>OLRS01001216.1_pt1 | contig 26394 bp, 21 predicted proteins | sample 1673171 | NCBI WGS metagenome assembly OLRS01 (sample SAMEA3136762, study PRJEB25190) | human gut metagenome | biome: human gut; feature: human-associated habitat; material: faeces | place: Austria | collected 2013
ATCATTCTTTTTCCAACAGGTAAAAAGCACAATCCATCGTAAGAATAACAAACTGTGTATTACCGGAAATCATTATGTCCACTGCCGGAGGCTGTCGTTTTATTCCATCTCTCGTGCCTCTTATTTCCAGATTCTGAAATTCATCATAATTCAGAATCCAATCATAGAGTTCCGGATCGTCTTTTATAGCTTCCTTTACATAATAGATTAAATTACGTTCTTTTATAGGAGATACCTCATAAGAAGGTTCTAAAATCTCGCATTGATAACGTTCATATTTTTCAAGCCCTTCACTGGAAAATACATCTTCATTTATCACAATATGATTGCCTATGATATCATGTCCTTCCGGATAATTCGTATAATCGTTTTGTACGTGTGTAAAGCCAAGCAATTTTGTAACTTTCCACTCACCAAAAAGCAATTCCTTGATCTCATCCATGGATAATTCGTCCACACTGCCATCTGCTATTTCCGGATCTGGCTCTATCGTTTCTTCCGCATTCAGATCTTCCGATTCTGTCTCGAGCATATTATTAATTCCGATAATTGATAGTTTCCAAGGTCCTGTTCCTTTATAAACATTGTCAAACCAGATTTGTCCATCCCCCATCATCACCCCTTGCCAATTACAAAACATTTTTCGGCATGTTTCAGCACGAATAGCCTCTACAAATTCTTGATTCAGCTTTCCATCAATATCGAGTTTTAAAAAATCTTCACGATTATTAACCGTAGTACCATTTATTGCAATAGGATATGAAATTTTCTCGGATAGCGCATCCCAATCATGCTTTAAAACATCATTTTTAATCTCTTCAGCAAATTGCTCCTCTGCTGTTACTCCTGTAGATGTCATATAATAATCTTCTTCTGTTTCGCTGCTTTGAATGCTTTCATCACTTTCACGTACTTCATAGTCTTCTGTATCACTCATGGCAGGCATCTTTTTTTCTTCAGGTGTACTGTCTATATGCTGATTTTTCATCAAAAATGCGTAAGACATAATCATCCCCAGCACAATCACTACCGCCACAACCGCAAATACTACTTTCTGCTTTTTTGTCATCTTTTTGTTTATCCCCTATTATCTTCTATTTTCTTCTGTAAATGAAAAATATGGAATCTCCAGTTCTTCAACATTACCTTCGTTTGCATTCAACTATTCCATATAGTCCGTCTCATCGCCTTACATATTTTCAAAAAATTTCTAATCCTCTACAATCTCTTCTCCATAATCATAGATAGGCATCTGACCGGAAACATAAACATCAACATTATAGATTTCACCGGTCGCTTCCCCCGGTATGCCGAATTCATGGAAACATTCTCCTAAAGCATAACGATAAATGGTATATCTCTCTTTGCCTATATAAGTATGTTTTTCATAAGAATCTCCATATTGTTCGACCATTTGAGAATAAGTATTTCCGGAATATATGCCTCTCGAGGTATGTGCAAATGTTTCATTACTGCTGATTCTTATTCTGACACATTCTTTTTCAAGAAAATAAACTTGTATAAATTGAGCTTCCCCATCACCTACGTTATAATAATAATTATATTTTTTGTTATCCGAATCCTCAACCTTTTCATACAACAGCCCCATCTTGTCCAGCTTCCCCAATATTTCCTGCTCACCTTCATATAAGGAAACTGAAAAATCGCCTATATTGATAACGACATCCTTATCTATCTGTGCATTTGTTGCATTTGGCATTTCATCAATTTTGTTCCTTATAGCCGCTGCTGTTTCTTCTATACTTTTTTCTCCGTTAAAATAATACAACGCCTCTTCCTGCGTAATCCCTATTAAAGGAAGGTCACTGCGCTGCATTACCTTCGTATTATTTATCATCTCCCTTACATCCTGTATATCCTCATCTTGTGCCGCATAAACATTTTCATAGGTACCGCCAATTTCGTATGTCAGAATAGGAAGTTTCTCTCTTTTTCCATCCGATGTCTGATAATATTCCTGCTTTCTGCTATCACTAAGCTGTTGATCCAGCACATCTTGCAATATTGAGAAATTCCAATTGGGAGCAATCGTTTTCTGTCCTTCCTCCGTAAAATAGCTTTCCACAAACTTCCATGCTTCTTCTTTGTGCGTGCTTTGACTGTTAATGGCGAAACAGTTGTCAAAAATAAATATTCTTCCCTTTCCCTCTGCTCCCGGAAATCCTGTATAGACTGCATCCTCACCCCATACGGATTTTTTATATAAATATTGTTGCATGTCACCTATGCACTCAAGATTGAATGGAATTTTTCCTTCCCGCATCAAAAGGTCATTCGTTTGAAACATCGCCTGTTGCGGTAATTGTTCTGCAATTTTTATATATTGTTCCAATCTGTTATCTTCCGTTTCCCCGGAATATCCTCCGCAGATTGCCCCTTCCTGTAAAAATAAATCCCGTGAAATCATAGGATCCTCTTCACATTCCCGAACGGCCCGCAAGGCTTCCTCGAAGGTAAAATTTTCTTTGTTACTGCACCATTTTTCTTTTGTTATCAATGTATATAACACAAAATTCGTTGGCAACATATATAAGCCACCATCCGCTGTCAAAACCTGATACGCGGAATCAACGATGTCCTCTTCCCCAATCACATCACTTTTCTCCAGATAGGGAATAAGATTCTCTATTGCGCCCTTTTCTCTAAGCACTTCCACATCCATCTCATCTGTCGAAAAACTAATGATATCAGGTCCTTTTCCTGTCAAAATATCATCATACAAACGACTAATTCCGTCGCTTATATTTTCTTCGTAATAATCATGTATTGTGATTGTTATTCTGTCATTTTTACTATTAAAATCTGCTATTGCTTCCTGTAATGTCGACGCTCCCCCGATATCTCCAAGTATAATCTCCGTTTTAGGTTCTTCCAGCACAATTGTAGCAGTCTCTTTCTCCCATGCAGATGTTTTCGTCCCGGTGTCTATTTCTCCACATCCCATTAACAGCAAAGATGATACTGTACCTACAAGCAATAATGCTATTGTTTTAAAAGTTTTCATTCGTAATCCCCTCGCACGTCATCGCAATATCATTCTTTTTCCAACAGGTAAAAAAACAAGCACTGCTGCCACAACTTCCCACTGTATAACTTAACTTGTCTTCCGTAAATTCAGAAAAGGACGCACCTCTACGTTCTCCGGTCTCTTCCCATCATATAACAATTGCACATACTGTTCCGCTTCTTCATCGGAGACATCTTCCTGATCCGTAAATACTATCATTATTAGTTCAATTTCACTTTGTTCCGGCTGCTTTCTAATTATGTTCAGGGAATGGAAATACATCTCGTTGTAACCAATTCCTCACTCACTAAATGGTGTACAATCACTAATTGCGCCGGTTGATTCTCTGATGTCTGCTCGTAAAATTCGTCCAGCAATTCTGCTCCGCTACATTCCCTTGACTGCCAATCCAAGACATACACCGGATAATCTTTGAGTTCATCTATATTTAACGGAAGGACGGATAATTCCTGTCTGATTACTTCCGGATCGGTTTTCCCTTTTAAATTTTCCAAACTGAAATCTTCCAATAAATCAACCGGTTCAGTCTCTTCATTTGATACAGCTGTAGTCGTTATGGTATTAGGTGTCATCTCCTCGGTAACTTCTGAAGTATTCTGTTCTGTATCATTCTGTTCCGGTCTATTCTGCCCACAGCTTACCATGCTTAACATAATTATTAATAATGCCACACACCTCATCTTTGCTTTGTACATACTTTTTCTGAATCCTCCTCCCACAAGATTTTTCAAAAGCCTTTTACCATACGTATTCCTCCAGCATCCTCTTTATAGAAATACCAATTCTTTCATCCTGTTTCTCACTCTCTGTAAGCGACAATGTCACACTCAATGGATCTTCCAGTTTCTTATTCTTAAAATCAATAAAGTATCCCAGTTCCAGAACAACGCATCCTATTTCTTCCCCGGAATGTACCTGCTTCATTTTTCTAATTCCGGATTCTGTTATTTCTTTTTTGGTAATTGCATAAGTCGGATATTCATTATCCGAAAGTAATGAGTACTCACATAGTGCAGTGATTCCTGCCTTTTTTTCCAATTGAATATCCTCTTTTAGCTCATACCTTGCAATCACAGGGTTTCTCAATATGACCCGTACATCATTCCACAGTTTCTGAATATCCGCTGGAACAGTTATCACCCTGGATTTACCCTTCATACCCAAAATATCCACATTCAGATACTCAATTTCATCAAAGCACCTGTTTGCAGACATTTTCGTAACGCCTAATCTTATTGCAGCTTTTGATGCAGTAACATTTTCCCATTTTTCATATATTGCAACCAATATAACTTTTTGTGTTAAAAATGAAATCAAATGAACCGGAGAAATTTTCCTTTCATTCTCATTGGACAGCAAATATCCGATAAAAGGCAAGTACACCTGCTTATCTTTCAGTACAAAGGGAATTCCCTCTTCCAATAATTTTTCTTTAATATAAAATGATGTAGAATCAAAAAAAATGGCACAATTAAGACCTGCTGCCTTTTCAATTTTAATCCAGTCCTTTCTAAGCACTGCCAGGCCAACATCTGCCTTGGGTTGAATTGCTATCCATGGTGAACCGTTTGTTTCAACCTTATAAAAAGTGTATCTTCCACGAAAGGCCAAGGGCAGCTTCTCATTCAAATATTCAGTTTCTTCTATCATCACATTTTGACGCAATGTTTTTTCTAAAAAGCTCTTCATATAGTCACCATTTTTAAAAATGTAACTCTTTTTATGTTACATTTTTAAAATAGCATATTTTTAATACACATTCAATATTTAATGATAAGATAGTCGACCGATATCAATTATTTTGATATTTTCAATTTAAAATATCCCAATCACATAATCATAACTATAGGTGTGCACATACAACCGGTCATCCTTCTCTGCCATGAGGTCCGGCATCTTTTTCAGAGACAGGCGGTCGATCACCTCTCCGGTATTTTTATCCAGCTGATAGAGATAATCGTCCTCTGCGGTAAAGCCATAGCCGCAGAAGATCACGTCCCCTTTCACGAGAAAATTCATGCTGTTATAAGTCTGGTCTGCACTTCGCCACAGCAGTTTCTCATTTTCCAGATCATAGGCAAACATAAAGCAGCTGTCCGGCTGCGCATAACCGTTCATTACTGAAGCCCCGTAAAAAATTCCGTTCTCAAGGCAGGCATTATTACCGTTGACGTACCATTTGTCTGTCGGATATTCCAGTACATACAGGCAGTTCTCACCATCGAAAATGCTGAGTTTTCCATCCTCCCACTGATAGGTATACTCCCACTGATAGGTATAATTTTCATCATAGAAGCAGTCCCAGTTTTCTCCGATCATGGGAAGGGAAATGTCTTCCGATGCATTGTACCATTCGTCTGCAAAAGTAATATTGTTATACGTCTCGGAAAGGATTTCCAGGGAATAGGGCTGCGCCGCAGTTCCTTCCGGGTGAAATTCCGAGATTCCAGTGAAATCTATGAGGATCTCTTTCGGTGCAATGGGTGTTTCCCGGGATTCGGACTCTGTGAGAGCTCCGGAGGTCTCTGCCTCATCTATTTTAGTGTCTATATTGGAAATATTTTCGGTTTGTTTCTCCGCTTCGTTGTTCTCCGGTGCATTGGTCTCCCGGGCGCCACATGCCATTAACAGGCAGGCGGACAGTGCAAATGTTGCTAATCTGTATTGTTTTTTCATGATAATCTCCCTTACTGCTTAAAATTCTCACGCATTTCTTACTTTAAATCCGTAACTCTTTTTATATTACGAATTTAAAATATCATATTTTTGTTGCACTTTCATTAACTGTTTCCAATAATTTCATATTAAAATAAACAATTCCGATGTAGCTTATTTCTATTTACCGTCCAGATACCTTTGCATAAAATTTGAGGCGGTAATTCAACGATGATCTATTCGATTTCCGCTGATAATTACCGCCTGAACATCATTATTCTTCTCTGTCAACTCTTTCTGTTAATCAATCGTTTTCATCTTCTTTTGAAATCTGGGGTGCTATTTGACTTTGCGAATCATTATTATGCTGCAGCTCTTGTACATTGCCACTGCTTTGTGCAAATGTTATGGCACTGCCATTTGTTTCATAGGATCGAATGATCTTTATATTCTCGTCTGTCATCTCGGTCAGTTCCACCTCCAATCTCAGTGGATTTTCCCTAATGACGGAGGTAACTACAAATGGTAATTTCCCGGCAACCATATCTGCCGAAATTTTCTCCTGCAATGTTTCTACATATGCCCTTGATGGTGTTCCATCTGAATTTCTGGAATCTTGAATTGTGTTTGCACCGGTCATATTGGGTTCTGCAAATATGATATCATCACTGTTCCGGCCGGTAGTGATCTGTCCGTTTTGCACCCAGATTTTACGAATATCCTGTGCGAAGCTTCCCACTTCCTGTAATTCGCCGTTCCGGTACCGGAACAGAAAGCTCTCGTACTGCCCCTGCTCATCTTTTCTGGTAAGGGCTAACAATATCTGTCTGCCGTCCGGGCTGAAGGCATAGATGCTGTTCCCCAGATTCTGTGCCGTCCGCATCTCGCCACTCGTCGTGTTGACCGTAAAAACATACTGATCCAGCGGAGAATGATCCGGCGTATTCAGTGCCTGCGCCATCCTGGAACGAAGCGTGATCCGGTCTGCGGTTCCGTCTCCGTCCAAATCAAGCAGCGCATAGGTCTCCTGTGCCGCACGCTCGGACACATCATAGACAACTCCTACTTTTGTCAGGATTTCCTGCCTCTGTGCGGCTGCATAGGCATCTGTCTCCTCTGCGGTCAGTTCCGCTGCTGTTTTCCCGTTCCATACCGGCCTTACAGACAGGATCGGCAGCTTCAGCTGTTCGCTGCCATCACTATTTTCGAAGATCCAGTAACCGTCCTCTGCACGAAACGAAGCCTTGTCGAAATCCTGCGCCTCCGACGGCAGCTTCCAGTCCGTGACCCCGTTTTCTCCGGTCTGTCCCGAAGTATCATATTCCCGGATCGTGTCGATCCAGATGTCCAAGTCGCCATCCTGATAGTCAGAGGATGCCAGGTAGTACAAGCGCACGCTCTCTATCTCATCCCGGTAACAATCTAAATAGTCACACTGATCCGAAGTATTGAAGAGTCTCCGATCCTGATATACGCATGACCAGTGGGATGCTGCATATCCCGGCGCAATATACCCCGGTACGACACAATCCAGTCCGGCATCACTCCCGGTTGCCACATAGATGCCGTAACTGGACACCTGATAAGTAGCATATTGATCTCTAAAAGATCCCTGAGGTACCTGCGTATAATCCCCGGGATGGGCTCCCGCCAAAGGATCCTCTTCCACATCCTGCGGTCCATATTCCGCATAGACGATTCTTGCCTGATTCTCTCCATCCAACGGACCGTAAGAATGCCGTCCTTTACTGTCGATATCTCCCAGTGACAGCATCCAGATCTGACTGCTCTCCTCGGCGAATACCATGGGAATATCAATATCGGATCCGTCAGCGAAAATATAATGTACGTTTGCCACAGAGCCTTCGCCGGGTCTTGTGGAATCTTTTTGGAAAAATAAATACTGCCTTTCCGCTTCATAGAGCAGTTCCGTCATTTCTCCGCTGCCACCCTCCAGATGCAGCAGTGCTTCCGCCGCTTTTACCGGATCCTTATAAGTCTCGTGGGCTGCGGTATCCCCATCCAGGATCTGTCTGTGCAGTTTTCTCGCCGCAACGCCGTTGTATTCCAGATATTGAATGCCGTCCTGTCCGGCAAAAGACCGGGTATCCTCCAAGGTATCCACATCAAACAACGCACTGAATTCTTCTCTGCTATGAATCCCCTGTTCCAATGCCGCCAGCCATTCGGTTTTCCTGCCTTCATCGTCTGAACCGTCCTCTGTGAATTCTCCGGTCGTCACTTCTTCTGTCGCATCGGAAACGTCAGACACATTTGCTGTATCTGCCCCGTTCCCATTTCCTCCGGGGTTGCTGCACAGGCACACCACCAGTACCACGATCACTGCTGCCGCGCCGATCATGACCCAGAACGGCGGCTTGCGATAATCCAGTACATGACGAATACGATTCTTCACATGGTCTTCGCCAAAAGAAAGCAGTGCGCAGATGGAACCGCCCCGATAACGCTTCCACTCTCCGCCGGAAGCTTCTTCCAGCAATGTATAGGAATAGATCTTCTTGCTCTCCTCGCCGAGAAGCTTCACAACTTTTTCATCGCAGGACATCTCACAGTCCATATTCATCAGATAAAATGCCAGCCACACCAACGGGTTAAACCAATGCACACAGCAGATCAGCAGCGCTGCCGGTTTGAAAAGGTAATCCCTGCGCTGCAGATGCACTCTCTCGTGGCACAACACGACTTTTCTGCTCTCCGGATCCAGCCCCGAAGAGAGATAGATCACCGGATGGATCAGCCCCATGACGAAGGACAGGTGTCCTCCGTCAATCTCGCAGATTCCCGGTTCCACCTGTCTGACACCGCTGTCAGGTCTGCGGATACGGTGACGCATACGCAGGTAGGAAAAAGTATGATACCCCATAAATCCTGCCATTCCAAGTAACCATGCGATCAACAGGACACGAAACCATGTTTTTCCCATTGTTGCACCGATCCTTTGCAAAGAATCGTCCGCATTATCCCGGTTATCCACCGGGTAACCATCATCCAAGGCATTCGTAACATTACCCGGTGCCTGAATTCCGCCGACACCGTCATCTCCAATTTCATTCATGCCTTCTACGTTTCCATCCTGTCCCGGCACAGGTGCAGAACCTTCCCCATTTCCGGCTGCTCCTAAAGTCCCGCCATTCAGATTTTCCGTGTTATCCGCCCCGGACAGCACTGCATCCACAGTATTGTCTCCAATGAGGCTGCCATTATAAACTCCCTCATTGTCAACTGATCCGGCACTGTTCCCGGCAGCCAACTGTGCAGAGGTTGTCGCCGTCCCTACGGTCAACAGACGCTCCGGGATCAGACTGATCCTGGTCCCCGGCAGCACCGGACAACATAACCGCACAAATACGATTCCCCACAGCAGATAGGAACACCATTTCGGGGCTTTTTTCAGTAAAAATCTGGCCAGTATCACCAACAAAATACAATAGCTTCCCACCAGACTGAGACGCCATATACTGTCAAACAAACGATAGATACCTTCCACCATAAAGTCCCTCCTATGTTCTCTCCTTCCCTATCCGCGGAAGCTCCGCTCTCTGTCATCCCTGTTCTGTAACGCCCCGAAGCTCACTAATTTTCCGTCCCGGCAGCTTAGGCTTGCGCAATCGCCTTCCTGCAATTCTCCGTAGATTCTGTCGGAAACTTCCAAGGTGATCTGTTCGCCCTCTTTTTCCAGATTTTCAAAAATGACCGTCTTGACGTTTTCCGCCTCGGTTACTCCGGAATTCACCGTGCCGTTTGCCAGATATACCGGCTGATTCACAGCGGTAGCTTGTCTCTTGCTGAAGACTTTTGCGCGATTCACCGTATGATATCCCCGTTGCCTGTTCCGTAAACTCCGCACCAGAAGATTCAGAAGATATCCCAGAATTGCCGCTGCGAACAGGACTGTCAATATGTTTTCCACCGGACTGAAACTTAACTGCTGCATCATAAGCACAACCTCCCCATTTTTCATTATTTATCTCATTTCACAGTATCCTTTATGATATCCTTGTATACTTCCAACAGCCACCAGGAAAACGCCTGTGATTGTTTTGCTGCATTGTCGATCATGCCATCTGCAGTTGCTTTGTCCTCCGCCGGTACTACCAGCAGGAACTCTTCCTCTTCTATTTTTACTCCACATAATACGTTTTTTAGATCTTTTGAGATAAGGAACATATTACCGGATGTATCTCCATCGGTAGTTGTGATGCAGGAATACGATGGTTCCGCTTTTACGAAAAGTGTCGTAAATCCCATTTCCTCATCACCAAAAATCTTTTCTCCATCCAGCCATACATTTCCCTGAATATAATCCTCCTGATTTTTCCAGATAAAATGTGCCTTTTTCGCATGAATCTCTACCGGAACCTGTTGATAAAATTGCGGATTTGCCAAACCGACTAACATGCCACTGCCAACATAATCATATGTTTCCTCTTTCGGAGTATCATAATATCGCAATCCGTAATCTCCGAGACACAGCAGGACTACAGCAACTATAACGATCAGAAAAATTACGATTCCTTTGTTCTTTTTACTCCAATGCATGATCTGTATCTCCTTTTCACACTTTACCCTGCAAAATATAAACCGCTGAAATAGTCACTGTAATCTGTTCCATCCCGTAACCGAAACCACCCCTTCACACCATCCGTAATCTCGATGCAGATCCAGTCCTGTGTTGCATCCAGCTTCGTCATGCGTACCTTGCTTCCTTTGGGCAGCACAAAGGTCTCATCCCCGTCCGGTGTACGGTAGAGCGTTATATCCTGCCGCAGTTCCACTTCATCCCAGGCACTTAATACATATTCCTCCTGTGGCACTTCCCGAAGTCTTCCGTTCGATGTTACCTGATAGATTTTCTGGATGTAATCATTCTGCACCGCAAAATAGGGTTCAGTGATAACCATCTGTCCATCCTGTATCCATGCCTTTCGCAGATCCTGTGCGAGCCGGTCTGTTTCCACCAGTTTTCCGTCTTCATAGTGGTAGATTCGTGTCAATGGATCTGCGCTTTCGCCGTCATCGTACAATGCGATCAGGATCTGTTCTCCGTCCGGGCTGAAAGCGAAGATGGAATTGCTCATATTTCCCGTGCTGTCTGGAATCTCAATCGTCTGTCCGTCTATCTCCAACACTGCATCCCGCAGGTCATAGCAATTCATCTGACCCAGTCCCAAATTTACACAAATCTTATATTCCTCGAAAGAATATCCCGTTACCGGCTCCGCAGGATGCAGAGAAATCTTCTCCGGCACACCATCGTCATCCAGATCCAGCTGCGCCAATGTCTCAGTTTCTGTCCGCTCCGATACATCAAATACCACACCCGGATAGGCCAGAATGTCTGCTCTTTCGATGTGCTGGCTATCCGCCCCGCTAAGCGCAAACCGCATACTTATGGATGGATTACTATTGTAAATGTCATAATATCCGTCATGAACATGAAGCGTCGTGTCGCTGTTGAGCTGCAAATCCACCGGCAGAACCGTATCGGTGACAGTATGGGTACTCATGTCAAACTCCCGAAGTACCCTCGGCATCCACTCATCCGTCATAAGATGCGCCTCATCGGGATCTGTCAGATAATAGACCTTGCCGCCGCTCCATTCCGTCACATCCGGCAGATCTTTTTGCAGCTGTGTATAGGCATCCGATGTGTCATATGCGCCCCGCTCACAGGTAACGTCATACCAGCCCGTTGCCATGATGCGTTCAGCTTGAATGCAGCGAAATACACTGCCGGACGTTCCCCAAAGTTCACTCATGGTATAGATCCCATAATTTGAAATCTGTACATGGGGGTAATAGGTCGCATAACTGCCGGCATCCACAGGATACCAGTCCATCCAGCCCCAGTAGACCGCTCTGTCCGGTTGTCGGAGTTCGTACTCCCCATAGACCATTCTGGTACAGATATCACCGGTGAGCGGACCATATCCCGAGTCCTCCGCACTGCCCGGATTTCCAAAGGACAAGAGCCACAGCTGCGTCATCTCCTCCGCCATGACCATGGGAATATCTACAGCAGATCCATCCGCAAAAGTATAATGTACATTCACCACAGAGCCTTCTCCCGGCCGGTCAGAGTCCTCCCGATAATAAGGATATTGCTGCCCTGCCGGATACAGCGTCTCGGTCACGGCTCCGCTTCCATCACCCAGGTGCAGCAGTGACACCGCTGCCGTTACCGGATCTGTATATTTTCTATAAGTCTCGGATGCAGGTTCCTCCGCCAGTGCTTTGAATATCGCATACGCGGCATTCGTATTGTTTTCACGAACCAGCAGGTCATAAGCCACTTGATCCGCTGCAAAGGAATGCTTTTCTTCGATTGCTTCCACATCAAAAACAGCGGCAAAATCTTCTCTGCTATGAATCGTTACCTTTGCAAAATCTTCCGGTGTCTTGATGTTGTCCGGAAGCTGCGCAATGCTTCCATTCGTCTCCGCATTGCTGTCTACATCCATTTCTGCTCCTGCGCTGTCGTCTGTATCTGTACGATCCGCCGTGCCTGCCCCGTTCCCACTTCCACCGGGGTTGCTGCACAGACACACCGCCAGTACCACGATCACTGCTGCCGCGCCAATCATGACCCAGAACGGCGGCTTGCGATAATCCAGTACATGGCGGATCCTGTTCTTCACATGATCTTCACCAAAAGAAAGCAAGGCACAGATGGAACCGCCCCGATAGCGTTTCCATTCCCCACCGGAAACCTCTTCCAGCAATGTATAGGAATATATCTTCTTGCTCTCCTCGCCGAGAAGCTTCACAACTTTTTCATCGCAGGACATCTCACAGTCCATATTCATCAGATAAAATGCCAGCCACACCAACGGGTTAAACCAGTGCACACAGCAGATCAGCAGAGCTGCCGGTTTGAAGAGATAATCCCTGCGCTGCAAATGCACTCTCTCGTGGCACAGCACAACGTTTCTGCTCTCGGGATCTAAGCCCGAAGACAGATAGATCACCGGATGCACCAGTCCCATGACAAAGGACAGATGCCCACCGTCGATTTCGCAGATCCCCGGTTCCACCTGTCTGACACCGCCGTCAGGTCTGTGAAGCCGGTTACGCATACGCAGGTAGGAAAAGGCATGATACCCCATAAATCCTGCCATTCCAAACAGCCATACCATTGCAATGACACGGAAACCTACCGGGCGATACAGTGTGTTTGCGACAGCTGTGCCATTTGTATCGGTAACCGATTCCTCCATGGCTGCACCACTGCTTCCGTTTTCTGCTCCTGTGATTTGCAAAGACCCGTCCGCATTGTCCCGGTTGTCAGCTAAGTAGCCACCATCTGCAGCATTACCTGCTGCCTGGCTTCCATCGGCTCCGTCTGTTCCGAATGCATTCGCATCGCTTTCGTTATCGATTGCATTCGCAATATTTCTGTTTTCGTTCGCTAATCCTGCGGCTCCCGGCATATTTCCTGCCGTCCCGGCATATTTCCTGCCTGTTGCCAACTGCTCTGTCCGTTAGGATCCACATCTGGAAGCACACCATTATTACCATAGCCGTTTGCTGACTGTCCGTACATCGTCTCCGTTCCAACCGCCAGCAGCCGCTCCGGAATCAGACTGATCCCCGTCCGTGGCAACACCGGACAGCACAAGCGCACAAATACGACTCCCCACAGCAGATAAGAACACCATTTGGGGGCTTTTTTCAACAAAAGTCTGGCCAGGAGCACCAGCAATACGCAGTATCCTCCTACCAGACTTAATTTCCATACAACGTCAAATATTCTGTAGATGTTCTCACCCATAAGCCCCTCCGCTCTGCTGCACCAGCCATCGATAGTCGATAGAATATAGACTTTATAAGCATAGTCTACATTCTATCGACCTGTCTGTCAAGCAAGAAATCTATTTTCCCAACATTCCGGGATACAATACATCGGATATTTCATACGCTTCTTCCAATGTCGTCGCCGGGTACAAAATATAGAATATCTGATTCTCTTCCGCCGAATTTGCGGTGGCAGAAATCATCCCTTTTTCCACACCTTGCACTGCCTCATAAATTGCTGCACACGTGCTCATATCCGGCGTCAGAATCTGTCCGGCACCTCTCCCACTTTGGAAAACGCCTTTTCTTCCCCCGTACAGAAAGAAATAATCCTGTGGCTCCTCTCCCTCTCCTGCAAAGGATATCTTCCCGTTAAAAGAACTTGCATAAATCCAGGGCAATACGCGATAAGAATACGTTCCACTGACATCTACCTGTACCTCTTCCTGCTTTCCGGACGCATTTTCCTTCAGCATCCGTATTCCCGATGCCGTAAAATCCAACGTCTTGCGGAATTCAATAAAATTCAGTAAAAGGATTATCACTGCCAATACGATCACACTAAGAAAAACCGTTACTTTTACATTAATTTTCTTCATACACACTCCCCCGTTTCCTTTCGGACCTTTCAGACATCTCTATTTTACTCTGTTTTCTCAATTTCCAGATTCGCGGACACCGGAAAATCAATCACCACCTCTTTGTATATCTCCACATTTTCATTCTCTAAAGAAGTTGCCGTTCCCTGATAGGTAATCTTCGCGGTTCCATCCATAATTTCAACTGTGGATGACACATCCATGGGTGCTTTCAAGTCATTATGAAGCCATAGGTTTACTTCATTTGTGGCTTCCCACCAGTCTTTCATCTCCTTGTCGTAGCGGGCTGCCTGCCCAAATCTTGACTTTGGATTTATCGCATAGACTGGAAGAGAGCGATGTGATTCCTCTGTGTTTTCATTGCTATATGTGATGATTACTTCGGGATTGTTGTACAAATAAATTTCCCTGATACCCCATATACTGATTAGTATGATACATACCCCTATTATCCATAATACTTTTTTCTTCATTAGCTTTTCCCCTCTCTAAAGTCGAAAACGTATATGCTCTCGGTATGTCTGTGCGCTTGCCGAACCGCTGTCTTTTCTTGAGACATCCCAGACCATTCGATATTCTCCCGGTTCCAGTGCTCCGTAGAGCCACTCCCAATTATAGTAGATCGAGGCTTCCTCACCACCGGGGACATTATAGCCCACCATTGGAAAGCCATAATTATCCGGCACCGTCTCTGCATCCTGCCACTCTCCGTCTACCTGCCGTTGGAGAATATAAGCCTCTCCATAGATCACCTCTGCCCCGTCATCGTCATCCTCACGTCTGATGATAAGATTAGCACCCACATTGGAAATATCCCGCAAAGTCGCCGTTACACCTGCTTCCGGATCATAAATCGTCTCCGCCTGTCCCTGCTGCCCCTTCTCTTTCGGATCCCAAACGTTTTCTACCAGCTCCGGTGTTTCTTCGAAATGTAACACCTCTGCGTCCAGTTCATACTCCAGCACGCAGTCCCGGTTGATTTCCTCCATCTCTCCGGTCTCAATAGATTTCCCTGTTCCCCAGAAAGTGATCACCGTTTTTCCTTCACCTATTGTTACATCCGATGACACGGATAATGGGGAATCATACTTTTCGTTAATCCATTGAAACACTTCCCCTGTTGCATCCCGGAACTGCTGTATTTCCTCATCATAACGTACCGCATATCCCTGTCCGATATGAGATCTGCCACGAATAACGCAAAAAGGATAGGAGCGATATATATTTTCTCTCTTGTCGCAGCTGAAGGTGATCTGCATCTCCGGGTGCTCATACAGCCAGACCTCATGTCCGCACAGGATACCTGCCGCCAACATCACAACCGCAATTATGCTAAGAAAAAACGTCACTTTTACGTTAATTTTCTTCATACATCTTTCGTCACTCATCAAGCCAAATAAAATCTCTCCTGTTATTTACTTCTTTACAATCCACTTCCCGTTTCTATTAGAACCACGTCTTTCAACCAAACCTTCTTCTCGCATATCTTTTATAAGTCTTTGAATTTGTTTTCTTGAAAGATCAAATTCCTCCATAAGTTTAACCTGCGTTACCTCTGGATTTTCTTCCATTCGATATAATATATCTATCTTTCTATCGGCTCCATTTTTTAGCTCCTTTTTTCGGCTCCTTTTTGGCTCCTTTTCGGCTCTTTTTTGATTATATCCTAATTTTTCTTCTAAAAATGCTTCATGCACAAACAATCTCGAGATAAAGTAACTATGATCATCATCCGTCTCAAACTCTGGTTTTGGAGAGCCATTCTCTTCAAGTGCTCTAAGAATCTTTCCAAATCCAGTATTTCTGCCTTCTGTTAAATGCAATTCCTTAAGAATATCTCCAATGCGACGATTCCTATATCTTCGATTAGAGACCTTATATCGCTTTAATCCCTCTCGTGTCACTGAGCGATCAGGTCCCGGAAAACTGACAATTTCAATCATTTCCTTTTCAACTCTTACCTCGATTGGCTCCCTAATATCATACCCACGATGATAAACTGCATTTGCTAAGGCCTCTTCCAACGCTGCATACGGATAATTATATACCCAGTCTGCCTCCGCTTTATCTGCACTCTTTACAATTTTCTTCGTTACGATTGAATTTTTAATAAACTGCAATGCTTCTCTAAGTTGTTGATGAATCGGTCCCTTAAATGTATTCTCTATAATATTATCACCACCCAATCCATCCGGAAATTGTACAACATCTATCTGTGTACACGGGAAAAATTTATCTGGTTCCATGCAAAAGAACATTAATCCCACATTTTTCGGTTTTTCATACTCCGGAAGTATACTGATAATATTCATATCACTACATAATTCAGCAAAATCTCCTATTTTTGATTTTTCATAAAGTGAACTTCCTATTTCTTTAAGATAATTCTGAATTAGTGTAATATTTAAGTCTGCAAGTTCTGCCTGGTGATTCACCCTATCATCAAACGGAACTCTATTTGCCAAATTAAACAGATCTTTTTCCTCATCATCCGAAGGTTCTACGGTATTTGAAGCTTTACGAATATAGTGTACTCGTTCTTTATTATCTTTCTCCATTGTCTTTGGAGATGAATACGGCCTATTATCCCCACCCGGACACCATATAACAATAAACTGCTTATCTTGATATGTCTCAATACCAATAATTGGAGTATAAGCCGGTCTTAAGAGTTTACACCGTGCAAATATATTTTTCTGATAATAATCCACCTTATCTGATGGAACTCCTCTTAAAGGATAAACGGGTCTGCCGGCATCTTCCTGTACACCAATAACGATATAGCCGCCACCCCAGTTATCAAGGTCATTTGCAAATGCACAAATCGATTTTAAAGACGCTGCTGCGTCCCATGTTTCCTTAAATTCAATTCTTGCCCATTCAACTACATCACCTGATAAAAGTGTTTTAATGCTAGTTGGAATTGCCATATGATCACTTCCTTTTCTTACAATAAATATATATTCTCAAAATCTATTTCTCTAATTTCAATATTGCTACGTTCTGCTAATTTATACACTTCATTTTTTCATTTGACGGAGTATTTTTATGTAATAAAATGCATTCAACAAGTTCATTAATTTCTATTTCGTTTAAACATAACTCAAAACTTTGCTTTTCACTAACTTTTTTTATTTCAATGTATTGTCCTCATCACCCCGTTTTTTATCAATAATAAACGCTTATCTCTTCCCCTAACTATAAATACCTCCACCCTTGATTTTTCTTAATTTTTCTTTGTATTCTCTTATATTCAATATTATTTGTTTTTGATGCCTCCATAATAGATTCATATTCTTGAATAACTCTTCCACTCATATCTAGTTTAGCAACTCGTCTAGCTTGTCCCAAATTAGTCAAACCTGCATTGAACGAAATTTCAATTCTGTTTGGTATATTTTCTCCTGCTAAAAATTTTCTCCACACAAGTCCACCAGCAGTATTGCGTTCTCCTCTCAAAACTTTTGATATACTAGTACTACTTATTCCCACAGATTTTGCTGCATCACATATTGTATCATATCTATCTTTCAATTCCCCTTCAGTTGTATAACTAACAATATATGTTTTATTCTCTTTAACACTCTCTATCTTTGTTTTTATCCTCTTCCTTTTTTCATTCTTAACGACGGGAGCCATCATTATACGATCATCATTATCTGAGCAATTCTTTTTTCCATTTTTTTCTATTTGTATACCATTATCAAGTAAAAATTTGATCACATTTTTTTCATTGACAGGAACCGTATATTTCCACTCTAATAACTTTATTCCATGTTCTTCTGATAACATTTTCTTCCTTTTATCTCTCTCTTTATTATCTTGTAATCCTTCATCACCTCCAAACAGTTCAACTGCTTCATAGTGTTGCTTCCCTTGATATTCTATTGCTGTTCTATATTGTTCCAAGTAAATATCATAACTTTGTTTTCCTAACCATTCGCAATGATATTGATAGGTCGCATTGTGTACATATTTGCTAATCAGTAGAAAGAGATGGTACTCATTTCCCCACTTTGTCCGAATACGACCTTCTCTACTTATTTCAGAATACAGCTTATCTACTCTTTGTTGCAATTTTTTGTTCAATATTTTAATAATGCGCACTAAAACCGAATTTGTAACTATTGACGAGTATCCATATTTTTCATTTAAGCTATCAATCTTCTGCTGGATACCATCTTTTGCATAAAAAATATAACTGTTATTCCTTAAATAATCTTTATTCGGTACTTCGTTTCTATTATATATACCATATAATAGATAACTCATAATTTCTATTTCATTAATTTGGCTTCCTCTAAAAACAACTTTGTATTCTGTATGTCTTTCATTTGCTTCCACTCGCCAAGCATCATCCGCTAATTTAGCACAACAATAAAACTTCTTATCATATGTCACAGGAACATAAAATATTATTTTCTGTTCTACTTCGCCATTTATATTCTGAATCGCATCTCGTTTATCTACTATTTTTTCTAAGCACTCATTAATCTCTTTTACTAAGTCCGGTGCTTTTTCGAGATATTTCACTTCATATTCAATATCTAAACCTTCAAACTTTTCAAGCAGTTGTTTTAATTTCAGAAATTCTTCTCTATTTCTTCCATACTTATAGATATCAAAATTTTCACCTAATGGTTCAGTAACATTTTTTCCGTTATATTCAAGCAATTCAAAGTTTAGTTGCTTTCCTATTAAATTCCGTGACAATACTGCAGAAAAATAATAAAAGTCACCAGCATTATCCTTATTGCGAAAATTTCCAAATTTATTTATTTTAGTAATATAAGTAGTATTTTTATTGAACATATCTGTTACACGTATAGTCATTGTGTGTGGTCTTTGAAAAGATAACGGTTGTATTATAGCTTGCCACTTCAGCTCATCACCCATTGTATATATTTCATAACGTACCACATCCACTGGAGTAGCTCCATAAAATCGACTTTTTTTATCATATTTAGCATATATTGATATTTCTATTATTTCATTTTTAAAAATTCTTACCCCTTTACTAAAAAAAATATTAGCTTCAACTTTACAATCCCACACTATTCTTTCTTCATCAAATTTTTCATCTCCATAATAAATCGCAGTTCCATTTTCTATTGTCATGTGTCTTATATGCGAATTTAGCAACACGCACCCACATCGTCCACTTTCTCTATGATATCTTGAGTTTGCATAATTTTCATGTAAATTAAAAACACATTCATCCCTATTTTCGGGAAATTCATATGAATTTCTAAAATACTTTTCATCATATCTAAATAAATAGTATCCTTGAGGGATTTCGTTTCCTACTCTATAAATGTGGCCAGGTAAAATCACCGCTTTCGGATCTGTTAAATATCGTAAATTATCTGTCAGCGTCATTCTCCCTGCTTCTAAGGTTAAAAGATCTCCTTTTTCAAATATGTCATACGCTTCTCGTTCATACTCATATGAACTTTTTTCCTTCTTTCTTACATAGGAATACCAAATATCATTCCCCCATAGATAATACTCACCACAGGGAATATCTTTGCCAACTTTGTACTTACCGCATTCTATTATGCCTTTTTGTTCTACTACTTCAATATATTTATTTATTTTTATCACTGCAATGCTCCCTGCCTCAAATATAGAATTAGGAAAATTCTACTAAGAAAAACTGCTATTTTTACGTTGTTTTTTTCATATATACTTCGTTTTCTTTCGACTGCTTTGTGACCATTTTCGTTGCCATTTATTCTTATTTTATTATACAGGATAACGTATCATAAGCACAATAGAGCGAGTGGAAATTTCCCATTTTCCACTCGCTCAACCCATCTCACTATAGTTTTTTCTGTTACTTCAGCGGTTCATAATAAAAATATGTCTTCGCCGGGTCTTTTCCGGAGATGTCTACGCCGGCTGCCGTCTGTCCCTGCACACCGCCTGTGGCTCCGATATAGAGGATCCGTCCATCCGGAACGATTACCGCGCAGGTTCCTTCCGTACCGCAGGGCATCTCCCAGACTTCCTGCGCTCTGGTAAATTCCGCATCTTCCAAACGGTAGGTATCAACGCCGCTGTATCCCCACAGGATAAAATCGACATCTTCACTCACACCTGCTGCCACCATATTCCACTGGTAGATCGTCCCTGTGCTCTGAGCAGCCTTCGCATTCTCCGTTACATTCCCCTGCACCGGAAGAAAACACAACCGCTCCGGGTCTACTGACACTAATGTCACAGGGGCATCCACTGCCGTGACCTCAGACATTGCCAGTGCTGCTACATAGACTTTTCCGTCTTTTCCCCGGCCCAGGGCTCCGGCACCTTGCACTGCATACGCACCGTCATCTGCCACCGTTCCAATGAGTTCTCCCTCTGCCGTATAGATCCGCATATAGCCGCCATCCTCCTGCATTCTCATTCGTGCATACAGCCTACCCTGTGCATCCGTTGCCATGCTATCCACAATATTCCACTCCCGGTCTCCTGCCGCAAAGCTGTCCAAAAGCGTTCCTTCCTGACTGATATGGTAGATCACAGGCAGCCGGCCATGTTCTGCTCCCGAAGATGCCAGTCCGCGCAATGCCGCATAGACACTTCCGTCCGGTGCTGTGCACAGGCTATATACTTCGCCGTCTTCATCGAAATCATCATATAATTTTTTTGGGGTCCCACTGCCGTAAGCCAGATATTCCACCCGTGCTTTCCCTTCCATGGTGAAGCCACCGACATACAGACCCTGTTCTGCCGCCACAGCACACCGGATACTGATCTCTCCCGCATAGGCGATCTGCCATTCCTGTGATGCCGTGTCTGCCCCCGGGACTGCACTTGCCTCTCCTACGCCCTGTGTCTGTTGTGATCCGCTCTCCTGTGACATATCACCTGGTAATGCACTATCTTCTGTCTTCACATATTCATAGTCGCCCGCCTCGATCTCTTCTGTGATTTTCGCCAGACTATAATCTCTCTTCTCACGGAAATCGATCAGCTCCAACAGTTCCTCATCCGTCATTTCCTCTTCCGGCAGGAAAAATGTACTCCGCGCTGCATAGAAAGCCACGCCCTTTTTGTATTTTTCAGGACTATCAAGCATGGTAAGTTCCCTTTTCGGGAAATATCCTTCCTCCTGATATGCACGCCTCAGTTCTTCCAGCCTGTTTTTTTCACTGTCCATAAGCGGTCTGCTGTAGCTATCCGCTGCAACATCTGCATCCTGCAACCCGGAAAAATATGTTTCCAGTTTTTCATGATTCATGCTCTCCATCCGCGCCCGGTACAATCTCGATTTTACGGTTCCCTGCCTGCATTCCAATATCCTGCTGATCTCCGGGATTGTGCACTGTTCATAGTAAAACAGTACGATCACATCCCGGTATCCGCCATCCAGCTGCATGACAGCATCCCACAGTTCATGGTGTTCGTCATAAAATGCCGGGGACAGATTCTCTTCCCATGCCACCGCACCGGTCCGCTTATTTTGCCGATAAATCTTTTTCGCTTCATTTGCCGTGATCTGTAAGATCCAGTTTTTAAAGCTGCCCGGATCCCGCAGTGTCCTTAATTTTTCATAGGCATGCAGCACCGCTTCACTGACAGCGTCCTCCGCATCCGTACTATTATTCAGAATAGAATATGCCAGTCGGTACATATGCAGGGTATAGCCCCGCACTTCCCGCACAAATTCCTCTTTTGTCATAACTGACAAAGTAACACCTCCTTCTCTTCGCCGGCTTCATACTATATGAGTCGCCGGACGGTAAAAAGGTTCCTGTATTTTAAAAAAAGGCACCGGATGTTCCGATGCCTTTAAATCCAATATACTCTATAACTCTTTGAATTTGTATTTTCCTTTTCCATGCCCGGATACCGGTTCGATTACATCAGCCTGTACCATATTGGATATTATTTTAGAAGCGCCTGAACTTTTCAGCCCAAGCAATTCCATAACCTCTCCTCTGCCAAAAAACTGACAATCTCCGAATTTTTCATATAATACACGGATATGCATAATTGTTTTTGTTGAAAAATTCAGCGTTTTTTCAGCCAATCTTGTTTCAATGTCCACTTTTGATGTTTCAATGTCCATTTTTTGAGTTCCAATGTCCACTTTTGAAGTTCCAATGTCCACTTTTGTATCCTCTAAAAGTCCACTGATATGCATATTTCGATTGTGCAGCTCGTTGTGTTCATTTAAAAGCATATTTCTGAGGAAGAGTTCCAAATATTCCGTTGTCTCATGAATTCCTTTTTGTAAATTCGTATAATTGGCTCTGACAAGTGCATTTCTGAAATACCATGCATTTTCCGCAAAAATATCATTTGTTGCAAAAAAACCAAGTGTTCTCAAATATTTTATGAAAAAAACCGCTGTGGTTCTTGTGTTTCCCTCACCAAAAATGTGAATTTGCCAAAGCCTTGATACAAACAAAGCCAGATGATGAATGCTCTCTTCTATCGAAAGTCCTTTATAACTAAAAGCTTTTTCCTGCGAAAAATCATATTCCAACGTAGCACGCAGTTCTGAAGCACTCCCATATATGACCGTTGCGCCATCAAGCACCCATTCTTTCTTCGTAATATTATAATCTCTTATTTTTCCGGCATGCTTATATATTCCACGAAAAAGCTTACGATGAATAGCTATATACTCATTCGGTGAAAAGGAAAACGCCGTTTCGGAAAGGAGCTCCGCAATACGGCTGGAAACTTTATCTGCTTCTTCCGTGCGTTCATTATCTGATACACAGACAGGTCTCTCATTGTAATAGCTTTCTATAAGACTCTGTGCCTCTTTTAGTGTGATCTTACCTTCAATATTTTGAATTGCAGTGTCAATCAGATATTGCGAGGGTTTCAGACCATCTACTGCCTGAAGTCCAACCGCCGTGCTCCACACATACCCTTTTGTTGCTTTATTCGGTTCGGATTCTCTCAGATATTCTTTAAATGGGTCTTTGTCCATATTCATTTCCCCGCTATATATCACTATCTTAGTTTTCCTGCTACTATTTTTATTATATCTTATAATCACAATAAACCAAAATGTTTTTGTAGAGATTTTTGCGAAAATCAAAAATATTTTACCTGAAGATTCCTTCTTGACCCACGAGTTAGTCTATGCTAATATAACAATTGTTATGGAGACAGATCGCAAGAAAATCACGGAAGAAAACTTAATCCGCTGCGGCAGGGAAGAACTTTTGGAAAAAGGCTACGCCGGGGCGAACCTCCGGGATATCTGCAAACGGGCCGGAGTTACTACCGGAGCTTTTTATTTCTCTTTTGCGAATAAGGAAGCTCTGCTGGGGGCGATTCTGGATCCCCTGATTGCCGAATATCAGAAAATGATGCAGAAAATAGCCAAAAGGGAGCAGGAACATCCTGAGACCGCAGAGCAGAATGAACGCGAGATCATGGAATATATCTGTGCGCACAGGCAGGAATGTGAGCTGGTACTGGAGAAATGCTCCGGCAGCAAATACGAGTCTTTCCGGGATGTCGTCTTCAACAATATGTTCACGGCCTTTCAGGGCTATTATGAAAAACAACTAGGCTATGTGCCCGATAAAGAATTACTACGGATTCTGACATCCATGAGGTTACACGGATTTCTGGAATTGATCAAAGGAGATTATGATATGGAACACCGCCTGTTCCTGACGAAAGCCATCGGTATTCACGTCGATGCCGGAACGCAGGGTTTAATTGTATATTTTAAGAGCGAGAAGGATGCTCACCGTTAATGCGGTGGGCATTTTCTTTTATAAAAAATAACAAATATAACTTTTGTTATATTCAGAAAACAAGTAGGAGGATTAGTTATGAACAAAAACGTGAACTACGGAAACTGGGTACCTGAAAAAATGTTGGCGCTGTGCTATGTCGCTGCTGCCGTACTCGGCATTGCCGCCTATGTGACCGGACCGGTGCTGCATCTTGCCATTCCGACATGGATCCTGGGCATTCTTGCCGCGATTTGCCTGGTCTATGGCATTTACATGCACATCTGTCATGAATTGTTTGCCTTCGGCAAAGGCAACATGATGGCAAAAGTCCATCAGCATCTCGTAGATCATCTGGAATGGGACGGCGAAGGCACTCTGCTCGACATCGGATGTGGTGCGGCTGCCCTGACGATCCGCTGCGCCAAGGCTTTCCCCAAGGCAAAACTCGTCGGTATGGACTACTGGGGTGCCGAGTGGAACTATGCCAAAGAGCAATGTGAAGCCAATGCGAAAGCGGAGGGTGTTGCCGACCGGATCACCTTCCACAAAGGAGATGCCGCCCATCTGGAAGATCCGGATGAGACCTTCGATGCCACTGTCAGCAACTTTGTCTTCCACGAAGTCCGTTCCGCCAAGGATAAACGGGATGTGGTCAGAGAAGCTCTGCGCATAGTCAAAAAGGGCGGTGCCTTCTCCTTTCAGGACATGTTCTCCCAGGAAGCACTCTACGGTGACATGGAAGAATTTGTCGAAGAATTGAAAAAAGAAGGAATCACAGAAATTCACTACATCGGCAATCTTGAGAAGAAACTGGATTTTATCCCGGGATATGCCGCTGCTCCCTGGATGATCTCCGGCATGGGAATCCTATACGGGCGGAAATAATCACGAAAATCAAAAATGTTTTTGTATAGTTTTTCACGAAATCCAAAAATGTTTTCACGTGGTTTTTCACGAAAATCAAAAATGTTTTCACGTGGTTTTTCACGAAAATCAAAAATGTTTTTATATAAAACCATCCCGGACACTGTGTCTGTCTCACAAGCACAGTGTCCGGGATGTCAAATTTCTTCTTATATGTCCACCCTATAATGTAATATTGATCACCGGCACAGGCGCCGCCGATACACCTACGCCGACAGCATCTGCGGAAAATGAAGTCCCTGTCATGCCGGAGGAAACCGCTCCTGCATTCCCGGTGGGAATGACCACGTTGTCTTTCATTTTCTCCAGGTGGTTGAAAACTGCTTTCAGGTACTCCGCATCGGCCTTGACGATGTCTTTCATCTCTTTGTTGCGGTGTTTGATCTTCATCATCTTGAGGTCTGCGGGATCCATCTCCCTATTCACAGAGACCGCATTATCTGATAATCCATCCAGCCCCATCTCTTCCATCAGGTCACGTAAGCTATCGGACATTTCCTGCATCATCTCCGAGGTGAAATCGCTCATTTCCGACATAAAGTCTCCTGCCTGCGCATAGAATGCATCTATGCCAAGATCAATATAGTCGGATATATCATAGCTATCCCCTGCATACGCCTCACTGCCTGCATACTCATATGCGGAGAGATCCCTTGACATTTCATCCTCAGAACTTTCCGCAGACATCTCTTCTGCATTCCGCGCGTTTTCAACTTCTGCGTCTGGCACATCCTTCGTTTCTTCTTCGCTGATCCGGTCTCCCTGACAGATTCCGCCGGCAGCCTTCATCATTTCCTCTTCTTCGAGATGTTTTGCTTTCTTCTTCGCCACACGTTCCATAGCCTGTGCATGAGCAATTGCTGCGTCGATCTCTTCACTGTCGCTGTCACTGTTCTGCTTCTGACGCTTCAGGCGCATGATCTCTCTTCTCGCCTGTCCGGCTGCCTGCTTCGCCGCCTGGGAAGTCTTGCTCCGCAGTATCTTCGACGAAATACTTTTAAACTGGTACTTCAGCTTTTTCAGCGCCAGCGTCGTGTTCTTCGTCTGCTGCCTCTGATTGCGCAGCGATTCACTGTAACTCAGGGAACTTGTAACGATGGAATCCTGTCCCCAACTGTTCGCTGCCTGCGTCTGCGTACTTTGACTGTTTCTGGACAGCATTCTACGAATATCGGTAACAGAACTTTTATTTTTTGCTCCGAAGATACTCTTCTGATTGTTCTGCGTCTTCTTTCCTCCGGAAAATGCCTGCGGCAAACCGGTATTGCCGCTCCCGTAAACACCTCCGGACTTCCCCATAGAAATCATACAGCATCACCTTACCCTCTGAAGTCAAAGTTCTGGCCGACCTGCCGTTCGTCTGCGGTCTGCACACTGTCACTCCGTGTGTTGAAATTGTAGGTTTCTATCTTAGACAACAGTTCTTCTATGGAACCAGCACTGATCGTTACCGTATCCTCTGTGCCGGCTTCCTCCTTGCTGTCTGCTACCTTATCCGACTTCTTGTCTTTTAGCCGTTCTTCCTTTTCTTTCTTAGCAGCCTTCTTCTCCGCAGCCTTTTTCTCTGTTTTCTTCTGCTCAGCCTTTTTCTCGATCCGGGCCTTCTGCTCGGCGCTGGATTTCTTCAATACAGCGAAAA
>OLRS01001218.1_pt1 | contig 26380 bp, 19 predicted proteins | sample 1673171 | NCBI WGS metagenome assembly OLRS01 (sample SAMEA3136762, study PRJEB25190) | human gut metagenome | biome: human gut; feature: human-associated habitat; material: faeces | place: Austria | collected 2013
GCATCGAAGTGAACAAGGTAGGTAAAGTTCGTCGCGCTAAATTGTATTACCTGCGTGCTCTTACCGGTAAGAAAGCTAGAATCAAAGAAAAAAGAGTTAACAACTAAGATTAACTTTAAGATTCGAGATAAAAAAGGGAACTTCATTCAACATGAAATTCCCTTTTTTATTTCTTAGCCTCACCTCTTTTTCCTCACGGTCAAGGAATTGTTCCCCAGTGAGAAACTGTAATTTTCCCGGTATATAAAAAGAAAATCCCCGAAAACAATAGCTCCCGGGGATTTTCATTACCTTTATTATAAAATCGATATTATTCCTTGATATCTTTTAGCTCCCAAGCCAAAGCACTGGCACCCAATACAGCAGCATCAGAATCTTTCAGTTCAGAAACGAGCAATTTTGTCTTACCTTTATAAATATTCAGTACATTATCATCGATTGACTTCATAATCGGTTTCATGATATAATCGCCTGATTTAGCCAAACCTCCGAACAATACGATTGCTTCAGGACTGGAGAATGCAATAGCATCTGCCAAAGCTTCACCCAGAATATTTCCTGTAAACTCGAATATTTCCTGTGCCAGTTTATCTCCTTGTACGGCAGCGTCATATACATCTTTTGAAGTGATACTTTCTGCCGGAATGTTACGAAGCAAGCTGGCATCAGTACGAGCAGCTAGAAATTCACGGGCTGTACGGGCTACACCAGTAGCCGAGCAGTAAGTTTCCAAACAACCTTTACGGCCACAACCACAGATACGACCGTCACGACGGGCAATCACGTGCCCCAATTCACCGGCAAAACCGTCATGGCCATACACCATTTGACCGTTGATAACAATACCGCTACCTACACCGGTACCCAGGGTAATCATGATAAAGTCTTTCATACCACGGGCAGCACCATAAGTCATTTCACCGATAGCAGCAGCATTAGCATCATTGGTCAAAGCAGTAGGAATACCCAGTCTTTCTTCAAACATAGCAGCCAACGGAAGAATTCCTTTCCAAGGCAAGTTCGGAGCAAATTCAATAGTTCCGGTATAATAGTTACCATTAGGAGCACCGACACCGATACCTCTGATCTTATCTACACCACCATTAGCAATGATCAGCGGAAGCAAGTTTTTGCATACTTCGTCAGCATATTCTGCAGCAGTCGGATAGCCGGCTGTTTTAATCGAGCTACTGGCAATAATAGTTCCGCGTGCGTCTACAATCCCAAAGACGGTGTTTGTTCCGCCTATGTCAATACCTACTACGTAGGGTTTCTCCATGTTTGAATTCATGATACTTTATTTAAAAGGGTTAGTTAATTATAAAGTTTACTGCACACAAATTACGTAAAGAAGATTGAGTCTACAAAATGTTTTTTCAAAAAAGTTCACTCTGTTTGCAACTTTTCGTATCTTTCGTGCGTCTAATAGTGAAAAATTAAAAGAAAAAAGAAACTTAATAAGGGAAATTGTGATAAAACTAACAGACATTAACAAGACCTACAACAACGGAGCACCTCTCCATGTACTCAAGGGCATCAATCTCGACATTCAGCGAGGTGAGTTTGTTTCCATCATGGGAGCTTCGGGTTCGGGCAAATCTACTTTACTAAACATATTAGGAATACTCGATAACTACGATACCGGGGATTATTATCTGAACAACGTACTTATCAAGGACTTGAGCGAAACGAAAGCCGCCGAGTATCGAAACCGTATGATCGGATTTATTTTCCAGTCATTCAACCTGATATCATTCAAGGATGCCGTAGAAAACGTGGCACTTCCCTTATTTTATCAAGGTGTAAGCCGCAAAAAGCGAAATGCACTCGCTCTGGAATATCTCGACCGACTGGGACTAAAGGAGTGGGCACACCACATGCCAAATGAGATGAGTGGCGGTCAGAAACAACGTGTAGCCATCGCCCGCGCATTAATCACCCAGCCGCAGATCATCCTTGCCGACGAACCGACAGGTGCTCTGGACAGCAAAACTTCCGTAGAAGTAATGCAGATATTGAAAGAATTGCATCGAATGGGAATGACCATCGTCGTCGTAACCCACGAAAGCGGTGTTGCCAACCAAACGGACAAGATCATCCATATCAAAGATGGTATTATCGAACGGATTGAAGAGAACCTCGACCACGACGCCTCTCCATTCGGCCAAAACGGAATTATGAAATAAGTAATAGGTAATAAGTATTAAGTATTAATTCCATGCGGTCACAGCGCAGCCTAATACTTAATACTTAATACCTAATACTTATTACCTATTACTTATAACTTATTACTTAAAATATGATTGATATTTGGCAAGAAATATATAGTACCATCAAACGCAATAAGTTGAGGACTTTTCTCACCGGATTTGCCGTCGCATGGGGAATATTTATGCTCATCGTCCTGCTGGGAGCCGGCAACGGGCTGATTCACGCGTTCGAACAGTCGGCTTCGGAACGGGCCATGAACTCCATCAAGATTTTTCCGGGGTGGACCAGCAAATCATACGACGGTCTGAAGGAAGGAAGGCGGATACGACTGGATAACAAAGACTTGAATACGACCAATAAGAATTTTCCGGATCATGTCATCAAGGCCGGAGCAACCGTATATCAGGGAGGTGTGAACCTTAGCTTCGGACCGGAATATGTCAACCTGAATCTTTCCGGAGTATATCCCAACCATACGGAAGTGGAAGTAGTAAAACTTTTTAAGGGACGTTTCATTAACGAAATCGATATTAAAGAACGACGGAAAGTAATTGTACTCCACAAAAAGACTGCCGAAATCCTGTTCGACAAAACACATACCGATCCCATCGGACAATTCGTGAATGCGGGTAATGTTGTCTATCAGGTAGTAGGACTGTACAATGACAAAGGTGACAGCGGAGACAGCGACGCTTATCTTCCGTTCACAACTCTGCAAACGATTTATAATAAAGGAGACAAGCTGAATAACCTCATCATGACCACCAAGAATTTGGAAACAATAGAGTCTAACGAGGAATTCGAAGCCCACTACCGTAAAGTGATCGGCGCCAACCAGCGTTTTGATCCGACCGATCATAGCGCCATCTGGATATGGAACCGTTTCACCAATTATCTGCAGCAACAGCAAGGATCGGCGATGCTTCGTATTGCCATTTGGGTGATTGGCATTTTCACCTTATTAAGCGGAATTGTCGGAGTTTCGAACATTATGCTGATTACCGTTAAAGAACGTACCCGAGAATTTGGCATCCGCAAAGCGCTCGGAGCCAAACCGCTTTCTATCCTTTGGCTGATTATCGTAGAGAGCGTCACGATTACCACCATATTCGGATATATAGGTATGGTTGCAGGTATCGGAGCCACCGAATGGATGAACAATGCCTTCGGAAACCAGACTATGGACAACGGTATATGGTCCGAAACGGTATTCCTGAATCCAACGGTCGACATAGGAATTGCCATCCAAGCTACACTCACATTAGTAATAGCCGGAACATTAGCCGGATTGTTCCCTGCCCGCAAGGCAGTCAGCATCCGGCCGATCGAAGCACTTAGAGCCGATTAAAGATTATGAGAATAGACATAGATACTTGTGAGGAAATCCTCATCACCATCACAAGAAATAAAACAAGAAGCCTGCTGACGGCATTCGGTGTATTCTGGGGAATCTTCATGCTCGTGGCACTTATCGGCGGCGGACAGGGATTGCAGGATATGATGCAAAAGAACTTTGAGGGATTCGCCACCAACTCCGGCTTCCTTGCCGCCCAAAAAACGGGAGAAGCCTATAAAGGATTTCGTAAAGGACGCTGGTGGGATCTGGAAGCCATCGACATTGAACGCCTCCGCTCGCAGGTAAAGGATGTGGAAGTCATCACCCCTTCCGTTGCCCGTTGGGGATCCAACGCTATTTATGGAGACAAGAAATACGATTGTAGTGTGAAAGGATTATATCCCGACTATCTCCATATCGAATCACAGGAAATGGCATACGGGCGTTTTATCAACGACGTAGATATCCGTGAAGCGCGTAAGGTCTGCGTTATTGGCAAGCGTGTTTACGAAAGCCTGTTCAAACCGGGAGAAGACCCGTGTGGCAAATATGTACGGGTAGACGGCATCTATTATCAAGTCATCGGCATGTCTTCTTCCGAAGGAGATATGAACATACAGGGACGTGCCTCGGAAGCTGTCACCCTTCCATTCACCACCATGCAGCAGACTTATAATCTGGGCGGACAAATTGATGTAATCTGCTTCACCGTCAAACGTGGCGTAAAGGTATCCGATGTACAACCCCAGATGGAAGGAATCATCAAGGCAGCACACTACATTGCCCCTAATGACAAGCAGGCGCTTATGTATCTGAATGCTGAAGCAATGTTTTCCATGGTGGACAACTTATTCACCGGTATCCATATTCTGATCTGGATGGTAGGTTTGGGTACCTTGCTGGCAGGCGCCATCGGTGTATCGAATATCATGATGGTGACAGTGAAAGAACGCACTACAGAAATCGGCATACGCCGTGCCATCGGTGCACGCCCCAAAGACATCCTGCAGCAAATCTTATCTGAAAGCATGGTTTTGACAACCATCGCCGGTATGTTCGGAATTTCTTTTGCTGTCATGGTGCTGCAACTGGTTGAGATGGGAGCGAACTCCGACGGAGGAGATGCCCATTTCCAGGTCAGCTTCGGATTAGCAGTCGGAACCTGCGCCCTGCTGATCGCATTAGGTATGTTGGCAGGACTGGCACCTGCTTACCGTGCAATGGCTATCAAACCGATTGAAGCGATCAGAGATGAGTAGAAGTGGAGAGTTGAGAAGGGAGAGTTGAGAGTTAAATGAAGAATTAAAAATTAAACATATATATTCAAGATGAAAAAGTATCTGAAAATCACATTATTGGTAATTATTGCCATAATCCTTGTCGGAACGTTCGTATTTCTTTATCAGAAATCCAAGCCTAAAGTGATCGTATATGAAACACTGGCAGCAGAAGTCACAGACCTTGAAAAGACTACAGTAGCCACCGGAAAGGTAGAACCAAGAGATGAAATTTTAATCAAGCCTCAGATCTCCGGTATTGTAGACGAGGTATTCAAAGAAGCGGGACAGAGCGTAAAAAAAGGGGAAGTGATCGCCAAAGTCAAAGTAATTCCCGAACTCGGACAACTGAACTCCGCAGAAAGTCGTGTCCGCCTGGCAGAGATCAATGCAAAGCAGGCCGAAACAGACTTTACCCGCATCAAGAAGTTATATGAAGACCAGCTTATCAGTCGTGAAGATTACGAAAAAGGAGAAGTAGCAGTAAAGCAGGCACGGGAAGAGAATCAGACTGCCAAAGATAATCTGGAAATTATAAAAGAAGGAATCACTAAAAACAGTGCTTCATTCAGTAGCACCATGATCCGCTCTACCATTGACGGACTAATTCTGGACGTACCAGTGAAAGCCGGTAACTCCGTAATCATGAGTAATACATTCAACGATGGTACCACCATTGCTACGGTGGCAAATATGAATGACCTGATTTTCAGGGGTAATATTGACGAAACCGAAGTAGGACGCATCCATGAAGGAATGCCGATTAAACTGACGATCGGAGCTTTACAGAATCTGACTTTTGATGCTATTCTCGAATATATTTCACCGAAAGGAGTAGAAACCAACGGAGCCAATCAATTTGAAATCAAGGCTGCCATCACTGTTCCGGATACCGTGCAGATTCGTTCCGGCTATTCCGCCAATGCAGAGATTGTGCTCCAGCGTGCCAGCAAAGTGCTGGCGGTACCCGAAAGTACAATTGAGTTCAGCGGTGACTCTACGTTTGTGTATATCATGACGGACTCTGTACCACAACAGAAGTTCGAACGTACACAGGTGACTACCGGAATGAGTGACGGTATCAAGATTGAGATAAAAAAAGGTGTAACCGCTCAGACCAAGTTACGCGGTGCTGAGAAAAAAGATAAATAACTGACATCCAATGAAAGTAATCAATAAAATGATGGCAATCATCCTATTGAGCGGAACTGGCATCGGTTCTGTTCAAGCACAGGATACCACTCCGCAGACATGGACTTTACGGCAATGCATCGACTATGCCATCGAGCATAACATCGACATCCGCCAGACAGCCAATGAAGCCGAACAAAATAAGATTAGTGTAAACACCGCCAAATGGGCACGTCTGCCGAACTTAAACGGTGGTGTCAGCCAGGGGTGGAGCTGGGGACGTACAGCTTCTCCGAAAGATAATTCATATAGTGATACTAACAGTTCCAGTACGGGAGTGAACTTAAGTACTAATGTACCTCTCTTCACAGGCTTACAATTATCCAATCAATATTCCCTTGCCAAGCTCAATTTACAGGCTGCTATCGAGGACCTGAATAAAGCCAAAGAGGATATTGCAATCAATGTTACCTCTGCCTATCTGCAAGTGCTTTTCAATCTGGAACTGAACAAGGTAGCACAAAATCAGGTTGAGTTAAGCAAAGACCAGCTGAAACGTATTAAGGGACTGTATGATGTAGGTAAAGCTTCACCGGCGGAAGTAGCTGAGGCACAAGCACGTGTGGCACAGGATGACATGACAGCCGTACAGGCGGACAATACATATAAGTTGTCACTATTAAGTCTCAGCCAGTTATTGGAGCTGCCTACACCGGAAGGGTTCATTCTTGAGAATCCCAAAGAAGAACTGAAATTTGAACCTCTAACAGCTCCGGATGACATTTATATCCAGGCGATTGCCTACAAGCCCGGCATCAAGGCAGCAGAATATCGCTTACAAGGTAGTTTAAAAAACATTCGTATCGCTCAAAGTGAATTCTACCCCCAACTTTCTTTCAGTGCAGGGCTAGGAAGCAGCTACTATACACTCAACGGTGAAGCAGAATCCGGTTTTGCCCGTCAATTAAAAAATAACCTGAGCAAATCTATTTCTTTCAACCTGAGTGTTCCGATCTTCAACCGTTTTAGCACTCGCAATCGGGTACGCACTGCCCGCCTACAACAGTCAAACCTTGCTTTGCAACTGGACAACACCAAGAAAGTTCTTTATAAAGAAATCCAGCAAGCCTGGTATAATGCAGTAGCTGCAGAAAGTAAATATAACTCCAGCGAAGTTGCAGTGAAAGCCAACGAAGAATCTTTTCGGTTGATGAGCGAAAAATTCAATAACGGTAAAGCTACTTTTGTGGAATACAATGAAGCGAAACTAAACCTGACCAAAGCACTGTCGGATAAACTGCAAGCTAAATACGATTATCTGTTCCGTACTAAAATACTGGATTTCTATAAAGGAGAAATCATAGAATAGAACAGATTTCCGGCTATTTATCAAAAAGCCTTAAAAATAGAATACATCGGAAACGTATTCTATTTTTAAGGCTTTACTCATGTTTTCAAACTCCCCCAAAAGCACTTGTTATTTATGTAAGAGATTTCTAAAACATATCCACCGGTTCATCCGTTACTATAGAAAGAACCAACAGTTATGAAACATATTATCATCGCAGTGATTCTAATAATTAGTAATGTATTTTTAGGAATTGCAAAACCAATGAAAAGTCAAGCGGAAATTTATTTTGCAGGAGGATGTTTCTGGGGAACCGAACACTTCCTGAAACAAATCAGAGGAGTAGAAAGTACTCAGGTGGGATACGCCAACAGCACCGTTGCCAATCCCAGTTATGAACAGGTGTGTTCGGGCAAGACAAATGCTGCTGAAACAGTGAAGGTTGTTTATGATCCGGAAGAAGTAAATCTGAGTTTATTGCTCAACCTCTATTTTCAGACAATCGATCCGACCAGCCTCAACCGACAGGGAAATGATCGGGGTACACAGTACAGAACCGGTATATATTATATCAATAAAGCCGATCTCCCCACCATCAATCAGGCGATCCAGGCATTAGCCACTCAATACAACAAACCGATTGCCGTTGAAGTGGAGCCGTTGACAAACTTTTATCCGGCAGAAGTCTATCACCAGGATTATCTGGATAAGAATCCGGGCGGATATTGCCATATCAATCCGGCTTTATTTGAAATGGCACGAAAAGCGAATGCTCCCAAGGCTCCAACTTATCAAAAACCAGATGATGCCACTCTCCGTAAGAAATTATCTGCCGAACAGTATGCGGTGACTCAGAAAAATGCCACAGAGCCGGCTTTCCATAATGAGTTCTGGAATGAACACCGCCCCGGCATTTATGTAGATATCACTACCGGAGAACCGTTGTTTGTTTCCACAGACAAATTTGATTCTGGTTGTGGATGGCCCAGTTTTTCCAAACCGATTCAGAAAGAGCTGATCGCAGAGAAGAAAGATACTACTCACGGAATGATACGGACAGAAGTACGCAGCAAGACAGGAGATGCGCATTTAGGACATGTATTTACAGACGGACCAAAGGACAAAGGCGGATTGCGGTATTGTATCAATAGTGCTTCGCTGCGTTTTATCCCGAAAGAAAAAATGAAAGAAGAAGGATATGGAGAATATCTGCCGCTCATTAAATAGAATAACCTAGTAAACAGCATCGCTTTCAGACAGATACAATAAAAACGGCGGATTCCCTCGTTTGGGTAATCCACCGTTTTCGTTTGTTAAAACCTTAAGAGAGAAAGAGAATTTCACAATCCCCGGTATTGTTATCTTCCGGCAAGCAGCAAGTCTGCTTCATCTGTTACCGGAATCTGTATATTCATAGCCCAGTTGCCAGCTGATTCTTCAATCCATTTATAGTCATTCCACTTGTAGTTCATATATGCGATCGGCATATTAGCATCATTCAGTTCATAAACACTCTTTTCTACAGAATCATCATAAGCTCTGTGAGAATTATTCCAACGTGCATATACCAATGTGATTTCATTAGAAGAATAAGTATAATCGATCTTGAAATACGGAATCCATTTTTCAGTGGATGAGTCCCACTTGAAAGCTTCTTTAGCTGCTACTCTCTTTTGATCATCATAAGTAAAATCATATTTCATGTGACGATAGAGAGAACCATCCAGTCTGTAAATCACCTTCGAAACAACAAGATCATCTACTTTCTCTTCATTAGTAATGAAGTTATTGTCCTGTGCTTTCAACTCTGTATTAGCGATACCGGCAACTACCATTGCCACTAAAACCATCATTCTGAATAATACTGTAGTTTTCATAATTGTATATTTTTTATTAGTTCAACTTTCTTTTTTTGTTCTTCTGTTTATTAGACGGAACGTCTATATGGAATGGTTGCAACTATCTGAACTTTTTTTCATCTTTTTTGTTGCCCGCCTTCGACTCTATAAATGCAAGGGGTATGCCAAAACGATAAACAGCTAATAATCAACACAAAGAATAAAAAATGAGATGTACGAAAATGAACAGTTGTACGCTCATAAGCGGACACACTAATAAAAAAAGACTGCTTATATCTTGTTGAACAGAATATTATCTACCTTTGCAGCCAATAACTTATTAAAGGCAAAAGATGAAAAAGAACAGCAAAAAAAGTATTCTTCTTCTATCAATCGGAGGAGGCTTGTTTATCTGCCTTATCAGTATCTATTTGAGCCGCAATATGCTTCTGCAAAGCATAACTAACAAGCGCACGACTCATATTGAACAAACATACGGACTGCAAATTCATTATCAGAATATACGGATGAAGGGATGTAACGAAGTTACCCTGCAAGGGCTTTCCATCGTTCCCGCCCAACGGGATACCCTTCTTACACTACAATCTGTCAACGTCAGACTGAATTTTTGGAAACTGCTGAAAGGAAATATTGAAGTCCGCAACGTCCACATGAATGGACTGGCAATCGCTTTTATCAAACGGGACAGTGTAGCCAACTATGATTTTCTATTCTCCGGACACCGCCCGGAAGCAACCACAGAGGCAGTCATAGAAACCAATTACGCCCATCGCATCAACCGAATATTAAACTTAATATATGGTTTCCTCCCCGAAAACGGTCAACTGACTCAACTTAATATAACCGAACGGAAAGACAGCAATTTCGTAACGGTCAATATCCCCACCTTTACAATCGAAAACAATCGCTTTCAGTCCACTATCAAAATAAAAGAAGATACACTGACTCAACAATGGGAAGCAGCAGGAGAACTGAACAGAAAGGTACATACCCTGCAGGCAGAACTTTTTGCCACAGAGAAAAAGAAAGTTTCAATACCGTATATCAACCGCCGTTTTGGAGCAGAAGTTACTTTCGATACCTTATATTATAGTATGACTAAAGAAAATCGTACCGAAAACCAACTGCAACTTGACGGTAAGGCGAAAGTAAGCGGACTTGATGTATTTCACAAAGCACTTTCTCCCGAAGTGATCCATCTGGATCGCGGACAACTCACGTATCAGATGAATATCGGCAAGCAAACGCTGGAACTGGACAGTACGACGACGGTATTATTCAACCAAATACAATTTCATCCCTATCTGCGGGCAGAAAAGAATGAAAATCAATGGCACTTCACTGCTGCCACAGATAAATCATGGTTTCCGGCCGACGAACTATTCAGTTCTTTGCCCAAAGGCTTATTCAGCAATCTGGAAGGTATAAAAACAAGTGGTGAGTTGGCTTATCATTTTCTGTTAGATATCGATTTTGCCCGACTAGACAGCCTTAAGTTTAAGTCCGAATTGAAAGAAAAAGATTTTCGGATAATAGAATATGGTGCAACATCTCTTTCAAAAATGAGTGAAGAGTTTGTCTATACCGCCTATGAAAACGGAGTACCGGTCAGAACATTTCCTGTCGGACCTTCATGGGAACATTTTACTCCTTTGGACAGCATTTCTCCATTGCTGCGGATGTCGGTCATGCAAAGTGAAGACGGAGCTTTTTTCTACCACAAGGGCTTTTTACCTGATGCGATGCGTGAAGCTTTGATTTACGACCTGCAAGTCGAACGTTTCGCCAGAGGAGGCAGCACAATTACCATGCAGCTGGTAAAAAACGTATTTCTCAACCGGAACAAGAACTTTGCCCGCAAATTGGAAGAAGCGCTCATCGTATGGCTGATAGAGACAGAAAGGCTGACTTCTAAAGAACGTATGTATGAAGTTTATCTGAACATAGCCGAATGGGGACCGCTGATTTACGGTATTCAGGAAGCCTCTGCCTATTATTTCAACAAACGTCCTTCGCAACTCACGACCGAAGAAAGTATTTTTCTGGCTTCTATTATCCCGAAGCCTAAACACTTCCGCAGTTCCTTTGCGGAAAACGGACGGTTGAAAGAGAATATGGAAGGCTATTATAAATTGATTGCCGGACGCCTCGCCAAGAAAGGATTAATAAGTGAAATCGAGGCGGATAGTATCCGCCCCGATATCCAAGTTACGGGCGACGCCCTGAATAGTCTAGTCGGCGAAACGCCGGAGTCCAGTTCTCCTACCGCTGAGGAGCAATAATTTATTAATAAAGGAATAGGTTTTATCTTCTTGAGCTGCTTCCTCTTTCTGAAGAACGAGAAGAAGAACCTCGGTTGCTGTTGCTTCTCGAACTTTCTGAAGATGAGCTTCTTTCTGTTGATCTGCCGGATACGTTCCCTCTGCTGGAACTACTGCCGGAATTGCTGTTCCTACCGGAGCTGCTGCCACCCCGATTTGAACTATCATTATTCCGATTGGTGGTACTGCTATTAGGTCTGCTTGTTCGACCGGAAGAACTGCTTCCACGGTTTGTGCTCGTACCACTACTTGTCGGACGGCGACTGGAATTCGAAGCCCCTGTACTCGTTCCCGGACGACTTCCTGAATGCCGATCTCCTTCACCTCTGTTGTGGTCTCTGCCCGGAGTTACTTCCTTATTCGGTTTATCATCTTTGGACGGAGTAGATGGTCTGCCCGGAGTGGACGGTCTGCTTGGAGTAGACGGTCGTTCATTGACCGAAGGTCTTTCAGAGTTGGAAGGTCTTCCGGAAGTGGACGGCCTGCCCGATGTAGATGGTCTGCCTGAAGTGGACGGTCTATGGTTCGTTTCTGGACGAGGACGGGAAGTATTTCCCGGACGTCCCGAAGTATTAGGCCGTGACGTTGCTCCCGGACGTCCCGAAGTCCCCGGTCGGGTAGGTGCATTATGCGGACGAACGGAAGTGTTCGGACGGAAACGTACAGAACCGAAGTCTGAACGACGATAAGAATGGAATACCCGCTGATCTCTTACCCGATATGGCGTAGGATAGTGCACAAAATTATTATATCTTCCCCGATAGAAACTTACATGATGGATGTGAGGACGATAGTGCGCGCCACTGTAAGTCCGGTAATGATAAGGTACACCAAAATAGAATAAACTACGATTTGGATAATTGATATAAATCCGGAAATTCCATCTTCCACCGGTGACATAAATGGGACGATAGAAATACTCAGCTCCCAGGAATCTGCGGTATTGCGCATCGCTCAACACCCAACGAAGATCATCGTTACGAATATCCAGCGCTTCATAGTAATCATCCAATGCCCACTCATCACCCCGTACTACATAATCCATAATATTACGAAGCGAATAAATGAAATCATAGTTAATCTCATACACATCATTATATTGAGGATTATTCAAGTCCAGTTCGTATGCCATCTTATCAGTAAGGAAACGTGTCTCCTTACGTACCTTGCTGGTACTCATTCCCGCCATTACAGTGGTACTGGCAGTCACGACTAATAATATAAATAGAATTCTTTTCATGGTTTCATTCTTTTTTAGTTACGTCCGCTATCGTAAGATTCCGCAAACTCCCTCATCTCTCTCTTGTCCATCTCAAAAGTGAAAACATCTGTCAGTATGGAGAAGTTCTTCTTATCTGCGATTTTCGGATAAAGTTTCTTTATCATATTCTTTTTATCTGTCTGAAAAGTACACATATCCACCAATTTACGACATTGGGCACAAGTGAATCCCGAAGGGGGTACAACTTCATCCAGCATCCTGGTACGGTCAGACTCAAAAGATTTACCTCTATATTCATTGAAGAAACGGTCAAAATCGGCTGAACTCATAGCTCTGGGCCGTACATATCCTACGTCTCCCGGTCGTTGGTCACCGTGGTAAGCCTGGATATATTCCTTCATCTTGTCACGGTCAAAAGACGAAAAGAGCTTATTGACCACCGGAGCAAAATTTTCTTTATCCACTATTTGCGGATACATACGTTTCATCACAGTCATCTGAGCATCCGAACCACTTATCTGATCAATGATCTTTCCGCATTGGGCAGAAGTAAAATTGCAATCCAACAAAACATCATCTATATATTTAATCTGCTCATCAGACATGATCAACATCCGGAAATCACTAAGAAAACGATCAAATTCATCATGCATCATAAGTGTTCTGCGACGGGGACTTTCTTCAACCGAAGGTGTATTGGTTACAATAACAGAAGGAGGCATCACAACCGGAGCCGGAAGAAGTATCTCATCACCATTAAAGGTATCCATACTCGTAACTCTTCCATCTGCAAAATATACAATAATCTTGATCGAGTTGCCGTAAAGCACTGAAGAAATCCGGTGGTACTCCCATTCCTCGCCATCTCCGTCAAAACGTCTGTAATCCGGTTTGCCCAAGATTTTTTCTACATTCTGCCGTGACATTCCCTGCTGAACTTCCATCACTTGCTTGTTGGATACGTAATAAGTAGAACAACTACCGAGTATTACCCACAACGTAAAAAACAGGATTATATGTATATTTTTCATAACCGTATCGTTTTTAGTGAACTAATGTATGATCAGCGTCCTTCGTATTCCTTGATGAAATCGTTCATTTTGGTCTTGTTACTGGAGAATGTAAGAGTACCGATCACTGTAAAGAAAGCCTCTTTATCTACAATATTGGGATACATCATTTTCATAATCTTCAGCCGTTCATTATCAAAGGTATAGAATTTCACCAGTTGAAGACACTGCTCCGATGTAAAATCAGAGTTCGCCAATGCAGTTGTAATCAACCCCATACGATCTTTTTCAAAAGGCTCATTCTTCACACTATCAAAGAACTTCTTGAAAAGTTGGTCATTCATCACTCTATCGTAGCGGTTATAGTCCGGACGGTGTCCACCCTGACCGGTTCCCGGTCTTCCGGGTCTGCCCGGACGGATATCTCCACGTTCCTCTACAATAATATCTTTTACTTCGTTTCCGTTAAAGTAAACGCGGTCATTATACAATCGTTCTCCTTTCCATACACGTTCTCCCGGGCGAGTCGGGCGGGAAGCGTACACTTCAATGGTATAATTTCCCGGTTTCAGATTGGCAACGAAACAAGTAGTAGTAGGATAACACATCTGCCTTCCGCCAAAATAAACAAGAATCGGAGTGTCTCCGCCATCAATCCGGATTCCGCTGACAGACTGCGCTTTTAAAGAAAGGGCAGCGAGCAAAATACAGAAACTTATTATTATCTTACGCATAGCTTATCTGTTTTTAAATTTATTGTCTTTAACTGATATCACAAAAATAGGGTGAGAAAACTCCCCACCCCAATGATTCTCTCTATTCCTGCATAGGGATTTCCCTATTCTGTTTAGGATTCTGCCAAAGTGATGCCGTTCTCATGCAAAGAAATCAATCGTTTCTTATACAAGTCACCTACACCTTTCTTAAAAGTTTTCTTGCTGACACCAAAGGTATCGTAGATATCCTCCGCAGGACTTTTATCGTTCAGATTGATCCGTCCGCCATGTTCCCGAATATACTCCAACAGTGTTTTCGAGAAATCATCGACTTTCTCAAATCCCGGTTTCTGAAGTATCAGGTCCACCTTTCCATCTTCGCGTACCTGTTTCACAAACGCCTTCATCTGCATACCGGTCTCCAACGCACGGAATATTTCATTTTCATACAGCAATCCGCTATACTTATTGTCTATAATCGCTTTGAAACCCAAGTCCGTCTTCTGCCAGATCAGGATATCCACTTCCGCACCCGGAGCATAATCGGGCATATCTTTCGACAGGTAACGTTCTACCTTCGCCGAAGCTACGATACGATAACTTTCCTCATCCACATGAGCATGGACCACGTAGGATCTTCCCACCTGCATTTTCATCTTCTGCTCACTGAAGGGTACAAATAAGTCTTTCATCAATCCCCAATTGAGGAATGCCCCGAACTGGTTCACCCAAGAGACTTCGAGACAGGCGAACTGCCCTACCTGCACCAACGGAGTCAGTGTCGTGGCAATCAGTCTTTCGTCAATATCCAGATAAAGAAATACATTCAACATATCCCCTACCTTACAGTCTTCGGGTACATAACGGGTGGGCAGCAGGATTTCACCTTCATCTCCTCCATCGAGATATAAGCCGAAATCGACTTCCTTTACCACTTCGAGCTGGTTGAATTTTCCTAATTCGATACTCATATTTTTTTAAATTATTGTTTTTATGAAAGACAAAGATAATGAAAAGCAACAGATTTCACCCAAACATTGTTGAACGGATTATTAAAAATCGGCACATAAAAATCAGCATTAAGAGGCTACATTGAAAATAAACATTATTTTTGTAGAATAAAATGATTAATACGTATGAAAAAACACCTGATACGCAATCTGTTTCTCTTATTTTCCTTTTTACCTTTTATTGAAGCCTTCGCCAATTGGAACAGTTTCATTATCAACTTCGATAAGAACCTCTATGGCAAAGGCGCTCAGACATGGGAGATAGCACCTTACGATGATAAATGGGTATTTTTTGCCAACAAGAACGGTATGTTGCAATTCGACGGCAATATGTGGAACGTTTTCCCGCTGAACAATACTTCAGATGTGCGTTCTGTTTTAGTATCTACCGCTCATAACCGGATTTATGCAGGAGGAATCAATGAGTTCGGTTATTATGAACCGGGCAGGGACGGCAGTTTAAAATATTACTGTATGTCGGATACGCTGAAAGATGATTGCCGCTATCTTGGCAATGTATGGAACATTCACGAAGCAGATAATATCATGTACTTTCAGGGAGACAGTCGCATAGTGAAATATCTGAACGGTAAGTATACCGCCATCGAGATGGATGCCAAGATTGACTGTTCGAGCATGATAAAGGGTATCTTGTATATCGGAACCGACCGGGGAGTATGGGTACTGGTAGGCAATACCCCTTTCCCGTTACAGGGTGCGGAAGACCTGGCATCAAAACGCATTCGTGGCATTATACCTTATAAAAGCGGCGTACTTGTGGTAACTGCCTATAATGGATTGTTTTATTGTGACGGACGCACAATGGAACCATTCGTTACCGGTGCCGAAAACTTCATGCGCGAAAATGAAGTATTCTGCGTGGCGGCAAAAAATGACCAGATTGCATTGGGTACTATTCATAAAGGCCTGATGCTGATTGACTGCAAAACCATGAAGCTCAAATATTTCAATGAGAATAACGGACTTCACAATAACACAGTTCTTTCCGTTGCTTTTGATACTTTCGGCAATCTTTGGGCAGGACTGGATAGCGGCATTGACTATGTCTGCCTCACTTCTCCCTTTACGAATCTATATTCATACCCCTACTCTTATGGAGCGGGATATACGGCAGCAGTAAAAGACGGTTCTCTTTATTTAGGTACTAACCGTGGTTTATACTACACTTCCTATCCGGTGCAATCGGACGGTAACCTGCCCGATATCCGTCCCGTTCCGCAGTCAAGCGGCCAGGTCTGGAACCTCTGCCATATAGGAGACGAACTTTTCTGCCTGCACGACCGGGGAATTTTCCTGATTCAGGACAACGGAATGAAACGAGTGACGGACATCACCGGCGCATGGTGCTGTCAGCAAGTCATGGATCGTAAAGGCCTGATGTACATTGGTGTATACAACGGTATTTATCTAGTGGAAAAAACAGATGGAGAGTGGCGTGTCGTCTGCAAAATCGAAGGATTGAACGATTCCAGCCGTCTCTTCGAACAAGAGGATGCAAGAACTATCTGGATGTATAACGCAGACCATATTACCCGTATCAAGTTATCCGAAAATCTGACGAAGGTCACCAGCGTGAAAGATTATGATACCAAAGACGGCTTTCCTTCAAGAAATCATATATATCCTGCAAAAATTAAAGGTCGTATCTACTTTGCCACACCGTCCGGTATCTATAAACACAACATCCATAAAGATATCATGGAACCCTACCCGGATATGAACAATCTTCTGAACGGTACGGCAACCTATTCACGTCTGTTGGAATACAATGACCATCTCATCAGCTTAAGCCCTTATGAAATATGTATCGCCAATCTGGGAACTTATAAGAAAGGGGCTAATACCAGCATCAATCCTATCCGACAACCCAAGATAGAGTCGGTACTCAATTTCGAGGCCATCATTCCCCTATCCGATTCATTGCTGGTTATTCCTAACGAAGACGGTTTCGCCCTTTTCAGCATTCCTGCTGTCAGAGAGCAACAAGACCGCAGTCACTCCTTATATATTAAGAATATGTATCTGTCTTATCCCAAAGACTCACTGGTGTATACGGCCAATTTCCTGAAGCAAAAACCTGCACTGTCTATCGACTATGCACTGAATTCCATCCGTTTCGAATATGAGCTTTCTTCTTTAATTCTGAGTGACGACACCCATTTCCGTTATCGTCTGAACAAAGGAGAATGGTCGGACTTCACCGTTGCACGCACCAAGGAATACAGTAATCTGCCCGAAGGCGAATATATATTTGAAATCAAAGCCCTTTTCCCCGATGGTACTTCCTCTTCCGATGAAATATCATTCCGCATACTCCCGCCATGGTATCGCAGCGTAATGGCTTACATCTGCTACATCGTCCTGGCTCTCTTCGGTATGTGGGGTGTTTATCGATGGGACGATATGCGTGTGAAGCGTAAAAAGCAACAGGCCATTGTAGAAAAAGACAAAGAACTGTTTGAGATGGAAAAGGAATACGAAGAAGAAAAAGCCCGGAACGAAAAACAAATCATGCAACTGGAAAAAGAAAAGCTGGAGCATGACCTGCAACACAAAAGTCAGGAAATGGCCAACCTGATGATAAACTTCGTACGCAAGAACGAGATGCTGACCGAGATTAAGTCAGAAATAGCCAAAGTATCCGCCATGTTGAAAGGCGAAGGCTCCCGTGAAAGCAAACAGCAGCTCATACTGATCAACAGCAAAATTGATTCCAACATCCAGAGTGACGAAGTATTAAAGCGAATCGAAGACCAGTTCGACCTGATCCATAATAATTTCATGAAGAGGCTTCATGCCAAGCACCCCGATCTCTCCAACAATGAACGCATGATGTGCGCCTATCTGAAAATGAACCTTTCTACCAAAGAGATAGCACCGCTTCTGAATATCTCCGTCCGGGGGGTAGAGACGATCCGGTATCGTCTGCGCAAGAAGTTCAGTCTGGAACGGGAAGACAGTTTGACAGATTACTTAAGCAACTACCTCTGAGACAAATAGTCACAACTACAGATTCGGAAACTGATTATTTTTCTGAATCTGTTGTTGTGACGTATCAAACAAACGTATCCTTTATTTCCTAGTTATCAGTACGTTACTATAATCTGACGTATTGATAGCGTATTTTTTTTCCCGGTTTGACGTATTTATGAATAACATAATTTATCAAGCCGTATACCATTTAGCCTTATGTTTGCATCGTTCGGTTGCGAACATAAAAACGAGTATAGTTAATCTTAATTTAGTAAAACTCATGAAAAAGTTATTATCAGTTTTATTTCTATTAAGCTTCACCTTAGCTGCTGTATATGCACAGAATATACAGATAAAAGGTACGGTGGTAAGTGGTACGGACAACGAACCTCTGCCCGGAGTAAATGTGGTTGTGAAAGGGAATACTTCCACAGGTACAATCACCGATTTCAACGGTACTTTCACATTATCGGCACCTGCCGACGCTATTCTTTCCATCTCTTATATAGGATTCAAGTCACAGGAAATTGCGGTAAAAGGGCATAAAGATATTAAAATTGTCCTTCAGGAAGACTCCGAGACATTGGACGAAGTGGTAGTAGTGGGTTATGGCGTCCAGAAGAAAAGCGTAGTGACGGCCTCTATCGCCAAAGTATCCGCTGACGATCTGGCTTCCACAGCTCCGGTACGTATGGACAATGCCCTGAAAGGTTTAGCTTCCGGGGTTACCGTTACATCCTCTTCCGGTCAGCCGGGTGCCGCCGCACAAATCCGTGTACGTGGCGTAGGTACCATTCGTACCGAGAACGGAGCCGCCGATCCTCTTTACATTGTAGACGGTATGCCGCTTGAAGGTGGGCTGGACTACCTGAATCCGAATGATATCGCTTCTATCGAAGTATTGAAAGATGCCGCTTCCGGAGCTGTCTACGGTGCACGTGCCGCCAACGGTGTTATCCTTGTTACTACCAAAACCGGCAAGATCGGCAAAACGAAAGTGACTTACGACTTTTCGTACGGCTGGCAGAGTGCCTGGAAAAAACGGGACGTACTGAATGCTTCGGAATACGCACTCATGATCAATGAAGGTGCGATCAATGCAGGCATCGCCCCCAAATTCAGCGACCCATACTCTTACGGTCAAGGAACTAACTGGCAAGACGAAGTATTCAACAACAATGCTCCGATGATGAACCACCAGGTGAGTGTGAGCGGTGCGAGCGAAAAAGTAAACTACCTCTTTTCTCTAGGCTTCTACACACAAGACGGTATCGTGGGAGGTAACTTCGACCGTTCCAACTACGAACGTCTGACACTGCGCAGCAATACACAGTACACCCTCTTCGACGAATCGAAAGAACGTAACTGGCTAAACAGCCTGAAGGTGACTTCCAACCTCTCTTATGCCCGCATTAAAAGTACGAATTTTGATGATAACTCTACCTGGGGCACACCATTGGGATCGGCACTCGCCCTGTCTCCCATACTGAACGTGTACGACGAAACAGAAGAAGCGATAAAAGCCCAGTTCGACAAATACGGTACAACGGCAGAGTACACGCCTGTATATGACCCACGCAACGGAAAACTTTTCAGCATCCCGGGCGAATTCGGTGAAATGTCCAACCCGATTGCCAAACTTTCTTTGCCGGGCGACAAACACTGGAGTCATAAATTCGTCGCTAACTTCTCTGCAGAATTGCAATTATGGGACAACCTGAAATTCAAGACTTCCTATGGTGCCGACCTCTCTTTTTGGGGATACGATAGTTACAGACCTCTTTATTATCTGCGAAGCGGTGAATCTTCTACCCAGTCTTCCGCTTATTCAAGAAAAGAAGACGGAACCGTATGGCAGCTGGAAAACGTGCTGATGTATGACAAGAGCATCGACAAGCACTCTTTCTCCGTATTGCTGGGTCAATCCGCCAAAAAGAGTTCAGGCTCCTATCTGTACGGTTCACGCAATAACATCACCAATTACAGCCGTCCTTATATCGACGCAAGTACCGGACTGGCAGCCAATGCAGATCGTGACGCCGCAGGTGCTCCTTCGGTAGATGCCACACTGGCTTCAATCTTCGCACGTGCAAGCTACAATTATGACGAACGCTATATGTTGCAGGTGACCGTACGCCGTGACGGTTCTTCCCGCTTCGGCCCCAACAATCACTATGCCGTATTCCCCTCCTTCTCTTTGGGATGGAACCTCACCAACGAAAAGTTCATGAACAAACGCCCGAACTGGCTGACTACCACCAAAATCCGCCTTTCATGGGGTAAGAATGGTAACGAAAATATCGGTAACTTCAAATATACCGTATTGACTTCTCCCGGCAATAATGCTATCTTCGGTTCATCCGAAAACGTAATCAACGGCGTGAAAGCCAGCGGGCTGGCCAATCCCGACCTGAAATGGGAAGAGTCCGAACAACTCGACTTTGGTTTGGACTTTGGTTTCTTCAACAATGCCCTGACCTTTACAGCAGACTATTACAAGAAGAAAACCAACGGCATGCTGATGGAAATGAATATCCCTTTCTATGTAGGTGAAGCTAAACCTATCGGTAATGTGGGTAAAATGGAAAACAGCGGTATCGAACTGGAAGCAGCCTATAAGTTCCGCGTCAGCGACTGGAACTTCCGTGTCAGCGCCAACGCCAGTTACCTAAAGAACAAACTGATAGAATATGGTAACGAATCCGGTTGGGAAAACCTAGACTCCTTCCAGGGAACGGGTGATATCAGCCGCGCCGAAAACGGCAAACCTTTCCCTTTCTTCTACGGATATAAGACAGCTGGTATCTTCCAGAACACAGACGAAGTAAAGGCTTACAAAAACGACAAGGGAGAATTACTGCAACCGACAGCCGTACCGGGCGATGTCCGCTTCGTAGATGTAGACGGCAACGGAATCATTGATGCGAACGACCGTACAGATATAGGTAAAGGTATGCCCGACTGGACATTCGGCTTCAATCTGGGTGTGAGCTGGAAAAACTTCGACCTGAACATGATGTGGCAAGGCACTGCCGGAAACGATATCTACGACGCAACCCGCCGTACGGACATCGCCACCAGCAACCTGCCCTCATGGATGCTGAACCGCTGGACAGGTGAAGGTACCTCCAACCGTATCCCCCGCTTCGTACAAGGTGACAACGTAAACTGGCAATCATCCGACCTTTACGTCTACGATGGCAGCTATCTGCGCCTGAAGAATATCCAGTTGGGATATACTCTGCCTGCCGCACTGACCCAGAAAGTATTCATCTCTTCACTACGCTTCTACGTGGCAGCCGAGAACCTGTTTACTTTCACCAAATATCACGGCTTCGACCCCGAAATCTCTTCCGGCGGAACTTCACTTGGCATTGACTACGGTGTATATCCGCAAGCCAGAGTATGGACAATCGGCGCAAGTCTTTCTTTCTGATCCTTTCATTCTAAAAACATAAAACGTTATGAAAAAATATAAATACATAGCAGTATGCCTGATGGCATCCGTTCTTCTAACCACCGGATGCGCTGACTCCTTTCTGGAAGTTTCATCTCCTACGGACGAAACAATAGACACTTACTTCACCACTGACGAACACATTCAAGAAGCCGTAGTAGCTGCTTATGACCCTTTGCACTGGCCGGACTGGGCATTCGACGAATATAATCCTGTCAATCTGATGAGCGATATCATGGCAGACGACCTTTGGGTGGGTGGTGACAGTAAAACCGACAACCAGCCGTGGCACTTGATGATGAACTTTGAAGCCATTCCCACCAATATGATCTACGGTCTGTGGAAATGTGCATATAGCGGTGTGAAGCGTTGCAACGACGTAATAACCTATCTGGACTGGGCAACCGATGTAACCGACGCCAATCGCGCCTATTACGAAGCTCAGGTCATCGCCCTGCGCGTATTCTACTACAACTGGGTGTGGAAATTCTGGGGCAATGTTCCTTATTTCGACAAGAACCTGACCGCTCCGTATGTTGCAGAGCAACTGACTGCCGACCAGCTATATGAAAAGATGGTCACCAGTCTTGAAGAAGTAATTCAGCTCAACGTACTCCCGATGAGAGAAGATTCCGAAAACTATGGTCGTGTAACCTTAGCAATGGTATATATGCTTTATGCCGAAATCGTGATGTATCAGAATGACGATTCACGCTATTCCACCGCTTTAAAATACATGGAAGAAATCATCAGCAGCCCTCAATATGACCTGATGCCGGACTACACCGATATTTTCAAGGAAACCGGTGAATGGAGTATCGAATCCATCTTCGAGATCAATTACAAAGACGATAATGCCGCACGCGACTGGGGAAGTCCCCTCGTTGCCGGAGGAACTGCCCTGCCGACACTCATCAGTCCGTATATCTGGCCTAATGGAACAGACAATCACGACCGTGGCTGGGGATTCTGCCCGGTACGTAAAGAAACCTACGAGCGCTATTCCAATAACGACACCCGCCGCAACGCCACTTGCTGGAATGCACAAGCCGTGCTTGACGCTCACAATGCGGAACACCCAGGCGATAAACTGTCATACACCACACGCTATCAGGACACCGGCTTCTTCCTTGAAAAATATGCTGCCATCACCGGCAACAACAAAGACCAGAAGTCAAGTTCGGAGCTGAACTGGAACAACAATCTACGCATTTACCGTTACTCGGAAACACTGCTCAATGCTGCCGAACTGATCACACGCGGCGCCGGTCAGGGTGATGCCAAGAAGTATCTGAACCTCGTGCACAAACGTGCCGGACTGGTAACCGAAATAGAACCTACACTCGACAACATTATCGAAGAACGTCATCTTGAATTCGTGGGCGAAGGCAAACGTTACTGGGATTTAATCCGTACAGGCAAAGCTGCCAGTGTATTGGTTCCCGATGCGTATGGTTATCGTACAAACAGCTGGTCGTCAAGCAAGAAATATCTGCCTATCCCACAGAAAGAAATCGACGCAGCCAAAGGTACCTTAGTTCAGAACAATTATTAATGTACTTAAAAAGAGGAATTATGAAAAAGATATATAAACAAATCAGCGGAGCATTGCTAATGCTCACCCTTATTCTTAACATCACGGCCTGCTCGCCCGAAAGCTTCACATCACCCAACGAAGCCGGCATTCCGGTGGTATCGGACTACGAAGACTGTATCCGCATCGACGTGAATCAGGAAACCAATTATGTGACTTTCTCTTTTCAGGGACAAAAGGGAGTAATGCCGATATGGATTATTGACGGCAAAAACTATTCTTCTTCATTCAACATGACGAAATATTACCGCAAGGCCGGTGATTACAGTGTAGAAGTGAAAATAGCCAACTCGAATGGAGTAAGCGACAGAGCAATCACCCGAAACTTCCATATCGACAAAACCATCATGACGGGCTTCGGTGGCTTCGACCCAGAAAGCAATTTCAATATATGGCGGACTGCCACAATCAGTGAACCAACATTCTGGTATGCACCGGGATGGAGTCCGATTGCGGACCCGGCCTACTCACTGGTTAACGGTACATACACAGTAACACTGCCCGAAGCAACCAGTGAGACCTGGCAGGCACAAATGCCGATAAAGACGAACATCGCAACCGATGCCGGAAAGAATTACGATTTCTCCGTCATCCTGACTTCTACAATCGACCATCCGAATGTGACGGTGAAGCTGGTTGATGCCACAGAAGATAAAATCTATTATTTCGAAGGCAAAACGCCACTGGTTGCCAACGAGCCGGTCTGTTTCTGGAAAAGCAATATGCCGGGGCTTGACATCGCCAACCTGAACCTCGTCTTCGACTTTGGAGGCAATGCAGCAGGAACAGTGATGACAATAGAAAGCATCGTACTGAAAGATCACGCCAACGATGACGGAACCATAGTACCCGAACAAGAAGAGACTCCGGAACCGACATGGAGTGCGGTAGACAGTGAAGACAACCTGTGGCACAGCGTTACATTCACCAATGAATTTTATTATGCTCCCGGTTGGAATCCGATTGCCAACCCGGCACTCAATATCGACGGGGCAACGTACACACTCAACTTCCCCACGGCAACCAATGAAAAGTGGCAGAACCAAGTTACTTTCATCAGTGACGCACTTACCGCCTCGGCAGAGGAGAACTATGACTTCCGTGTGATACTGAACGCATCTAACGACATCAGTTCCGCCACCATCAAACTCGTTCAGGTAGGAGGCGGAGATAATGACAATATCTTTGTTTTCCTGCTAGAAGATGTAAAACTCACTGCGGGAGAAGATGTAACCGCCAAAGTTATCAATGCCAAGGGAGTAGACATCACCCAGGCGAAACTGGTGTTTGACTTCGGAGGCAATCCTGCCAATACGGAAGTAATAATCAAAGACATCATTTTGCAAAAGCATAAAGATTAATCAAACAAAAGCATGAAACCAATGACAATACTTTCAATCTTCGTCTGTTTATTAAGCGTTCTGTCCTGTGGCAGTGACAATGAAGAAACAGAAGTTGCCGTAATCGACGTATCGCCCGCCCAGCTTTCAGCCACTCACGAAGGTCTCGTCACCAGCGCCACAATAAACTCGGGACTGGAGTGGACCGCTTTCAGCGACGACGCCTGCAAAGATTGGATCAGTTGCAAGATAACTGATAACGGCAGCCAGGGAACAGTTGAAGTCACGGTTAAAGCAAACACCACCTACCAGTCCCGCGAGGGAAAGGTAGTGGTGAAAGCCGGAGCCGCACGCACTTCCATCCCTGTGACACAGGCAGCCCGACCGGAACCGTCGGCCGATCCGGACATTACCGTGCCCGAAGGATACAGACTGGTGTGGAACGAAGAGTTCAACAAAGGAACTCAACCCGATCTCGACCAATGGTATTATGAAACAGGAGGAAACGGATGGGGAAATAATGAATTGCAGCATTATGTAGCCGGCAATCAAGGCAACGAACAACTCGCTGCCATAAAAGACGGCATCCTCAGCATTATCGCCAAGAAGATAGGCGAAACGGTTTATTCCATCCGTATGAACACCAAAGAAAGCTGGAAATACGGTTATTTTGAAGCCCGTCTGAAACTGCCCAAGGGAAAAGGAACATGGCCCGCCTTCTGGATGATGCCGAAGAACTATACGGCCTGGCCGGACGACGGAGAAATTGATATCATGGAGGAAGTAGGCTATAATGCAAACTACGTGTCCTCAGCGATCCATTGTAAAGCCTACCACCACTCCATCGGTACGCAAAAGACCGGCGAGACATTCCTGCCTACCGCACAGACCGAGTTTCATGTCTATGCTTTGGAGTGGACGGAAGACTTCATCCGCACCTTCGTGGACGGAAAGCAACTTTTCCGCTTCGACAATGACAAGGCCAACAACAGGAACACCTGGCCATTCAACGCCCCTTTCTATCTGAAGCTGAATCTCGCATGGGGCGGAGACTGGGGTGGTGCACAAGGGGTGGATGAGTCGGCCCTTCCCGCAACTTACGAGATCGACTATGTACGTGTATTTCAAAAAAAATAATATTTGATAGGTATGAAAGTAATAAAGATTTTCTCCGCGTGCCTTTTCCTCCTGCCATTCGTTTCCTGTACGCAAGTGACGAATGACAAAGGCGACACAGCGATAGAGAAGAAAGTAGAAGCTCTGTTGTCCAAAATGACACTGGAAGAGAAACTGGGACAGATGAACCAAATCACCTCTTACGGCAATATTGAAGACATGAGCGGATTGATAAAACAAGGCGGTGCCGGCTCTATATTGAATGAAACTGACCCGGTACGCATCAATGCGCTGCAACGCGTTGCCATCGAGGAGTCCCGCCTCAGCATCCCTTTGCTGATGGCACGTGACGTTATTCATGGTTTCAAGACCATCTTCCCCATCCCGTTGGGACAGGCGGCATCGTTCAACCCGCAAGTGGCTGAAGACGGCGCACGC
>OLRS01001221.1_pt1 | contig 26367 bp, 23 predicted proteins | sample 1673171 | NCBI WGS metagenome assembly OLRS01 (sample SAMEA3136762, study PRJEB25190) | human gut metagenome | biome: human gut; feature: human-associated habitat; material: faeces | place: Austria | collected 2013
GAACGGGTGTTGGTCAGCTTCTTGGTCTTGCAGACATTCAGCTCGATGTCCTCCGCCTTGCCATTCTGGCCGATGATCATGCCGGCGTAAACCTTCTCGCCCGGTCCGATGAACAGGGTACCGCGCTCCTGAGCATTAAACAGACCGTAGGTAATCGCTTCTCCGGCCTCAAAGGCAATCAGGGATCCCTGCTTCCGATACTGAATATCTCCCTTGTACGGGCCATAGTTCTCGAAAATAGTGTTCAGCACGCCGGTTCCCTTGGTGTCGGTCATGAACTCGCCTCTGTATCCGATGAGGCCTCTGGCCGGAATCAGGAACTCCAGACGGGTGGAACCGGAGCCATTGCTGTGCATATTGATAAGCTCGCCTTTCCGCTCGCCCAGCTTCTGGATAACATTTCCCGCGTACTCGTCATCCACGTCGATGTAAGCGCGCTCCATGGGCTCCAGCTTCTTGCCGTGCTCATCGTAGTGATACAGAACTTCTGCCTTGCTGACTGCGAACTCATAACCTTCGCGGCGCATATTCTCGATAAGGACGGACAGATGCAGCTCGCCGCGTCCGGATACCTTGAAACGCTCAGTGGAATCAGTCTCCTCCACACGCAGGCTGACATCCGTGTTCAGCTCGCGGAACAGACGGTCACGCAGGTGACGGGAGGTGACATATTTACCCTCTTTACCGGCCAGAGGGCTGTCATTTACCAGGAAGTCCATGGAAATGGTCGGCTCGGAAATCTTCTGGAACGGAATGGCTACCGGGTTTTCCGGAGAGCACAGGGTATCGCCGATATGGATGTCCGCAATACCGGAGATAGCTACGATGGAACCGATAGTGGCTTCATTCACATCTACCTTATTCAGACCGTCAAACTCATAGAGCTTGCTGATTTTTACCTTCTTGAACTTGTCCGGATCGTGGTGGTTCACCATGACCATATCCTGGTTGATGCGGATAGTTCCGTTATCCACCTTACCGATACCGATACGGCCCACATACTCGTTGTAGTCGATGGTGCTGATCAGTACCTGGGTTCCGGCTTCCGGATCTCCCTCCGGAGCGGGGATGTAGTCGATGATAGTCTCGAACAGCGGAGTCATATCCTTCGGCTCATCGTCCAGGCTGCGCATTGCATAGCCTGCTTTCGCAGAAGCGAAAATGAACGGGCAGTCCAGCTGCTCGTCGGAAGCGTCCAGATCCATGAACAGCTCCAGAACCTCGTCTACCACCTCAGTCGGACGGGCCTCGGGTCGGTCAATCTTATTGACACAGACGATAACCGGAAGGTCCAGCTCCAGGGCCTTACGGAGCACGAACTTGGTCTGGGGCATAGCGCCTTCAAACGCGTCAACCACCAGAACAACGCCGTTTACCATTTTCAGAACTCGCTCCACCTCGCCGCCGAAATCCGCATGGCCCGGGGTGTCGATGATATTGATTTTTACATCCTTATAAGTAACTGCCGTGTTCTTGGACAGAATGGTGATGCCTCGCTCACGCTCAATATCGCCGGAGTCCATGACACGCTCTGCCACCTCCTGGTTGGCGCGGAATACGCCGCTCTGCTTCAGAAGCTCGTCTACCAGTGTGGTCTTACCATGGTCTACATGGGCAATAATCGCAATATTTCTGATATCTTCTCTTTTCATAAAACAATTCCTCAATGCAAATAAAAATACTTCGTCAACCTTTACAGTTTATCACATTTTCGGCCAATTACAAGGGAAATCTGAGGCTTACGCGTACTTTTTCGAAAACAACTTAGAAAAAATTTACAGAAATGGTTCTAAATGGAAATATCTGGGCATATATATTTATGAATAATACAGGAGTCCGGCGGAAATCTGCGCGAAAACGTCATTTCCAAAGGGAGAAGAAGGGAGAACACAAACTATGTCAGATAAGGTAATTGAAAACAACCAGGTGTCGGTAAGCGGAGAAATTGTATCGGGATTTACGTTCAGCCATGAGGTATTCGGGGAGGGCTTATTTATATGGTGGATATTCTGGTTCGCCGCCTGTCCGATTCGGCGGATCTGATTCCGGTGATGATATCCGAGCGGCTGATTGACATATCCAGGGATTACGTGGGGGAATATATCCGTATCGGCGGACAGTTCCGTTCCTATAACCGGCACGAAGAGAAGAAGAACCGGCTGGTGCTTTCGGTCTTTGCCAGAGAGGTGGAATTTCTTGACGAAGAGGTGGAAAATGCCAAGACAAACCAGATTTTCCTGGACGGCTATATCTGCAAGCCGCCGGTGTACCGGAAGACGCCGCTGGGCCGGGAGATCGCCGATCTGCTCATCGCGGTCAACCGCCCCTATGGGAAATCAGATTACATCCCATGCATCTGCTGGGGCAGAAACGCCCGCTTTGCATCCGGCTTCGAGGTGGGAGGCCACGCCCAGATTTGGGGCCGCATCCAGAGCCGCGAATACGTGAAAAAGCTCAGCGAGACCGAGTCTGAGCGGCGGATTGCCTACGAGGTATCCGTGAGCAAGCTGGAATACGAATACTGATACGCTTGCATTTCCTCCTGTTTTGTTGTATGATAAGCCTGATTATGGAGTAGCATACGGAATTGCTTTAGAAGGGAGTAGCGTATAAAAAATGGGGAAAGCACATGTAACTGTCTTTTGCGGCAACGGGAAGGGTAAGACTTCAGCGGCGCTTGGACAGGGAATCTTCGGGGCCAGCGCAGGAAAATCCGTCATTATTATACAGTTCCTGAAGGGAAAGGTTGGCGAACGTATTGATTTCATCAAACGTCTGGAGCCTGAGATTAAGGTATTCTGTTTTGAAAAATCTGATGTGAATTTTGAGGCACTGTCGCCGGAGGAGCAGCAGGAAGAGGCCATGAATATCCGTAACGGCCTGAATTTCGCCAGGAAAGTGCTGACGACGGACGGCTGTGACATATTGATCCTGGATGAGGTGCTGGGTCTGATCGACAGGGGAATCCTGACAATTGAAGAGCTGAAGGCTCTGATTGAAGCCGGAGACGGCGATACAGAGCTGATGCTGACCGGTATCCGGATGTATGAGGAGCTGTATCCGTGTGTAGACGATGTATTTTGCATTGATACATTAAAGTAAAGACAGATGTATCCGCTATACGGACAAATGTTGCGAGATGTCCGGAAAGCGTTGACAAGCGATACACACTGTGCTAATCTGAACATAATTCATATAATTTAATAGGAAGAAAGATAGAGGTTGCGTTTTCCATCAGTACCTTTTCGGATATGGCAGGCATAGACGAAGAAGAGGGAAAGGGGGCGACGCCGAAAGAGATTGTTTCCTGTGAGTAGTTTCTTGGGCATACCGTGAAGAACGATATGACTGTCATCAGTTTCTGATGGGGCGCTATCCGGGGAATAGAACAGAACATGCGATTCTTTTGGGGCGGGCCTTCACAGGTACGCCTCATTTTTAAACCTTATTTCATCTAGCAGGAGGAAATGAAAATGGCTATTTTTAAGGGAGCAGCAGTAGCAATTGTAACACCGTTTTTTGACAATGGAGAGATTAACTATCCGAAGCTTGCAGAGCTTCTGGACTACCAGATTGAAAATGGAACAGACGCCATCGTCATCTGCGGAACCACCGGTGAGTCATCCACACTGAGCCACGAGGAGCATCTGGAGGCTATCCGCTTTACTGTAGAGCATGTCGCTAAGCGCGTGCCGGTCATCGCAGGCACCGGCTCTAACTGCACCGAGACTGCAATCTATCTGTCGCAGGAAGCAGAAAAATACGGCGCGGACGCTCTGCTTGTAGTAACCCCGTATTACAATAAGGCGACCCAGAAAGGTCTGATTGCTCACTATACTGCAGTGGCAGAGTCCGTAAGCCTTCCGGTTATCATGTACAACGTACCGTCCCGTACCGGATGTAATATCCAGCCGGAGACCGCAGTAGCTCTTGCAAAGAATGTCAAGAATATCGTTGGCATCAAGGAAGCAAGCGGAAATATTTCCCAGGTAGCGAAGCTGATGCAGCTGGCAGACGGATGCATCGAGCTCTACTCCGGAAATGACGATCAGGTGGTTCCGATCCTTTCCCTTGGTGGAAATGGCGTCATCTCTGTACTTTCCAATGTAGCGCCCCGCCAGACCCACGACATGGTCATGAAGTATCTGGAGGGCGACCTGGCAGGCAGCCTTGCTATCCAGCTTGCGGCCATTCCGGTTATCGATAAGCTGTTCTGCGAGGTGAATCCGATCCCGGTAAAGGCAGCCCTGAACCAGCTGGGATTCCAGGTTGGCCCCCTTCGTATGCCGCTGACCGAGATGGAGCCGGAGCACCAGGCACAGTTAAAGCAGGCAATGATTGATTTTGGAATCGAGGTAAAATAACAAATGACAAAAATTATACTTCACGGCTGTAATGGCCGCATGGGACAGATGCTGACCGGACTCCTGAAAGAGGATCCGGAGGCAGAGGTAGCAGCAGGCGTAGACGGATATACCGGTATCGCAAATGAATACCCGGTATTCGCAAGCATTGACGAGTGCGATGTGCCGGCAGACGTAGTTATCGACTTCTCAAACGCAAAGGCAGCGGACGGACTGTTGGACTACTGTGTACGGACCAAAACCCCGGTTGTTCTCTGCACCACCGGACTTTCCGAGGAACAGCTTGCGAAAGTCGAAGAGGCAGCCAAAGAAACGGCTGTTCTGAAATCCGCCAACATGTCTCTGGGTATCAACCTGCTTATGAAGCTTCTGAAGGAAGCAGCTCCGACTCTGGCGGCAGCAGGTTTTGATATCGAGATTGTAGAGAAGCACCACAACCAGAAGCTGGACGCACCCAGCGGCACCGCACTGGCACTGGCAGACGCCATCAATAAGGCATCTGACGGAGCATATCACTATGTATATGACAGAAGCCAGGAGCGTAAGAAGCGCGAAAGCAGCGAAATCGGTATCTCTGCTGTTCGTGGCGGCACCATCGTGGGTGATCATGACGTGATCTTCGCGGGAACTGACGAAGTCATCACATTTGAGCACCGCGCTTACTCCCGCGCTGTTTTCGGCAAAGGGGCGATTCAGGCGGCGAAATTCCTGGCGGGGAAACCGGCAGGACGGTATGATATGAGTGATGTTATCGGTTAGTGTATGGAAAGACGGACGGGTCGGGGCTTTGTAGTTATCTGTGTTCATCGTTTATCTGACAGTGTATGCCACCCACGGACGCAAGGTCCGCAGGTGTCACACACTGTCCGCTAAAACGCTGTACACAATGATAACTACAAAGTCCCGACCCTGGTTTTTGAAGATGCACGGCGCTCCGGACTTTCGTCCATTTGCTCGTGTTCACAAAAGTTTCACTTAAAAATCACAGAATCCATTCAGAAAAAACACAAAAGAGGAATATCCTTAGACAGATACGTCTGCCCGAGGATACTCCTCTTTTTTATTGCAGAAGAGAGAAAAGGGCCGGACGATTACGGAGAAGGAGGAAACAATCTTGATTGAAGTAAAAGATCTCGTGAAACGCTACAGCAAAAACACTGCGGTCGATCACCTGAATTTTCATGTACAAAAAGGTCAGATCTACGGATTCCTGGGTCCCAACGGAGCCGGAAAATCTACTACTATGAATATGATGACCGGCTATCTGGCTCCCACGGAAGGGCAGATTCTTATAAACGGGTACGACGTAGCGGAAGAGCCTATGGAGGCTCGAAAATGCATCGGATATCTGCCGGAGATTCCGCCTCTCTATCCGGACATGACTGTCCTGGAATATCTGCGTTTCGCAGCAGAGCTGAAACAGGTGCCGAAAAACGAACGCAGCATGGAGATAGAGAGGGTCATGGATGAAACACGCATCAAAGATATGGAAAATCGGTTGATTCGTCATTTGTCCAAAGGATATAAGCAGAGAGTGGGACTGGCTCAGGCGCTGCTTGGGGATCCGGAGGTGCTGATTCTGGATGAGCCCATGGTGGGTCTGGACCCGAAGCAGATCATTGAAATCCGTGAGCTGATCCGCGGGCTTGGGAAGAAGCATACGGTTATTTTGAGCTCCCACATTCTCTCGGAGATCAGCAGCATCTGCGACCATGTCCTGATTATTTCCAATGGAAAGCTGGTGGCCAGCGGTACGCCGGAAAATCTGGGCAGTTACATGAAACACACAGACGCGATGGAGCTGCAGGTGCGTGGAAGCAAAGAAGCCTGTGAGCAGGCCATAGAACTTCTGAAGCAAGTCAAGGGGCTGGAAGTGAAGACCACGACAGCAACGTTGGAGGATGTATTCCTGGAATTGACGAATGAGGAAAATAATGGAAATCCAAAGACAACAGAGGAACAGGAAAAAACAGAGAGATTTTCTCTGAGAAAAAAGCTACGCAAAACAGAAGAGAAAGAATTTTCTGTGAAAGAAACAAAATCAGACGAAAAGGAGGAAAAGTAATATGTGTGCGATTTACAAAAAAGAACTGCGGGCGTATCTGACCTCCATGACAGGCTATATCTTCATGGCTGTACTGCTGGCGGTTACCAGCCTTTACTACGTGGCCAACTGCCTGGTGGGCGGCTATCCGGTATTCGGAGCTATCCTGTCCTCTGTTTATTTTGTGCTGTTGATTATCGTACCGGTGCTGACCATGCGCAGTATGGCCGAGGAAAAGCGCCAGAAGACCGACCAGCTCCTGATGACCGCGCCGGTCTCTCTCTGGAAAATTGTACTGGGCAAATATCTGGCTATGGTGACTATTTTTCTGATTTCTATGGCGATCCTGTGTCTGTATCCGCTGATCTTATTGCAATTTGGCAGTGTCTCATTGCCCATGGCGTATACAGCGATCCTGGGCTACACCCTGTTTGGCGCAGCCTGTCTGGCCATTGGGCTGTTTCTGTCAGCAGTGACGGAGAGCCAGGTCATTGCGGCGGTATTGACCTTTGGCGTCCTGTTCTTCCTGAACATGGCCTCCGGTATCGCCAATGTCATCGGAGCCGGTGGTCTTCTGGCGTCCATTCTTAACGCCCTTTGTATCTATCAGCCGTTCATTAATTTCGTGCAGGGTATGTTTGATTTGACCGGCATTCTTTACTATGTGACGGTCATTGTCCTGGCTCTGTTTCTGACGGTTCAGCTCATGCAGAAAAAGCACGGAACCTACCGCGCCAGCATGGTAGTTTTCGCCTGTGTGGCCGCCGTGCTGATGAACCTGACAGCAGGAAAATTACCCTCCCAGTACCTGAAATACGATGTCAGCGACCAGAAGCTGTTCACAACCGGAGACCAGACGGCAGAGATTGTGAAGGGTCTGGACGAGGATATCACCCTCTACCTGATTGCCCAGCAGGGCAGTGAAGATGCCACCTTACAGGAATTGCTGGATCGCTATGCGGGACTGTCCTCCCACATCAAAGTAGAGACGAAGGATCCGGTGCTTTACCCGAATTTCGTCTCTCAGTATACCAGCGAAAATCTGTCTGAAAACAGCGTGCTGGTGGTGGGCCAGAACCGTTCCAAGGCAGTCGATTACTATGATATCTATCAGTATAGTATGGATTATTCCACTTACAGCAGCTCTTTAAGCAGCTTCGACGGTGAGGGTCAGATCACCAGTGCCATTGCCTATGTAACCGCTGAGGATATGCCGGTTGTTTATACGCTGACCGGCCATGATGAGGCAGAGCTGAGTACTACGGTCACTTCGTCCATTGAGAAGGAAAATATTGAACTGAAATCCTTAAGTCTGCTGACGGAGGAGGCTGTGCCGGAGGACGCAAAAGCTGTTATTATCTACGGGTCCATTTCTGATATTTCCGAGGATGAAAAAAATAAGCTGGAAGCCTATATGGAACAGGGCGGACAGATGGTGCTGCTGCTTGGATACACAGACAAGGATACGCCGAATCTGGACAGTCTGCTGGGCGATTATGGAATTACTTTGGCGGACGGGCTGGTACTGGAGGGTGACAGTCAGCATCATTTGCCGAACTATCCCTATTATCTGCTGCCGGATATTCAGTCCTCGGCATATACCTCAGACGTAAGCTCCCGTTATGTGTTACTGGCCTTTGCTCAGGGTATGACGGAGGCTGCGGATATCAGTGAAGATCTGACTTATGAAAGCCTGCTGACCACATCGGCAAAGTCTTATTCCAAGACCAACCTGGAATCTGAAAATCTCGAACAGGAGGAGGGCGATATTGCGGGGCCCTTTGACCTGGGTGCTGTCGTCACCAAGACCATTGACGAAGACACAGAAGCAAAACTCATCGTGTTCTCTTCTGAGACTCTGCTGGATGAACAGGTAGACAGTATGGTATCCGGCGGCAACAGTACCCTGTTTCTGAATGTCATGAGCCAGCTGGTAGACCACGAAAGCACTGTCTCCATTGAGCCGAAAAGCATGAGTACGGAATATCTGACTGTACCGGCCGGAAGCGCCATCTTCTGGGGCATCCTGACGATTATATTGATTCCGTTGCTTCTGCTTGCCACCGGCGGCATTATCTGGTTTGGAAGGAGGAAACGGTAAATGACAAAGAAAAAGAGAAAGGTAAGACTGCTGGCGGCTATAGCCGCCCTGGCAGCTCTGGGACTTCTCTATGTTTTGGTAAGCCGCGCGGACTGGAACGGTGAGGAAGACGATACGGCTGTCGAAGAAATTGAGGCCTTAAGCATAGCGCCTGCGGAAATCAGCGAAGCGGCCATTACCAGCAGCTACGGTACTCTGCGCCTGCACTATGACGGTGAAACCTGGACCAGCGTTGACGCCCCGTCCATGGAACTCAATCAGGACGCCCTGTCTAATCTGTGGAACCGTTTGAATCCGCTGTCTGCTGTCCGCGATCTGGGCGAAGCGCCGGAGGATTTAAGTGCTTACAGCTTATCAGACCCGGCTATCACGATCCGGATCACCCGCGATGACAGTACCGAAATTACGGTTTCCATTGGGAGTACTGCATCGGATGGAAATGTGTATGTAAAGACATCTGAAAGTAACCATATTTATACCTGTGACAGCTCTCTGGCTACGGCTTTTACGTGCCAGCTTAGTGATTTCGAGGCGATAGCTGAAGAGGAAGACACTGCTGACTCCGTAGACTAGATCAGATTAACCGGACGGGTCGGGGCTTTGTAGTTATCTGTGTTCATCGTTTATCTGACAATGATAACTACAAAGTCTCGGCCCTAGTTTTTGAGAAAACACGGCACCGGGGTCTTCCGTCTTTCCTCCCACAAACTACTGGAAATGTGGTACAAATTACTTTATACTTGAAGAAAAACCGTCTGTGTATGAAGGAGATGCTTCATGAAAATAAAAGTATCTAACATTCTGTTATCCTTGATTATGACCCTGACTATCATATCTCTGGCCGTGGTTCTGACCCTGGCCTGCAAGCCGCTGTATTATCTGGACATCCATGCGCTCCATATTCCGGAAACTACCGGCTGCACGATTTCGGAGATTAAAGCGAATTATAATGCAGTCATCGATTACTGCCTGAGTTTCGGAAACGCGCCTCTGGAATTCCCGACCTTTCCCATGTCAGAAGGCGGGCGCATCCATTTTGAAGAAGTAAAGAATATCTTCAATCTCTTCAAATACATGGTTATCGGCGGCACTCTGGCAAGCACCGCCGGGATCCTGTGGATGCGACGAAAGCATTGCTATGGCTATCTGAAATTGACCGCTATCCTGACCGTGGCCCTGCCAGCCATTATTGGGGCAGCCGTGGCCCTGAACTGGGACCGGACTTTTGTTACTTTCCATGAGATTGCTTTCAACAATGATTACTGGCTTTTTGACCCGGCTACCGACCCGGTTATCAATATCCTGCCGGATCTGTATTTCCTGCATTGCGCTGTGATGATTCTGGCGCTGGTGATTCTCGAAAGTATCCTGTGTGCCTGAGCTTATCGGGCAGAAAAAAGGAAAAACAACAAATAACACAAATAAAAAAGAGCTGATATCCGGAAAAACAGATCTGAATATCAGCTCATCTTATTTTAAAGTATGGACAATCGGTCGGGCGTCCTATGCATTGATCATAGTAACAAGCCTATTCGAAATGAGATTCCGAAAAAGTATAACTGAATAGAGGAAAAATTTGTAAAAAAGAGGAGGAGTCCGCCTATGAGTGTCGAAGACTGTGGTTGAAGGCGTCTGGTTTAGCATGTATAATGAGAGGAGAAGCATAGCATGAGTAGAAACCGAAATACTTCCACAACCAGACAAAAGAGAAAAGTAAGAAATACACAAAAGAAGGTACATCATCAGCATAAGGACAGATTATTCCGGTACATTTTTCAGGATAAAGAGGATTTACTGGATTTGTATAACGCGGTGAACGATACGGATTATGATGACCCGAATGAGCTGGAGATTACGACGCTGGATGATGTGATTTATCTGAGTATGAAAAATGATCTGTCTTTTATGCTTCGGATCACCCTGAATCTGTATGAGCATCAGAGTACCTGGAATGAAAATATGCCACTCAGGGGATTTTTCTATTTTGCTGAATTGTATGATAAATACATTAAGGAGCAGGGAATTAAGATCTCAGAAACGATTCGGCAGGTAAGACTTCCCTTTCCAAAGTACGTGGTGTTTTACAACGGAACGAAGGATATGCCGGAACCGGGAACTGATGCGTAAATGCCACAGACTGGCAGAGTATGCATATTTTATCGGAGAGATTCGGCGGTATATGAGCGATGGCTGGTCATTGGAGGAGGCGACTGATTTCAGCATTCAGAAATGCCTCCGGAAGGAAGTATTGTCGGATATCCTGGGAAAAAGCGCAATGGAGGTGCGTAGGATGATACTGACAGAATACGATGAAATAGCCGCAAGAGAATATTTGAAGAAAGAAAGCATGGAAGCAGGCCGAGAGGAAGGTCGAGAGATAGGTCGAGAGGAGGGCCAGGATGCTACATTCGTGCAGAATCTGAAAAAGATGATGAAAAACTTAGGAATAACAGCAGAGGAAGCAATGAAGTTTCTGGAAGTTCCAAAGGAGCAGAGAGAAAAATATCTGCATATACTGGAAGAACAGGAGTAAAGCAGATACAGAATTTCCGTGTAGAGGATACTTGTATCGGATGTGGTCTGTGCGCCAGGAAGTGTCCCGTGCAGGCCATCGAAATGCAAGATAAGCGACCTGTCTGGGTCAAGGACAAATGTGTGATGTGCCTGGGCTGTTTGCATCGCTGTCCGAAGTTTGCCATTCAGTATGGCAGAAACACCAGGAAACATGGACAATACATGAACCCGAATGTTAAGGTTTAAATTCCGTTTTGTAGAGGTATTCGTTGTTAGTTCTGAACTGTGCAGGTGTCTGTACAGCAGAATCGGGAAAATGAAATGAATAATTGTACCAGAATCAGATTTGATGGAGAATAATTGTTGTGATTAGAAAGCTGCAGAATGTAGATATAAATAAGGTTGTTGACCTATGGTTAAAGACGAATCTGGAAGCACATAATTTTATTTCTGAACAATACTGGACCGGTAATTATGAAGCAGTAAAGAAAATGCTGCCACAGGCAGAAGTTTATGTGTATGAAGAGAATAACATAATTCATGGCTTTGTAGGTGTACAAGATGAATATATAGAAGGTATTTTTGTTTCCGGTAAAATGCAGTCCCAAGGGATAGGCAAAGCGTTGCTGGATTATATCAAGGATAAAAAAGGCAGATTACAGTTAAACGTATATCAGAAAAATGTCAGGGCAATGTCTTTCTACCAAAGAGAAGGGTTCACGACTCAGCGTGAACAACTGGATGAATTCACTGGCGAAAAAGAATATGTAATGGAGTGGAATCATTGAAATAAAGATTTGTAAGACAGATGAAAAGAAGTATTACTCAAACAGCTTTAAAGGATATTATGAAATTACATTGCTGACAGGCACAATCACTACCATGGATGGAGAATATTATCAACAAAGTCGGTATGGGGGGAGCTCTAAATCCAATGCCGACTTTATTGATTTTGTAAGCTTCTCACCCTCATTATATAGAAGAATCTTATTTGCAGAGATTTTCTCATAGTCTCCAAAGAAATTTGTGTAGGCTCTGAAGCATCTTTTTATTTCTTATTCTTTAAGCTTCCTTTTCCTCTTCCTTAATCTCCCAGTGAATCAGGAACGTCAGCGCAGCCCTGAGCGCAATAATTCCTGCCACCGTTCCGATTTCCTTCCAGTCCCGGACCACTACGGTTCGCAGGATCTCGCTTCCCAGCTTAAATTCCAGCCCCATGGCCAGCCCCCGGGCCAGGGTCAGCTTTGTCTCCGGAGAGCGGTGCAGGTAACTCAAGAAGCCTCGCAGGCCCGAGAAAATGATAATGCCCACGCCGATAAATTCAAAGAGCAGAATCGCTCCGTCTACGATATTTTCCAAAATGAGGTGCAGTAATTCTAAAAATTCCATAGTAAAATCCCCCCCGATTTTCTAAAGTAAGATAAGGACAGTATAACATAAGTTCACATATATTGATATAGGTTCCATCGTCATTGTCAACGCCCCCCCCTGAAGTCACGGATGGAATTTACCAGATCATAGGAATTTCAGTTCCGAAAGAAGAGAGGCAGCAAGAAAGCAGCCGATGTTTTTGTTAGCTGGGCAGTGAATGCCCGGGGGTGTTTTTCATGTCAAATTGCTGATTGACAAACTGTAGACTGAATGATAATATGTCATTAATAATACTACTGATAATATCAGGGGAGGAAAGAATATGTTAAAAAAAGAACTGGAGGAGAGCTACATACGTATACTGCAGAGAGAACTGGTGCCTGCATTGGGATGTACAGAACCTATTGCGCTTGCTTATGCAGCGGCAAAGGCCTGCAAAGTACTGGGACAGTTCCCGGAAAAAATGATTGTGTATTGCAGCGGTAATGTAATAAAAAATGTAAAAGCAGTAACGGTACCGAATTCAGGCGGAATGCGTGGAGTAGACGCAGCCTGTGTACTTGGGGCAGTAGGCGGAAATGCAGACAGAGAGTTAGAGGTTTTAGAGGATATCACAGAGGAAGACATAAAAAAGACAAGGGAGCTGTTAAAAACAGATTTCATTGAATGCAGGCTTCAGAAGGATGTGGAGAACTTATATATTGTAGCTGAGGTATATGCAAAAAATCATTCGGCAAAAGTAAAAATAGTCAACCGGCATACGTTAATTACAGAGATTGTAAAAGATGAAAAAGTAATATATCAGATAGATATGGCAGCTGAGAACAGCAAGGAAGATTATTCAAAGCTAACGATTCGTGATATTTTAGAGTTTGCAAATACAGTAGAGACAGATAAATTGAAGGATCTTTTGAACAGACAGATAGAGATGAATCAGGCTGTTTCCAATGAGGGAATGAAGAATCCTTACGGTGCTGAAGTAGGAAGAACCTTAATGGAAAAAGCGGATTCAAGTGTACGGACCAGAGCCTGTGCCTATGCAGCTGCAGGATCTGATGCCAGAATGGGAGGCTGTTCTCTGCCAGTGGTGATTAATTCTGGAAGCGGTAATCAGGGAATGACAGTAAGTCTGCCAGTCATTGTATACGCAGAGTATCTTGGAAAGTCAAGAGAAGAATTATACAGAGCATTGATTGTAAGTAATCTGGTTGCAATTCATCAGAAGCACTACATAGGAAGCTTATCCGCGTTTTGCGGCGCAGTCATTGCAGCCAGCGGCGCGGGAGCGGCAATTACCTATATGATGGATGGTTCTTATGAAGCAGTATCAAGAACTATTATAAATACGGTTGCGAACGTCGGGGGCATTGTATGTGATGGAGCAAAAGCATCCTGCGCTGCTAAAATTGCCTCTGCAGTAGATGCGGCGATTTTAGCGCATAGCCTGAGTATGAAGGGACGTACGTTCCATGAAGGGGAAGGAATTATACAGGATACGGTAGAAGAAACGATACAAAGTGTCGGATATGTGGGCAGAGTGGGAATGAAAGAAACAGATCACCAGATCCTGAAAATTATGTTGAATCAGGTTCAATTTGAAAAATAAGATATAACGGGGAAATATAAGAGCCAAAGCAGAATGAAAGGAGATGCGGGAATGGCAAAACAATAAAGGAGGAAATTATGAAAAACGAAAAGAGCCTGAAGGATACTATCTATAACGCAATATTGGAAGATATATTTTCATTGGAATATAAACCTGGAGATATTTTAAATGAAAAGGCACTGGTTGAAAAGTATGAGTGTAGTAAATCGCCAGTCAGGGAAGCGCTTTTAGAGCTGTGCAAAGACAATGTGTTGCGCAATATTCCGAGATATGGATATGAAGTGGTAAAAATTACAATGGATGATGTGCGTGAAATGATAGAATTCCGCTATCTTTTGGAGGCGGGAATTCTTCGCAAACAATATTCAGATCTGACGGAAGTTCATTTTTCTGTTCTGGAAGATATAGATAAGCAGTGCAGAAAAAGAGAAAATACAATGTGGGAGCATTGGAGCTTAAACACGGAATTCCATCTGAAGCTGATTGGATTTGGAAGAAATAATTTTGCGATGGAAGAATTGAAAAGGTGTATGGACAGATTAAAACGCGCATATACGAGATTTTGCTGGGAGCAATATGAGCCGGAACTGGAACTGGATACACGAAATCATGCAATGATTATACAGGCATTACGCGAGCGTGATATAGAGAAAGCGGTACAATATCTTGCAAGGGATTTGAATGATTTTGGCGGGAAAAATTACAGGTTTATAGAGGAAAAAAATATGTAAAAGACTGGCTGTTGAAGGCAACTTTAACAGCCAGTCTTTTAAAAGGATAAAGAGAGATGAAAAAAGGATAACTGCGATTCCGGGAAACCTGATGCTGATTCCAATGGCGATATCAGCGCTCGTATGCACTTATTACCCATTTCTTAGCAGATTAAAGAGCCCGGCTTCAGAGAGTGTCGGCTGTTGCAGTGGCAGCATGTCTGAGTAGTATGAGCCCCGGTGTTTATATAGCGCTGATGAATGAAAAAGGCGATGATTTCGACTGTCCTTCCGTTCTTGCTGTAAAAATATTGGACTCTAAAAAAGCATATGAAATTTATAACTGTTCACACATTTTTAAGATTTATTTTGTTGACAATCCAGAACAATCGTAATAACATATAGGATACTATATAGGGGGCTATATAGCATCCTATTTATTATGAAAAAATTTGCAGAAGGAGGATCAACCAATGAGGAGGGGGCCCAGCCCAATCAGCAAGCGGATTCGGATTATCAACAACAAGTTCCGCGAGCTGTGGGATAAAAATCTTCTGAAATACAACCTGACCGGCATGCAGATGGAAATACTCTGCTATCTGAAATGCAATCCGGACAAGGAAATTCATCAGCGGGAGATCGAGTACTGGTTCCAGCTGAAAAACCCGACGGTGACCGGCATCCTGAACCGGTTGGAGGAAAAAGGCTATATCGCCAGGCGGCGCAATCCGGCTGACGGCAGATACCGGATTATAGAAGTGACGGAAAAAGGCAATCAGGTCATGGAGGATATGGGAGAGGGAGCCAGAAATCTGGACGAACGAATCTACGCCTGTATGACGGACGAGGAGCAGGCAAAGCTTCTGGAGCTTCTGGATCGGATTCTGGCGACTATGACGGAAAATGATGGAGCAGAAGAGCAGGTAGAGCAGCATAGAGAAAGAATCACACAAGGAGGACACACATGCTGAAGACATTAAAGGCCTACATAGGCGAGTACAAAAAAACGGCCATCTCAGCGCCGATTTTTATTGTCTTCGAGGTTATCTTTGAGATGATCATTCCGCTTCTGATGGCGGCTATCATCGACAACGGACTTGAGACAGGCAACATGAAATATGTAATCACGATGGGACTGGTGATGCTTCTGGTATCCTTTGCGTCCCTGTTCTGCGGATCCATGGCAGCGAAGCAGGCGGCCATCGCGTCTACCGGATTTGCGAAAAATGTAAGAGAGGGAATGTACAATCATATCCAGGAATTTTCCTTCTCCAATATCGACCATTTTTCTACCGCGGGACTGGTTACGCGTCTGACCACCGATGTAACGAATGTACAGAACGCGTTCCAGATGATGATGCGTATGCTGATGCGTGCGCCGGTCATGCTGGTTACGGCCATGACTATGACCTTTATCATCAACGCCAGACTGTCCTGTGTATATCTGGTGGCGCTGGTATTCTTAGGAATCGTCATTGCCTTCCTGATGGGACGCGTAGGAAAATATTTCCGTGAAATGTTCGATAAATACGACGCCCTGAACGCGGATATCCAGGAAAATCTGACCGGTATCCGGGTAGTCAAGGCATACGTGCGTGAGGAGCATGAGAAGCAGAAGTTCGGCAAGGCCTCCGAGGCCGTATATCGCTGCGCGGTCCGGGCCCAGAAGCTGATGGTCAGCATGATGCCCACCATGCAGTTTACGGTTTACGCCTGTATCATCGCGGTGTCTTGGCTGGGTGCCAGAACCATCGTAGCGGGCAATATGACCACCGGCCAGCTGATGAGCCTCTTTACCTATACCATGAATATCATGATGAGCCTGATGTTCATCGCTATGGTAGCTGTTATGCTGACCATGGCCAAATCCTCCGCAGAGCGTATCTGCGAGGTCTTAAATGAAAAGAGCAGCCTGACCAATAAGGAGCAGGCTGTTACAGAGGTTCCCGACGGTTCCATTACCTTTGACAACGTATCCTTCAGCTATCGGAACGACGAGGGTAATCTGAATCTGGATCATATCAATCTGGAAATCAAATCCGGCGAGACTGTAGGGATCCTGGGCGGCACCGGAAGCGCCAAGTCTACGCTGGTACAGCTGATTCCCAGATTGTATGACGTAACAGGAGGAAGCGTCCGGGTAGGCGGCATCGACGTCCGGGATTACGACCTGGATTCCCTCCGGAATCAGGTGTCCATGGTGCTTCAGAAGAACGTGCTGTTTTCCGGCACCATCAAGGAAAACCTGCGCTGGGGCGATAAGGACGCCAGCGATGAGGAGCTGATCCGCGTCTGTAAGCTGGCCTGCGCCGATGAATTTATCCAGCGCTTCCCGGAGCAGTATGACACCTGGATTGAGCAGGGCGGCAGCAATGTGTCCGGCGGACAGAAGCAGCGTCTCTGTATTGCCAGAGCCCTGTTGAAGAAGCCGAGAATCCTGATTCTGGACGATTCCACCAGCGCGGTGGATACTCATACGGACGCCATGATCCGGAAGGCTTTCCGGGAGGAGATTCCCGATACCACCAAGATTATCATTGCCCAGCGTATCTCTTCCGTACAGGATTCGGATAAGATTATCGTGCTGGATGACGGTGCGGTTAGCGGCGTCGGAACCCATGCGGAATTATTGAAAAATAACGCAATCTACCGGGAAGTATACGAATCCCAGCAGAAGCCCACAGACAGCGAAGGAGGTGACGCAGAATGAGCAACAGCAAAAGACCCGGAGGTCCCGGAGGACCCAGAGGCATGAGAAAAGGCCCCAAGGCGAAAAACCCCATGAAGACGCTGAAGCGGATCTTCGCCATCATCGTAAAGGGCTATCCGATTCAGTGCGTACTGGTTATCATCGGTATCGTAGTCGGAGTACTGGCTAACGTATACGGCAGCTTATTCCTGCAGTCCCTGATCGATGACTATATCACACCCCTGGTGGGAAGCTCCGCGCCGGATTTCACGCCGCTTTTGAAGGCACTGGCCACCATGGCGGTGATCTATCTGGTGGGCGTAGTCTCCAACTATATGTACAACCGCCTGATGATTTACATTTCCGAGGGCAGCCTGAAAAAAGTAAGAGACGGCCTGTTCGACCATATGGAGACCCTGGCGATTCCGTATTTTGACACCCATACCCACGGAGACCTGATGAGTATCTACACCAATGATACAGATACCCTGCGGCAGATGATCAGCCAGAGTATCCCGCAGCTGCTGTCCTCCGCCATTACCATCGTCAGCGTCTTCGCGTCCATGGTATACTTAAGCCCGATTCTGACCCTGATGATCGTTGCCATGGTATTCGTCATGACAAATGTCATCAAGAAAATCGGCGGCCAGTCCGGCCGGTACTTTATGGCGCAGCAGCAGGATCTGGGTAAAGTCAACGGCTACATTGAGGAAATGATGGACGGCCAGAAGGTGGTAAAGGTCTTCTGCCATGAGGAAGAAGCCAAGGCAAAATTCAAGGAGCTGAACGACAAGCTCTTTGACAGTGCCAGCAACGCGAACGTCTATGCCAACGTGCTGATGCCGGTAATGGGAAATATTGGAAATATCAATTATGTGCTGACCACCATTGTAGGATCTCTGCTGGCCATCGGCGGGATCGGCGGCCTGACCCTGGGCGGTCTTGCCTCCTTCCTGCAGCTGACAAGAAGCTTCAACCAGCCGATTACCCAGATTGCCCAGCAGTTTAACTCTATCATTATGGCCCTGGCAGGCGCGGAGCGAATCTTCAACCTGATGGATGAGCCCTCTGAGCAGGACGGCGGTTATGTGACCCTGGTCAATGCCCGCTATGAGGGTGACAAGCTGGTGGAGGTGCCGGAGCGTACCGGTATCTGGGCCTGGAAGCATCCCCATCATGACGGTACCATCACATACACGGAGCTGAAGGGCGACGTAGTTATGGACGGGGTAGACTTCGGCTATACACCGGAAAAAACCGTACTTCACGACATTAAGCTCTACGCGAAGCCCGGACAGAAGGTGGCCTTTGTAGGCGCTACCGGAGCCGGAAAAACGACCATTACCAACCTGATTAACCGGTTTTACGATATTCAGGACGGAAAGATCCGTTACGACGGTATCAACATCAATAAGATTAAGAAGCAGGATCTGCGCCGTTCCCTGGGTATGGTACTTCAGGACAGCCACCTGTTCACCGGCACCGTAGCCGACAATATCCGGTACGGCAAGCTGGACGCCACCGACAGCGAGGTCAAGGGCGCAGCCATGCTGGCAGGAGCAGACAGCTTTATCAGGCACCTGCCCCAGGGCTATGATACCATGCTTACCGGAGACGGCGGCAACCTGTCCCAGGGACAGCGTCAGCTTCTGACGATAGCCCGGGCAGCCATTGCAGATCCGCCTGTTCTGATTCTGGATGAGGCGACCTCCAGTATCGATACCCGTACAGAGGCCATCGTACAGCGGGGTATGGACAGCCTGATGGAGGGCCGTACCGTATTTGTCATTGCCCACCGTCTGTCTACGGTCCAGAATTCTGACGTCATCATGGTGCTGGATCAGGGCCGGATTATCGAGCGGGGCAGCCACGAGGAGCTGATTGCCCAGAAGGGTAAATATTATCAGCTCTATACCGGAGCCTTTGAGCTGTCATAAAGGAGAACCTATGCGAGAGAAATTAAGACGTTTTATGCAGGGACGCTACGGTGCCGACCAGCTGTCCCGGTTTCTGACTGCCATCGGCCTGGTTCTGATTATTCTGAACCTGTTTGTCCGCAGCAACATCATCGTCTACCTGGTCATGGCGATATTAGTCTACTGCTACTACCGCATGTTCTCCCGCGACTACAACCGCCGCTACGCCGAGAATCAGAAATTCCTGACCTGGCAGAACAAAATAAAATACAAAGTAAATAACTGGAAAAGGAACCTGGCCGACCGCAAAACCCATCACATTTACAAGTGTCCCAGCTGTGGCCAGAAGATCCGTGTCCCCAGGGGCAAAGGCAAAATCATCGTAACCTGTCCTAAATGCCGGACGGAATTTCAGAAGAAAAGCTAAAACCCAAAAAGCAATGCAGTCTGTAAAAAGATTACATTGCTTTTTTTAATAGAACAAAGTGGAAAAATAACATTTCCCTGTGTATAAAAAAATCAGGAACCGCTCATAATGTGGATAGAAACGGATACCGTCCAGCGACGGCAGAAAGGAGAATTCATATTATGAAGAGGTTCAGAAAATACACAGCAGGACTGTTGCTGCTTGTACTGGTCCTGGGCGTAAGCGCCTGTGGCAATTCCGACAACAACGGCGGAACCGGCAACACGCCAAATACCGAGAATGCTACCGACAACAACGGAAATGGAACTACCAATAACGGAGCCACCACCGACGGCACCGTGAACAATGGAACCGTCAATGACGGCAACATCGTAGACGACGCCGTAGACGGCGCAGGCGACGCAGTCGAGGATGTAGGCGATGGCATCATGAACGGCGTGGATGACGTGGTAGACGGCACCGAAAATGTTGTAGATGATATGACAAATGGGACAACGAACACCAACAACGGAACCACAAACCAGACCACTCGTTAAGTCTGAAAAGAAAGCAAAAAGCAATGCCCTGCAGATCGAGATGGATTTGCAGGGCAATTTTATGGGAAAACCTGGTCTGACGGTGAGATTCTTTGTGATTCCCGTCTTGCAGACCCGTCCAAAATGCGCTATACTGTAGACTGAATCGGCGCACGGGAAAGGCGCCGGAAGCAAGAGAAAGAAAAGGATAGGGATAAAGAACATGAAGTGCATTACTGTAAAAGAATTATATCGCAACACCGAAAGCTATCTGGATAAGGAAATCACCGTAGCGGGCTGGCTCCGCAGTAACCGTGGATCCAAGGCCTTCGGCTTCCTGGTTATGGGAGACGGAAGCTGCTTCCAGACACTGCAGATCGTATACCATGATAACATGGAGAATTTTAAAGAGGTTTCCAAGCTGAACGTGGGCGCGGCTGTGATTGTAAAGGGAACTCTGGTTGTTACACCGGAGGCAAAGCAGCCCTTCGAGATTCAGGCAGAAGAGGTTGTGGTAGAGGGCGATTCCGCGCCGGATTATCCGCTGCAGAAGAAGCGTCACTCCTTCGAGTATCTGAGGACCATTCCCCATCTGCGCGCCAGAACCAATACCTTCCAGGCTGTATTCCGGGTTCGTTCCCTGATTGCCTATGCGATTCACCAGTTCTTCCAGGAGAGAGGCTTTGTATACGTACATACGCCGCTGATCACCGGCAGCGACTGCGAGGGCGCAGGCGAGATGTTCCAGGTGACCACCATGGATCTGAATAACGTACCGAAGACCGAGGACGGCAAGGTAGATTACAGCCAGGACTTCTTCGGAAAAGAGACGAATCTGACCGTAAGTGGACAGCTGAACGGCGAGACCTACGCTATGGCGTTCCGTGATATCTATACCTTTGGACCGACCTTCCGCGCGGAGAATTCCAATACCACACGCCATGCGGCTGAGTTCTGGATGATTGAGCCGGAGATGGCCTTTGCGGATCTGGAAGACAATATGGAAGTAGCCGAGGCGATGCTGAAATATGTCATCAGCTACGTGCTGGAGAATGCTCCGGAGGAGATGAATTTCTTCAACCAGTTTGTGGACAAGGGACTTCTGGACAGACTGCACGGCGTGCTGAACTCCGAGTTCGGTCATGTGACCTACACCGAGGCCATTGAAATTCTGGAGAAGAACAACGACAACTTTGATTATAAGGTAAGCTGGGGCTGCGATCTGCAGACCGAGCATGAGCGTTATCTGACCGAACAGATCTTCAAGCGCCCGATCTTCGTTACCGATTATCCGAAGGACATCAAGGCCTTCTACATGAAGCTGAACGAGGATGGCAAGACCGTAGCCGCTATGGACTGCCTGGTACCGGGCATCGGCGAGATCATCGGCGGAAGCCAGAGAGAGGATGATCTGGGCAAGCTCACCGCCCGTATGCAGGAGCTGGGTCTGAAGGAAGAGGATTACGGTTTCTACCTGGATCTGCGGAAATACGGTTCTGTCCGTCATTCCGGCTTTGGCCTGGGCTTCGAGCGCTGCGTGATGTATCTGACCGGCATGGGTAACATCCGCGACGTGATTCCGTTCCCGAGAACCGTAAATAACTGCGAGCTGTAAGATTGCAGTTTACAGAAAATTGTAAATATCTGTATCATTCCCTAGGGGCGTGGTACAGATATTTTTTGTCATAGGAAACTTCGTCCTATGACACAAAAACGCTCCGCGGGATTCTATTTTATGTTCTTTATAAAGCGGAGCCATCGTGTTAAAATGATAGACAAGAAGAAAGGCGAAAGGAGGCGGAGCGGGGATATGGAAAATCAGGCCGGCCAGTACACAACCGAATACGAAATCCTTGAACTGCTGAAGCTGAAGCTTTATCAGCGGCTTCATGGCCTGGCACCGGTGCTGGGCGCGGTGAAGTTCCGGATCGAAGAGCCGAAGCAGCCGGAACCTAATGGGGGAGTGGAACAGGAAAGCGCGGACAGGGCCTGCGCGGGCTTTCGGATCGACGGCCGCGACTTTTATCTCTCCCCGTCCCGGCTCAGGTCAGATTTCTTAAAAGACAGCGATTTCCTCTGCCGGGAGCTGCTGCACATGCTCAGCCACTGTCTCCTGGGGCACCCCTTCGAGACCTGGCGTGTGGAACCAAAGGAACGAAATGCCTGGGAGTCTGACTGCGACGAAAAGGCCTGGGCGCTGACGGAAGAACTTTTGGGGAAATCTATCTCGGAAAAGTCCCCGGTAGACGACCACAGCCTCTGGGGACAGAAGCCTGACGAGCGGGAAAAGGCCTTCTGGCAGGGGCAGGGGGAGAAGCTGCTTCGAAGCGGCAATCCCAGAGGAAAACGGAAAGCGGGGACGGCCAAGCGGCACCGCACCCGGCAGCTGGTTCCGGCAGCCGCTCAGCGGGGCGATTATCGGAGTATTTTAAGAGGCCTGTCCTCCTACCGGGAGGACAGCCGCCTGAATCTGGACGAGTTTCAGTATTCCTGGTACACTTACGGACTGGAAATGTATGGAAATATGCCGCTGATAGAACCGCTGGAATACAGTGAGGAACGGAAAATCGCCGACTTGGTCATTGTCATCGATACCTCCGGTTCCTGTGAAAAAGAACTGGTGCGGGTATTCCTGGAGGAGACCAGGGGGATTCTGGAGCAGGATCGCCTGTTTTTCCGAAGCTTCTGCCTGCACCTGATCCAATGCGACAATCAGATCCAGCGGGACGACTGCATTCACAGCCGGGAAGAATTCGAAAAATATCTGGAGCACCTGGAGATCCGGGGCGGGGGTGGGACAGATTTCCGTCCGGCCTTTGAACGGATCGAGGAGCTGAGGCAGCGGGGAGAACTGCGGGATTTACAGGGAATTCTGTATTTTACGGACGGCTGCGGTTGGTATCCGAAGAAGGAGCCGGACTATCAGGTCTGGTTCGTAATGCTGCAGGGGCATTTTGACAGTATCGATATGCCGGACTGGGTACACAGACTGGTATTGGAGGAGAAAAGGGCATGAATATACAGGAAGCAAAAGAAGAAATCAAAAAGACAGTCCGGGCTTACACAGCCAGAACGGCGGCGGGAACCTTCCGGATCCCGGTGCCGAGACAGCGGCCGGTGCTGCTGATTGGCCCGCCGGGTATCGGCAAGACCGCCATCATGGAGCAGATTGCCGGAGAATGCGGCGTCGGCCTGGTGTCTTACACCATGACCCACCATACCCGCCAGAGCGCCATCGGCTTGCCGGTATTGACAGAAAAGCAGTTCGCGGGAAAAGAGTACACCGTGACTTCTTATACTATGAGTGAAATCATTGCGTCGGTCTATGAGCAGATGGAAAAAACCGGATGCAGGGACGGCATTTTATTTCTGGACGAGATCAACTGTGTGTCAGAGACCCTGATGCCCGCCATGCTGCAATTTCTCCAGTACAAGACCTTCGGAAGCCATCAGCTTCCCGAGGGCTGGGTCATCGTGGCGGCCGGTAACCCGCCTGCCTACAACCGTTCTGTGCGGGAATTTGACACCGTGACCCTGGATCGGGTACGCTGCATGAATGTGGAGTCGGATTTCACCATCTGGAAGACCTACGCCGTGGCGCGGGGGCTGCACCCGGCGGTGCTGTCCTTTCTGGAGCTGCGCCCGGAGCGCTTCTATGTGATGGAGCCTGGCGAGAAGGGCTTTGTGACCGGCCGGGCCTGGGAAGATTTGTCAGAGATACTGCTGACCATGGAGGAGCTGGAGCTTGGCGTGGAGGAGGCGCTGTTCGGCCAGTATCTTCAGGACGAGGACACGGCGGCGGAATTTACCTTTTATTACCGTCTTTATGAAAAATGGAAGAAGGAGCTGAAGCCCGAGCAGATTCTGACCGGAGCAGCGGACGTGCCGACGAATCTGCCGTCCCTGCCCTTTGACGAGCGCCTCTGCATCGTCTGGCTTTTGTTACAGCGTATTTACGCCTTGGGAGGGGCGTACGAGGAACAGCAGAAGCTGTCCGACAGTTTGCGCTTCTTTGCGGACGGCCTTGGACAGGGAACCGCAGAGCAGCTGACAGCGCTTGTGGACGAGCGCCTGGACCGTCGGAGAAAAAGCCTGGCGGTCCGCAAAGAAAACGGTCTGCTGGCTGCAGGGGAAGAAGAACGGGAACAGCGGCTTTTCAACGTGATCCGGGACTGCAGGGAGGCAGTCAGGACAGGTGGAGCTACGGACGCATTTTCGGAGAGAAGCGGGCAGGAACAGATCCGGGCAGAGCGGCAGCGGAAAGAGCTGACTGCAGCCATGAAAAATGGCGCGGCCTTCGTCCGTGAAGCCTTCGGAAAAAAGCAGGAGCTGGTGATCCTCCTGACCGGTCTTCGGGAGCAGCCGGTCTGCAGCAGGGTATTGCAAGAGGAGCTGGGGGAGCTTTCCGGGGAGGCGGAAGACTTTCTGAATGCCGGAGGAAAAGAGGAGGAGCTTCGCCGGAAATTGACGGAGCAGCAGGCGTAAAAGCCTGAAAAAGTGGAAAAAACATCCCCTCACCCCGGATTGTATTTTGAATATGCGTGTGCTATACTGGACAAAACTCAAGAAAGAGAACGATGATTATGAAGGAACAGATACATACTTAAGTCTGACAGCCTTTTTCATCTTCTGAGAATTCTCCGCTGCTGATGAAAGGACGATGAGCTGGAGAGCTTTGCTGTACCTGAAATTTTAGCGTCCAACTTGGTGCCTTCGGCAGCCTGCCCTTCGTCTCTGAGAGTCTGGTGAATATTACGGAAAGCATACCTATAATTGACAAGGGTATATTCGTCTCCAGCGGCCTGATTTCGATCTTTTCCGCGTCATCGTCAATCGGCGTGCCGGTTTGATACGGTGATGACGGAGAATGCGTAAGTGAAATAAAAAAGATTTTGCCTTTAGGGGTGTCCAGTTAAGAAAACATTCTAAGGCGAGAGAGAAACGGTATAGCTTCGGCTATGCCGTTTCTTTCATTTTTGCCTGCTATCAAATACTTTGGACATTTCCAAAATCCCGATACCTTTGTAGTAGATATCTACCTCTTGTCTGCGGTTGATTTTGCTATGGGGATCGGTCGCCGCGTGAATGACGATCTTCTCAACGAACTCATGCAGGATACGAGGTGTCAGCTCCGGGATATCGGTGTACTGGCGGACAACGGACAGAAACCTGTCAACATTGGCACTTTTGCCTTCTACTTCTTCGATTTCCTCACGGAGTATTGCAGCCTGTGTCTGCAAACCAGCCTGTTCCGCTTCATAATCGGTGGACAGCTTGTGAAAACGCTCGTCTGTCAGCTTACCACTGATGTTGTCCTCATACAACCGCTTGAAGATCATATCCAGTTCTGTGATACGCTTCTCACTTTCAGACAGCAGCTTGCGCTTTTTGGCAAGACATTTATTGCGTTCCTTTACATCCATATCCATGACCATTTGAACAAAGAGGTTTTCATGGATTCTTGCGAAGGACACGATCTCCCGCAGATTTTGAAGGATCAATTCCTCCAGGATAACCGTTCGGATGGAGTGTGGTGTGCCACACACCTGCTTTCCTTTGCGATATCCAGAGCAGATGTAGTATTCCTGATCCTTTCGGAAGCCGGTCGCTCTGCACTGGTACAGGATCGAGCCACAATCGGCACAGTACATCAGGCCAGAGAACATTCCCATTTCTCCCATCTTTGTCGGACGGCGCCGTGATTGCCGCGCCTGCTTTACAGCCTCGGCAATGGCTTCTGTCCAAATCGGTTCATGGGTATTCTCAAAGATGACCCATTCACTTTCGGGATTTTGGATTCTCTTTTTGCTCTTGTAAGACTTCTTTGTGGTCTTGAAATTCACCGTATGCCCCAGGTATTCACGCCAGCGATCCATAATTCCTGCTATCGTGGTATTGTCCCAATTATAAAGGTCGCCCTGATTTTTAACATTACAGGTGATACCCTTACTTTCATAGTAAGCTGAGGGCGTAAGAATTTTTCGTTCCCGCAGCTTTCGTGCTATCTGGGACGGTCCAAACCCATCCATAACATACAACCCAATCTCATATACCACATCGGCAGCCTCACGGTCGGGTATCCAACGCTTGCTGTCATCCGGATCCTTCAT
>OLRS01001224.1_pt1 | contig 26312 bp, 22 predicted proteins | sample 1673171 | NCBI WGS metagenome assembly OLRS01 (sample SAMEA3136762, study PRJEB25190) | human gut metagenome | biome: human gut; feature: human-associated habitat; material: faeces | place: Austria | collected 2013
CGAACTGCACGGCAGCACCCTGCGCAACTACTGCACCCGCTGCGGCAAGTTCTACGATGTGGATTTTATCGCAAACAGCACCGGCGTGCCCCGCTGCACCGAGTGCGGCGGCATCGTAAAGCCGGACGTGGTGCTCTACGAGGAGGGCTTGGACGAGCAGGTGCTGTCCGGCGCGGTGGATGCCATCCGCCATGCCGATACCCTCATCATCGGCGGTACCAGTCTGGTGGTGTACCCCGCTGCCGGGCTCATCCGGTACTTCCGGGGCGATAACCTGGTGGTCATCAATATGCAGCCCACCGGAGCCGATGCCTCTGCCGACCTGTGCATTGCAAAGCCCATCGGGCAGGTGCTGAGCGAGGACATCTCGCTGGACTGATTTTTGCGCTTCAGGCGCGCTGTTTCGCGCCGGTTTGCACGCAGTTTTCCGTATGCTGATGGAAAGAACATCAGAACGGAGGAACTGCAAATGATCCAGGTATGCGACCCGCCGCGTCAGCGGCAGGTGCGGCGGCTTTCCGCCGAAGAATTTTTTACATTGGTGCGCTGCGGCGGGGCGGGGTTTTACCGTCCCTGCTCCGAGGTGCTGCGGATGCTGACCGCAGGCGAGGCGTGGGGCACAGCCGGGGCGGCACTGCTGGTGCTGCCCCTCACTGCCGATACCGCCGCCGCAGCGGCACTGCGCAGCTGGCTGGGACGCAGGCAGCTGGAAGGCGGTTGTCTGCTCACCCCGCTGGTGAGTACCGGCGGGGAACTTCCCGCCCGGCTGGTGGAAATTGCCGCCGCCCGGGCGGACCGGCTGCGCCGCAAGGGTACGGCATGGGCGGTGGTAGAGTGCACCGAAACGGCGGCAGCGCTGTTGCCGCTGTATTTCCGGCAGGGCTTCGGACTGCGGGCGCTGCGCCCGCTGGAAAGCCTTGCGCCCTGCTTTTTGCTGCGCACCGGCTGCGTGCCCGCCCGTACCGCACCGGTGTGGGTGCCGCTGGAGGACAGGGTACAGCTGGCATTGCTGCTGGCAAAAGGCTATGCCGCACTGGACAGCCGCCCCTACGGCGGCAGCCTTGCGCTGGCGCTTTATCCGCTGAAAGAAGCGGAATGACGTTGAAATAGAGAGGGAATGAGAAAGCTATGAAGGCAGTGATCCTTGAAAGCTATGTGATGGAAGAAGGAGACTTGGACTGGTCCGGGGTAAAGGCACTGGTGCCGGACACCACCAGCTATGTGCGCACCGACTACGCCGATATTGCGCCCCGCATCGGGGATGCAGAGCTGGTGCTCATCAACAAGTGCCGCATTGACGAGGCAGTATTGGCGCAGTGCCCGAACCTCAAGTGGGTGGGCATCATCGCCACCGGCACGGATAATATCGACCTTGAAGCCTGCCGCCGTCATGGGGTGGCAGTGGCCAACGTGCCGGGGTATTCTACTTACAGCGTGGCGCAGATGACCTTCAGCCTGCTGCTGGCCATCTGCCAGTGCGCCCAGCGGTACGACCGGGCGGTAAAGGACGGGTACTGGCAGCTGGGCATCCCGGCAGAGTACGGTCTGCTGCCGCAGGTGGAGCTGCTGGGCAAGACCTTTGGCATCTACGGCTACGGCAGCATCGGCCGTCAGACCGCACGCATTGCAAAGGCCTTTGGCATGGAGGTGCTGGTGTGTACCCGCACGGTGCGCCCGGAGTACGCCGCCGATGGGGTGGAGTTCGTGGACTTTGACACCCTGCTTGCCCGCAGTGATGTGCTCAGCCTGCACTGTCCGGCCACCCCGGCGACCCGCGGGCTGATGAGCCGGGAAGCCCTTGCAAAAATGAAGCCCGGTGTCATTCTGCTGAACACCGCCCGGGGCGCACTGGTGGACGAAGAAGCCGTAGCCGATGCACTGGAAAGCGGCAAGCTTGCCTTTTACGGTGCAGATGCCTTTGCCACCGAGCCGCTGCCGCCCCAAAGCCGCCTGCGCGGCCTGCCGGGCGCGGTGCTCACCCCGCATATCGCGTGGACCACCAAGGAAGCATTGCAGCGGCTGATGGATATTACCACCGGCAACCTGCGCAGCTTTCTGGCCGGTAAGGGCGAGAATCTCGTCAACTCTTGATTTTGGCAGGGCGCTGTACTATACTCTTTCATGATTTCAGGCTCTCCCGGCAAAGGAACTGCCGTAAACTATCGTATGCACAAGAGCAGCCGGCAGCTTTGCCGCTGCTCTGAGGGAGGTAAAAATGAGTTACGCCATCGTATTCAGCAGCAAAACCGGCAACACCGCACTGCTGGCACAGACCCTGCGGGAGCAGCTGCCGCAGGCAGACTGCTGCTATTTCGGCGCACCGGACGCTGCCGCATTGGCAGCAGATACCCTGTATGTGGGCTTTTGGACGGACAAGGGCAAGGCGGACGCCGACACGCTGGATTTTTTGAAGCAGCTACGCGGCAAGCGGGTATTCCTGTTTGGCACCGCAGGCTTTGGCGGCAGTGCGCCCTACTTTGAAAAGATCCTTGCCGCCACCCGGCAGGCGCTGGACGGCAGCAATACCGTCATTGGCAGTTTTATGTGTCAGGGCAAAATGCCGGTGTCCGTCCGGCAGCGGTACGAGGCCATGAAGGCAAAGCCTTTACACATCCCCAATCTGGACACCCTGATCGAAAACTTCGATAAGGCGCTCTCCCACCCGGATGCCGCAGATCTCGAGCAGCTGAAACAGGCTGTAAAGTGAGTAAAAAAGAGCGACCGCGCATGGTTTTGTGCGGCCGCTCTTTTTGTATGGGACAAACGCTAGTCAATGGTGGTTTTGGTGCGCCCGATGCCGATGACGGCGGTGGAGATCTTTTTCCAGCTGTCGCAGCCGCACACGCCGTCCACCCGCAGGCTGGTGCGCTTCTGATAACCGCGCAGAGCCTGCTCGGTGCGGGCACCAAAGATACCGTCGATGCGGCTGCCGGTCTGGTAGCCAAGGGTGGAAAGTGCGTCCTGCAAGATCATGACATAGCAGCCCCGGCTGCCCCGGCGCAGGGTGGGGTAACCGGCGGTGGTGCCGCTGCACGCCGGGGTGCCGTAGCGGCGGTCAAAGTGCACCCATGTGGGGGTCTGGCTCAGCGGCTCCACATAGCCCCACGCGCCGGTAGCGCGGGCGGCGTTGTAAATTGCGGTGCGCTGGCGCTGGTCAAGGCTTTGCCCCACATCGAACGCTACCCCCGCGTAGTGCTGGCTGCGGGTGCCGTGACCGCCCTCCCAGATGCGGCGGAAGGCGTACCCCACCGGGATGCCCCTGCCGTATTTGCGGCGGGTCAGGTTCCACGCTTCCATGGCGGCAATGGTGGTCCACAGGGTAGGGCTGGACGATTTGCCCCGGAACTCCCGCAGCCGCAGGGTGGTCAGGGTGCTGTAAGGCATGGGGTCGTTCTCGTTCAGGTTTGCGTAGGTGTACACCTTGTTTTCGTAGGCGTCATAGATCAAAAGGCGTGCCATCCCTCATTCCTCCTTCTCGCAGCCGCAGGGGTCGGTGCACTGGGCTTGCAAAGCGTGCCATGTTTCCCGGTACACGATGCCGTTTACCGGCTGCAGCCCCGCCTGCTGCTGGACAGCCCGCACGGCAGCGGCGTCTGACGCGCCAAAGCGGTTGTTATCGGCCACATAGCCCTCGCCGCAGGAAAGCTGTGCCCGGCGGTTGAGCCAGCGCTCTACCTGTCCCACCTCCTGCCCGGCGCTGCCCTCGGCGATGGCGCGCCCCGGGTAAGCGGTGCCGGGTGGCGTGTCTCTATCGGGGTTCGGGGCATGGGCAGCCAGCTGCAGGCTCAGCGCTTCCACCGCCGTCCATGTGTCGGTATCGGCAATGCCGGTCTGCTCCAGCCCCAGCAGCTGCTGGACGCTGCGGGTGGCGGCGGCAGTCTCATCGGTATAACGGTCGGCAAGGGGCGGGGCCTCCACGCTGGAAAAATAATAGGCGATGCGCTGTAAAAGCAGATTGTAGTACAGCACGGTATCACCGCTGCTGCCCACCGTCAGCGGGGTGCCGGGGTAGGGCAAACGCTTTAAGGTGACCACCGGGCCGGAGGAGCGCAGCTGGCTGGCGCGGCCATAGAGAGAGTTCCATGTGGTGCGCCCCACCACGCCGTCCACGGTAAGCCCCGCAAACCGCTGGTACGCCCGCACCGCCCGCTCGGTATCCGCGCCGAACTTTCCGTCAATGCTTACCGGCGGGATGCTGCTTTCGTAGGCGCTCATGAGGTAGAGGTAAAATTGCAGTTCCCGCACCGCCGTGCCGGCAGAGCCGGTGCGCAGTACGCCCGGGTACTCGCCGGGGCGCAGGGAAGAGGAGAGCAGCCGGTTGGCGATATCGTTGTACACCTCGTACAGCTTTTGCCATGTGGTTTGCCCCACCACGCCGTCTGCCGTCAGCCCGAAGTAGCGCTGGAACCGCCGCACCGCCGATGCCGTGCCCGCGCCGAATTTTCCGTCCACGGTCACGCTTTCAAGGCTTGTGTATACCGTGCGGGCGATCTTCAGCCAGAACTGCACCAGCCGCACATTCTGCCCGGCAGACCCCTCCCGCAGCGGCGTGCCGGGGTAGGCGTTGGGGGTGCCGTTGTCGGACTGGATGCTCAAAAACTCGTCGTACAGCTCCTTCCAAGTGGTCTGCCCCACTATGCCGTCTACGGTAAGGCCGTATTTGCGCTGGAAAGCACGCACCGCATTGGCGGTGGCAGTGCCGTATACGCCGTCCACCGTTACGGCGGGGATGGCGCTGTCGTACTGCGCCAGCGTGTTCAGCCAGAACTGTACCTGCTCCACCGCGCTGCCAGAAGCACCGGTGCTCAGCACCGTACCGTTCCATGTGCCGTTGGACAGGGTGCCGGTGGAAGTCTCGCCCTCGCTGGTCAGCTCGGCGAGATCTTTTACCGATACATAGATATAGCTGATCTTGTACCATGTCTGCCGCCCCACTACGCCGTCGGCGGTCAGGTTGAACTGCTTCTGGAACGCCCGCACCGTGGCGGCCATCCGGCTGCCGAATACGCCGTCTACCGTCAGCTTTCCAAGGAAGGGATAGTCCTTGGTAATGCGGTTCAGCTGCCTTTGCAGGGTGAACACCGCCGCGCCGCGGCTGCCCTGCCGCAGTGGTGTGCCGGGGTAGCTCTGCGGGATGGAGCGGATATTTTTGGTGCGCACGATCTCGATGCTGCTGCCGTAGTAGTAGCGTAAGATCTGCAATGCGCTGCGCCCGTTGTTGGCAAGCGCCACCGTGCCCCACTGCTTAAGCCCCGGGCAGGTGACCGACTTGCCGTCGCAGTACTCGGAATAATAGGGGTTCACCGTACCGCTTTTGCGCAGATAGGTGTTGAAGATGTCGTCCGTGATGCGCACCATCACCTCAAACACAGTGCGCCCATGGACGTAGTACTGGTCGTAGCTGGTGGAGTTGGTGATGTTGAAGGTATAGCCCTTGCTGGGGTACCACTCGGTGTAGATACGGTTCAGCGCCAGCGAGATCTGGCAGTGGATGTTTGCCCGCAGTGCCTGCTCCGGCCACGGGGAACACCATAAACCAACGGACGAAATAAATGCTGCATCGTGTATTTTGTGGCGTATAAAAAGCGGCTGCTGCACAAAATGCTGTGCAGCAGCCGCTTTTTTGGGAGCTGATGAAACGCTTACGCTTCCGTTTCGGGCTCTTCCTCGGGCTTTGCTTCGGAATGCCGCCGACGGAACCAGTCGGCGGGGATGCCGCTCTGGGCAGGGGTAAGATCCGGCGCGGGGTGACCGTCCGGCAGGTGCGCACCGAAGGCCGGAACAAAAAAGAACTTGCGCACGATGAAGATCAGCGCGATCGCGCCAACGCTGAGCAGATTCTCCACGGCGGAATCGTGCCCCACCACCAGATGGCGTGCAATGGCGTAAAGCAGCACCTCAAGGCTGCTGCCGGGGCTGTGCTTGGCCAGCATCTTGATGAACTCGATGCCGATCACGATATCCAGACTGCGCTCCAGAAAGGTGCGGATCTCTGCTTCGTTGCCGTCGGACAGCAGGCCGGGCATCCAGCGGATGAGCGGCACAACACTGAACAGCAGACCGATCAGCACTAAGCCGGACAACAGTACCTCCAGCAGACTGGAAGCCTGAATGATGCGGTTGCGCAGGGAGGTGCGCCAGTGGCTTTCTACCGGGTGAGAGGGGTGTTCCATAGTAAGACCTTCCTTTCGGCATTCTGCTAAACAGGATTCGACAAACTTCTGGTTAGATTGTAGCAGAATGCGGGCAGGCTGTCAATTCATGGAAAAATCAATTCGCCTTGGCGGTAGACTGTGCCGGAACGTACCCGGCCTTCTGGATGCAGGCGATGCCGTCGGCGGTGTCCAGCCAGTCGTACAGACGGCGCTCCGGGCTGTCGGCGGCGGCATCCGGGTGGATGACGGCGTAAAAATCGTTGCAAAGGGGGTAGCTGCCGTCGGCAAGGGTATCGTTGCTGGGGGTCACACCGTCCACCGCCAGCAGACGCAGCCCGGGTTTGGAGTACATCTGGTCGATGTAATAATACACCGAGAAGCCGATGGCGTTGGCGCTGTTGTTGTAATCGGCAATGCTGTCCACCAGCTCACCCATGGCGGCGGGAGCCAGCTCAGAGGGCGGGGGCATCAGCTCACCGCCCTGAATGAGCAGTTTTTTGAACAGGGTCTGACTGCCGGAGTCCTCGCCGCGCTGGAAGGCAACGATGGCCTGATCCTTGCCGCCTACATCCTTCCAGTTGGTGATCTTTCCGGCATAGATGTCCCGCAGCTGCTGCCGGGTAAGCGCCTGCACGGGGTTGTCCTCGTTGACGATGAACACCAGCGCGTCCACTCCAATGGGCTTCTGCTCCAGCTCCACGTTGGCCTCTTGCAGCTCTTCCTTTACATAGTCCGGCGCTTCGTATACCACCAGCATCCGGGTGGTGGTGTCGTACAAGCCAAAGTTTTCCCATGCGTAGGCGGTGGTGCTCACCGTGATGCTGCTGCGGGCTTCTTCCAAGTCCATACCGGTGGTATCGGCCAGCATCTGCGCCATCAGCGGGATGCAGGCGGTGCTGCCGTCCAGCGGGGGAAAATCCTCCACGGTCAAAAACGGCGCTGCCTGCTGCACAGCGGGGGTCGCCGCAGAGGACGCGGGCTGTTTTACCACAGAGGAGGCGGTGCTGCCGGAGGGCGCATCCGTGCCCTTGCAGGCGGTCAGCACCCCGGCGGCGGAGCAGGCAGCCAGCCCCAGCAGAAAGCTGCGGCGGGAAATTTTAGCGTTTTTCATAAGAAAGCCCTCCTAACTCAATAGCCGTAACTCGGTTCATCGTCCGCAGTGGCAGACGAGAAAATACTCTGGCAGTACAGCCAGTTGCCGCTTGTGTCCATCCAGCCCACATAGAAGCCCCGTTGTGCAGCAAACACATGGTCGGGCAGGGCGTTCAGGCTGTTAGAATAGTACCCGGCGCAGCTGGCAAGCCCCTGTAATACTACCTTGCCGTCTGCGTCCAGCACATCGCATACGTTGCCGTAGGCGCTGCCCACAGCGCTGCGGCTGCCGTAGAACATGGGTCTGCCGTCGGGGTCGGTGGTCAGGTAGTTGACGTAACTGTATTTGCCCTGCAGGGCGGTCAGGTCGCTGACAAGCCCCTGCGGGCCGTACAGCCGGGTGGCGGTGGTCTCGTAGCGGTCGTTGTCCTGCAATTTCAGCCAGACGTAGCCGCTGCCGTAGTTGCTCATCCGTACCCGCTGCTGGTGCTCCACCGGCTCTACGGTGGTGTCGGTCAGCAGCTTGCCGTTGTCCTTGCTGTACACCCGCAGGCTGCCGTCCAGCGCGTAGACGGCTATGGTGTTATCGGTGGTGTTCACATCGTACAGCGGGGTCTTGGTGCCGGTTTCCAGATCATAGAGCTCGTAGCCATGATCCTCGCCGCTGTGCCATGTTACCACATAGCCCGGGAAATATTGGCTGGGCTGCTCGTCAAAGGCGGCAATCAGTCCGCGGTCCTCTGTGGTCATATCCCGCAGTTCGTACCGGCCATCGCCGGTGGAAAAGCTGGCAAGACCGCCCGGGTAGACCTGCAAAAAGCCCGTGTACTGCTCGCCGGTCTGGGTGTTATACAAAATCTGGTCGGTGGTCTCGGCTCCGGTGGCAACGTCCAGCTCCACCCAGTCGCTCAGGATGTCGCTGTCGTAGAAAAGGCGGTATGCCGAGGCGGCATCGGCGCGGTAGACGGGGGTGCTGTCCTTTTCCTGCACAACTACCCAGCGGTTCTGTTGGTAATCCATATCCCAGTCGTAATCGTCCAGCCCTTCCGGGCGGGCGTAGCAGCTGAACACCAGCTTATCGCCGCATAGGGTGCAGCTGTATGCGCCCTCCGGCACCGGCAGCGCTGCGCCGGTGGCAAGGTCGATGACCTGACAGGTGCCGTAGGTGCCGTAGCCGGACTCCGGGACGTAGCCGCCATCGACAAGGCGGCTCTCCTGCAGCACCAGCAGGCCGTTTTGCAGGGCAGCGTTCTGCTCGCCCTCAAAGGACATCACTTCGGTGCCGGTCTTGTCGTACAAGGCGGTGCGGCGTCCGCCCCGGCCGGTGGGGTCGGACCAGCTGCGCAGCCAGTAGTCTGCGATGCCGGTGGCACTGTCCTCCACCAGCGAGACGTTTTCGCTGCGGGCAGCCTGATGCAGCGGGGTGCTGCCGCACAGGATGGTGGTGCTGCTCCCGGAACGACCGTCGCAGTACAGCACCCGCAAACGGCCATCGTTCAGCACAGCGGGGTCGTATAGGGGCTTGCCGCTGTCGTCCGTGGGCACAGAAACGGCAGAGCTGGCAGCGCCCGGCACGCCGGTGGCGGGCGGCAGCAGGGCACAGCCACAGCCTAAAGTAAGGGCAAGGGCTGCGCAGACCGCCCCGCAGCCGATACGCAAGACAACACGCTTCATAAAAAACACTCCTTTGCAAAAAACAGGGAGGAAAATTTTTCCGTTCACTCAGAATACGAAACAGCCGCATTTTTCATTGCAGAGCTTGCAGAAAAATGCGGCTAAAAATGGTTACAATTGCATTACAGCTGCGCCGGGGCATGGGACGCTTCTGCCTTGTCCATCTGCTCCAGCTGCCGCAGAAAGGCCAGCAAAAAGGGCAGAGAAATGAAGAAGGTGAGCGCATCCGCAATGGGCTGGCAGAGCTCCACACCCACAAGACCCAGCACCCGGGGCAGTACAAGGATCAGCGGGATAAAGCACACGCCCTGCCGGCAGCAGGCCAGAAAGGTGGCGCGCCCGGCCTTGCCCACGCTTTGAAAGGTCATGTTGGCCACTACGATCACCGGCTGCAAAAGGACGGCAAAGCACTGGTAACGGAAGGCGGGCAGCGCCACGGCGGTGACCTCCGGGTCATCCCGGAACAGATGGATTAAAGCTTCATCCTTCCACCAGCACACCGCGATCAGCACTACCAGCAGCACAAAGGCGGCTTGCAGGGTAAAGATGGCAGCCTGCCGTACCCGGCGGTACTTGCGGGCACCGTAGTTGAAGGACGCCACCGGCTGCAAGCCCTGTCCCACGCCGATGGCCACCGAGAGGATGAACATAAAAATGCGGGTCACGATGCTCATGCCCGCCACGGCAGCGTCGCCGTAGCTGCGGGCGGCGATGTTCAGCAGCATCCCGCCGATGCTGTTCAGACCCTGACGGCCAAAGCTGGGCGCGCCGCCTGCAAGGATCTGCAAAAACTCGCGCGGCTCGCGGGTGACGGCGGAAAGCCGGAACTGGCTGACCGTTTTGCCCCGCAGGAACATATACAGCAGAATGCCAAAGCTGATGGTCTGACTGAGGGCGGTGGCGATACCGGCACCGGCAGTGCCCAGCCCCAGCCCGAACATGAACAGCGGGTCCAGTGCGATGTTCAAAAGCCCGCCGGTGACCAGCCCGACCATGGCAAGGTTCGCCTTGCCCTCATACCGCAGAATGTTGTTCATCACCAGACTGGAGATCATCAGCGGTGCGGCAAGCAGGATGGGACGGGCGTAGGCGCAGGCGTGGGGCAGAATGGTCTCGGTGCTGCCCAGCAGCATCATGAAGTCCGGCAGGGTGGCAAGACCGACCACTGCCAGCACTACGCCAAAGGCCAGCGCCGTAAAAAAGCTGGTGGAAGCAAAGCGGGTGGCGGCGTGGGTATCCTGACTGCCCAAGCGGCGGCTGATGATGGTGCCGGAGCCGTGCCCCAGCATAAAGCCCAGCGCCTGTATAATAGCCATCAGACTGGAAACGACGCCCACCGCACCGGAAGCGCTGGTGGAGATGCGCCCTACAAAAAAGGTATCGGCCAGATTGTAGATGCTGGTGATCAGCATACTTAAAATGGTGGGCGCGGCCAGACTGAGGATCAGCCGGGGGATAGGGGTCTCGGTCATTTTGTGATACTGCACCGCAGTGCGGTCCTGCTGGGTCATGGAAAAATATCCTCCTTCAAAAACGAGAAAACCGCCCCTTCCAGAGCGGCAGATAAGCTTTGTAAAAACAGTATAACGCAGTTGCGGCAAAATGTCGAGAGGGAGAAAAAACAGCCTTTCGCCCCTGCGAAGGGGCGAAAAAGAAGGCGAAAACAGGGTGGTTTCTATATAAAGTGCTAAAGAATTGTCGAATTGCTTGTGAAAAATCACGATATGTGGTATTCTTTATAAGAAGGAATTGGAAAAATCTGTGCATTTTATGATTGGGAGGGATTTGTACATGAAATCCGTAGCACAAACTGTGATCGAAGCCGACCGCTTTTATACCATTGCCGCTCATACCGGCAACGTCATTCAGGCAGTGGAAGGCAGCAAGGACGGCGGCACTGTCCGTCTGGGCAAGTACGACCACAAGCCTGAACAGGAGTGGAGCTTTGTCCGCGAGGGCGATGGCGTGTACCGCATCCGCAACCGTGCTTCCGGCAAGCTGCTGGATCTGACCATGACCGGCACTGCCAACGGCACATGGCTGCACCTGTGGGAGGACGTGGGCGGCACGTCCCAGATGTGGAAGGTAGAGCACACCCCGGAGGGAACCGTGCGTCTGCGTTCTTCTTGGGCAGGCGGCAAGTGCGTGGACACCGTGGGCATGGGTGCCGAGGTGGGCGCTGTGCTGCAGATCTGGCAGGAAGTGCCCGGCGGTGGCGACCAGCTGTGGGTCATCTCTGAGGTAAAGGACCGCGTAAAGCGTGCCGCTAAGGTTGAGCAGGCATCACCCGCTGCCGAGACGAAGTCCGCACCGGCCAAGGAAGCCACTCCCGCCAAAAAGCTCGCAGCCCGCAAGCCCCGCACCGCCAAGAAGGTGGAGGAGAAGCCCGCTGCGTTCACCGCAAAGGCTGCAGAGCCGGTCAAGGCAGAAAAGCCCGCTGCAAAGAAGGCTGCAAAGGCAAAGGCTGAGCCTGCTGCCCCCGCCGCAGAGGTGAAGGCTGCGCCCGTTGTGGAGACCAAGGCTGAGACTGCTGTCCCTGCAACTAAGGCCGCACCCGCTGCTGCAAAGCCCAAGGCAAAGCGTGCACCCTGCAAAAAGACCGTAAAGAAGTAAGAAATCATAAAACGCAAAAAAATCGGACAGACCGCAGTCTGTCCGATTTTTGCGTTTATAGAAGCTTTTTATGCAGCAGGGGCGGCAGCATCATCGCTCTGGGCGGCGGTCTGCACGAACTGCACGATGCTCTCGATGGTCTTGCGCAGCTGCACAAGGCTTTCTACGTCAGAGTCCTGCATCCGGGAGGTGGGAGCGGTCACCACGGTCTGGGCGGCAGTCACGGTGCCGGAAAGCTCCGCATGGATGTGGTGGGCGGGCACGTCCAGCAGGATATGCACCTTGGGGGACAGGGTCTTGAGCAGACTCTGCTTTTCGATGCCCAGAATCAGCTGCGGCGCGCCCTCCCCGGCGGTGAGGTTCGGCAGCTGAAGGTAGAGGTAGCCTTCCTTCGCGTTGGCGGGCTGTACGGTTTTAAGCTGCTTGAGATCCAGCTGGAAGTCGTTTACCTGCTGCAAGCTGGTGGCAGTGGGGTCTACCCCCAGCAGGGTAGCCAGCTGGTCCTGAGAGATGTAGCTGCCCAGCGACCAGCCCGGCAGCAGCAGGCTTGCCAGCGGATATTCGGCAACAACCGTACTGCGCAGCTTGTTGTACAGCTGTCCGGCATCGTACAGAGTCTCTTCCTCGCTGATGTACATCCGGGTCAGAGGGGCATCGTTGACGGTGCTGGTGCCCGTCGGGTACAGCGCCAGCTGCACCGCCCGGGGGGTGTACTGGCCGGTCAGGCTGCCGGTGGTGCCGCCGAACTTGTCCAGCAGGGCGTAAAGGGCAGGGGGCTCTGCTTCGGTGGAGGTGATGGTGTAGTCCAGCGCAAAGCTGGCACCGCTCTGGAATGCCTTGATCTTGCGGCTGACGAAGCTGTACAGCACTGCCGCAGCCACTGCGCACATCAGAACCAGACACAGCAGAACGATCAGCGCCGCACGCAGACCGGTGCGCTTTTTGTGGGAAGATGCCATGGAAAAACCTCTCCTTCCGGTAAAACGTATTTGTTTCAGCATAACGGAACTGCCCGCAAATGTCAAGCGCCGCAAACTGCGGACAAAACAAAAAACCTGAAACATTTCTGTTTCAGGTTTCTGGCGGAAAGATGGGGATTCGAACCCCAGAACGCTTTTGACACGTTACACGATTTCCAGTCGTGCGCCTTAGACCAACTCAGCCATCTTTCCACATCTTTTGTTCTGCCTTTGGGCGGGTGCCCTTGGCGCTCCACTATAATACCTGAAAGCAGGCTTTTTGTCAAGGATTTTTTTGAAAAAAATCAGACTTTTTTAAAAAAGACGAAAAAACGCGAAAAGACGTTCTGCCGCATGGACGGAAAGCACATAAAGCCCTTGACGCACCTTTAAAATAGGTCTATATTGAGGGCAAAGAGCGCTGCGGCGGGTCATTTTGTGCCGCAGCGGCGGGAAATATAAGGAGGATGCTTTTATGACTTATCCTGAAGTGCTTGCCAATGCCCGTACCTGCATTGGTCAATACTGCAAGGCCTGCCCGGTGTGCAACGGCGTGGCCTGTAAAAACCAGATCCCCGGCCCGGGTGCCAAGGGCGTGGGCGATACCGCTATCCGCAATTATAATAAGTGGGCGGACATCCGGGTGAACATGGATACCCTGTGCCCCGGCGGTGCACCGGACACTACGCTGGAGCTGTTCGGCAAAAGCTTCCGCTATCCCTTCTTTGCTGGCCCTGTGGGCGCAGTGAACCTGCACTACTCCGATACCTACACCGATATGACTTATAACGATGTGCTGGTGCGTGCTTGTGCCGAAAACGGCATTGCGGCCTTTACCGGCGACGGCACCAACCCCACCGTGATGGAGATGGCTACCCGCGCCATCGGCGCTGCGGGCGGCTGCGGTGTGCCCACCATCAAGCCGTGGAACATCGACACCATCCGGGAAAAGATGGCACAGGCCAAGGCCAGCGGCTGCTTTGCCGTGGCCATGGACGTGGATGCAGCGGGTCTGCCTTTCCTGAAGAACATGACCCCGCCCGCCGGCAGCAAGAGCGTGGAGGAGCTGACCGAAATCGTGCAGTTGGCCGAGCGTCCCTTCATCGTCAAGGGCGTGATGACCGTCAAGGGCGCACTGAAGGCAAAGCAGGCCGGTGCCGCTGCCATCGTGGTGTCCAACCATGGCGGCCGTGTGCTGGATCAGTGCCCCGCTACCGCCGAGGTGCTGCCGGAGATCGCCGCAGCCCTCAAGGGCACCGGCGTGAAGGTGCTGGTGGACGGAGGTATCCGCACCGGTGTGGATGTGTTCAAGGCGCTGGCGCTGGGAGCAGACGGCGTTTTGATCTGCCGCCCCTTCGTGACTGCTGTCTACGGCGGCGGTACAGAGGGCGTGAAGTGCTACATCGACAAGCTGGCCGGGGAACTGGCCGACACCATGCAGATGTGCGGTGCCCATACGCTGGCTGAGATCACCGCGGATATGGTGCGGGTCTGAGGTTTCTATTATAAGTAACAAAAAGGAGATGCCCGGCAGGACATCTCCTTTTTTGTTACTTCAAAGTGCCGTCCAGCACCTGCTGGTAATACCACGGCTTCGGGGCGTGGAAGGTCTTGCCGCTGAGGAAGGCAAAGTCCGGCTGGGTGAAGCGGGGCATGGTCAGCTCCCATGCGCACAGCGCCTGATACTTCAGCTTCAGCTCCCGGTTGGCGCTGTTGTTGCCGTACTTGCTGTCGCCAAGGATGGGGCAGCCGATGCTTGCCATGTGGGCGCGGATCTGGTGGGTGCGGCCGGTGATCAGCTGCACCTTCAGCAGAGCCAGACGGCCGGAGACGGCGATGGTCTCGTACCGGGTCTCCACCTCCTTGGCACCGGGCTGCTTGTCCTCCACGATCTTCACAATGCCGCGGTCAGCGTCCTTCAGAAGATAGCCGCCCAAGGTGGCGTCCGGCGGCATGGGACGGCCAAAGGTGACGCAGAGGTAGGTCTTTTGCACCTCACGGTTCTTGATGGCAGAAAGGAACAGCTCCTCGGCCTCCGGGGTCTTGGCAATGATCACAAGGCCGCTGGTGCCGGTGTCCAGCCGGTGGCACAAGGCGGGGGTGTACAGATCGTTCTCCTTGTACTCGCCCTGCTTGTTCAGGTACAGCAACGCACGGTTCAGCAGAGTATCGTCCTCCGGGCCGTCCACCGCAACGCCGGCGGGCTTATTCACGATCAGGATCTGCGGGCAGTCGTACACCACCTGCGCCGGGGTGCGGGCGTTCTTCCATGCAGGGCCTTCCACCCGGCGGTCGGCGTCCAGCACATCGTCCAGAATGAACAGCTTGATCTCGTCGCCTGCCATCACGCGGGTGGAAAGCGGCTGCTTTTTGCCGTTCAGCTTGATCTTGTTCTCCCGCAGCGCCTTATTCAGGCGGCCGGGAGTCAGGGCGGGGTACTGTTGGGTCAGATAATTGTCCAGCCGGGTGGGGGCAAGACACTTTACTTTTAAAATTTTCACGGGAAATTCCTCTCTATCTTAAAATCAGTTGCAATAGAATGGGTTCTTGATTCGTTTTTATTGTAGCGGAATAAATCTACCGCGTCAAGAAAGAAGGTATTTTTATGAACCTGAAATATAAGATTCTGGCTGTTCTGGCTGCGGGCATCGCATTGACGGCCTGCGGCGGCTCCGGCACCCCCGCCAGCACCCCCGCATCCAGTGCAGTGCCGGCCTCGTCCCATGTGGCAGAAGAAGGCGTTACAGAGCCAATCAATCTGCTGACGTGGACGCTGGATGACCTTGATGACACGCAGACCACCACATTTGTTTCTGCCTCCATAACCTCCGGCGTACAGGACGGCAAATTGACTGCAAAGGTGTTTGGTTACGACCTTTATAAAAAAGAAGACATTGAAAACCTTGCCGTTGGCGACAAAATCACCTTCCACGAGGAGGGTGCGGCATGGAATCAGGTCGTGAACGATGCGGTGACGAGCATCGAAAAAAATGACGAATACCATCTTGTAAGCATCAACGGCGGCATGGAGCAGCCCGGCGGGCTGGACTTGAAGCTGGAAGATGATGCCTACCGGACGATGACCTTTGACGATTACCCTGTCTACTATGAGATGGGAGAAAAGACGATGCCGCTGGCAGAGGATGTAGTGCTGAAGGACAGTTCTGCCGACCCGCAGGCCGAAGCCGTGGAGACTACGGGCGCGGATGCAGTGGCAGCAGCGATCAATGCAGACCCCGATAACTGGACTACCTATAATACCACGCTGGTGGTGCAGGGCGGCAAGGTGCAGGAGGTGCGCCGCATCTGGGTGCCGTAACCTTGTTTCAGGTAAAGCGCGGTTTTTGTGGAAAACCCGTTGACAAACGTTTTGCGTATGCTATAATTTGATTGTACGCAAAGGGGCGTTGTGTCTGCTTTGCGGAATGTAAAATTATGACAGATGGCAATGATGGGGTCAGAAATGCACACACCACCGTCCAGAGAGAGCGCCCACGGCTGTAAGGTGCTCCGGTCGGGATCATTTCGCGCCACCCCGGAGCTTCCGGCGAATGTAAACCGGACGCTGCGCAGCGTTAATGCGCCGAAAGCGGCAGGGGACAAGTGATCCTTTGCAATTTGGGTGGTACCACGGAGTTTGATGCACAAGCAGCCTTCGTCCCTTTTGGGATGAGGGCTGTTTTTTGTTTTTTCTCCGTGCCGCCCCTCTGCCATAACAGCATAAAAACGGCGCATAAGCGCCAAAGACGATTGAGGAGAGAAAGATCTATGCAATGGACCGGTTTGAATGAACTGCGCGAAAAGTACCTGAGCTTCTTTGAAAGCAAGGGTCATCTGCGTCTGGACAGCTTCCCCCTGGTACCCAAGAACGACCCCAGCCTGCTGCTGATCAACAGCGGCATGGCACCCATGAAGAAGTGGTTCCTGGCACAGGAGGAGCCGCCCCGTCATCGCGTGACCACCTGCCAGAAGTGCATCCGCACCCCGGATATCGAGCGCGTGGGCATCACTGCCCGCCACGGCACCTTCTTTGAGATGCTGGGCAACTTCTCCTTCCAGGATTACTTTAAGGACGAGGTCATCCCTTGGGCATGGGAGTTCCTGACCAGCGATGAGTGGATGGCTATCCCCAAGGATCGTCTGCACATCTCTGTCTATGAGGAGGACGACGAGGCCTACGATATCTGGACCAAGAAGGTCGGCATCGCCCCGGATCACATGGTGCGTCTGGGCAAGGAGGACAACTTCTGGGAGCACGGCTCCGGCCCGTGCGGCCCCTGCTCCGAGATCTACTTTGACCGCGGCCCCGAGTACGGCTGCGGCAAGCCGACCTGCGGCGTGGGCTGCGACTGCGACCGTTATATGGAGATCTGGAACCTCGTGTTCAGCCAGTTCGACGCTGACGGCAAGGGCCACTACGAGCGTCTGGCACGCCCCAACATTGATACCGGCATGGGCTTGGAGCGTCTGGCCTGCGTGATGCAGAACGTGGGCAACCTGTTCGAGGTGGATACCGTGCAGAGTGTGCTGCACCATGTGGAGCACATTGCAGGCAAGACCTACAAGCAGGACCCCAAGACCGATATCTCCATCCGTGTCATCACCGACCATATCCGCAGCTGCACCTTTATGGTGTCTGACGGCATCCTGCCCTCCAACGAGGGCCGCGGCTATGTGCTGCGCCGTCTGCTGCGCCGCGCTGCCCGCCACGGCCGGATGCTGGGCATCGACCACCCCTTCCTCGTGGATCTGGTGGAGACCGTCATCCAGTCCAGCGAGTCCGCTTACCCCGAACTGCGCGAGCATGACGCCTATATCAAGAAGGTCATCGGCACCGAGGAAGCAAACTTTGCCCGCACCATCGATGCCGGCATGAACATCCTGAACAACATGATCGACCGTCTGGAGAAGGCACACCAGAAGCTGCTGAGCGGCATGGACGCCTTCAAGCTGAACGATACCTTCGGCTTCCCGCTGGATCTGACCAAGGAGATCGCCGCCGAGCAGGGTCTGGAGATCGACGAGGACGGCTTCCATGCAGAGATGAAGAAGCAGAAGGAGCGCGCCCGCGCCGAGCGTCTGAAGAAGAACATCTCCGGCTGGAGCGAGGATCTGTTCGGCGCACTGGAAGCCGAGCCCACCGTCTTTACCGGCTACGAGACCCTGACCGACAAGGGCACTGTTGTGGCGCTGAGCGATGAAGAGACCCTGACCGATGCCATTGCCACCGACGAGGAGGCAAAGGACGGCGTGCTGGTGGTGCTGGATAAGACCCCCTTCTACGCTGAGATGGGCGGTCAGGCTGCAGACCACGGCGTGCTGAACGGTGCCGAGTGCAGCCTGCGTGTGCTGGACGTGAAAAAGACCCCCAAGGGCTACTACGTCCACACCTGCGTGCTGGAGAGCGGCATCGTCAAGGTGGGCGACCACCTGAACGCTCAGGTGGACAAGGAATACCGGATGTCCGTCTGCCGCAACCACACCGCTACCCATCTGCTGCAGGCTGCCCTGCGTGAGGTGCTGGGCGACCATGTGCATCAGGCAGGTTCCTATCAGGATGCCTCCATCACCCACTTCGACTTTACCCACTTCAGCGCCGTGACCCCCGAGGAACTGGCACGGGTGCAGAAGATCGTCAACGATAAGATCTTCGACTCCATGAACGTCACCGTGCAGGAGATGCCGGTGGAGGAAGCCAAGAAGCTGGGCGCAATGGCTCTGTTTGGCGAAAAGTACGGCAAGGTGGTCCGCGTGGTGGACATCGAGGGCTGGTCTACCGAGTTCTGCGGCGGCACCCATGTCAAGAACACCGCCCAGATCGGCGGCTTCAAGATCGTCAGCGAGTCCTCTGTGGCTGCCGGCATCCGCCGTATCGAGGCTGTCACCGGCCGCAACCTGCTGATCCGTGCAAACCTGCAGGAAGCTATGCTGCATGATGTGGCGAACACCCTCAAGGCCAACAACGTGGCTTCTCTGCCCACCCGTGCCGAGGCTGTGATGGCCGAGAACAAGGCCATGAGCCGCGAGCTGGAGGAGATGAAGGCAAAGATCGCCGCTTCCAAGGTGGACAGCCTGTTCGACAATGCCGAGGAAGCAGACGGCGTGAAGATCGCTTCTGCCTACTTTACCGGTACCACCGGCGACACCCTGCGCGGTATGTGCGACAGCATCCGCGACAAGGCCGTGAACCCCGTGGTGGCTGTTCTGGTGGGCAAGGCCGAGGATAAGATCACCATGGCCGTTACCGTGAATAAGCTGGCACAGGAAAAGGGTCTCAAAGCCGGTGTGCTGGTCAAGGAGCTGTCCGCTATCGCAGGCGGCAAGGGCGGCGGCAAGCCGGACTTTGCAATGGCAGGTCTGAAGGACGAGACCAAGATCGATGAAGCACTGGCTGCTGTGAGCGCCATCGTCAAGAAGGCTCTGGGCTAAAAAGGATCCATGTCCCCGCCCGGTGCCGGATGCGCGCCGGGGCGGCGGGCTTTTGTAGAAGCAGGAAGGAGTGTTCCCCATGGAAGATTGTCTGTTTTGCATGATCGCAGAGGGCAAGATCCCCTCTAAAAAGCTGTACGAGGATGACCAGGTGGTGGCATTCTACGACATCAACCCGCAGGCAAAGGTGCATTTCCTTGTGGTTCCCCGCAAGCACATCTCCTCTGCCGCTGCGCTGACTGAAGAGGATGCCGCCCTGCTGGGTCACATCTTCACCGTTATCGCAAAGCTGGCCAAGGAGCAGGGGCTGGAAAACGGCTACCGCATCATCTCCAACGTGGGCGAGGACGCAGGCCAGACCGTGAAGCATCTGCATTTCCATGTTCTGGGCGGCGAAAAACTGCCTGTCTGATTCCAATACGAAAGGGAGATTTTGATTATGGCTGAAACTTATACCCTGCACGTTGCAGGCCTGACCCGTGAGCTGACCATCTGCAAGGTGAACGACCACATGGACATTGCCGCTTTCATCATGCTGGGTGATGCCGAGCTGACCGTGGCCGCCGCTGCGGAGCTGCTGAAGAAGTGCCCGGATTTTGATATCCTGCTCACCGCCGAGGCCAAGGGCATCCCGCTGGCGCACGAGATGAGCCGTCAGAGCGGCAAGCCCTACATCTGCGCCCGCAAGGGTGTCAAGCTGTATATGCCGGACCCCGTGGTGGTGGAAGATCAGTCCATTACCACTGCCGGTAAGCAGAAGCTGGTCATCGACCGCAAAGAGCTGGAAAAGATGAACGGTAAGCGGGTGCTGGTGGTGGACGATGTCATCTCCACCGGCGGCTCTCTGAAGGCGCTGGACGCGCTGGCTGAAAAGACCCAGTGCACCATCGTGGGTCAGGCCGCTGTTCTGGCCGAGGGCGATGCTTCCGAGCGCAAGGATATCATCTTCCTTGAGCCGCTGCCCCTGTTCTTCCACTAAGCTGGGATGCGCCGCCCACTCTGCGCGTTCTGCGCCGGAATGATGGGCCTTAGTTTCCTGTGGACTTTTTTGCCGCAAACGGAGTTTTTTATGCCGTTTGCGGCATTTTTTGTTGCCTTTTTGCTGCTGCTTTGCATCCCACGCCGCAGCCGCAAGCTGGCGGTCTGCCTGCTGTTGGGTGCACTGGCAGGGCTTTGCGCGGTGTACACCACGAGCGCCCGGCTGGAGCGTACCCGGGCAAATTACGCTGGGCGCACCGTGCTGCTGACCGCCGAGGTGGAGCACGCGGACAGCAGCTATTTTTCGGACACTGTGGACGCGACCCTGTGGGTGGAAAGCGTGAACGGCAGACGTGCGGGCTTCCGCATAGCCTGTGCAGAACTGCCCGCCTGCGCGGCAGGGCAGCGGGTGCAAGGCTGGTTCACGCTGCAACAACCGGACATAGAAGAACGGACGGCACAGTATACAGACGGCATCGCCTTGCAGGCAGAGCCCTTGGCCGAAAAGCCGCAGCTCACCGTGCTGGGCGAGAGCGGCAGCTTCCGTGCCCGCACCCACCGCTTGCAGCAAAAACTCAGCGAGAGCCTACGCCGGGAGATGCACCGGGACACCGGCGGCGTGCTGGCTGCCATGACGGTGGGCGACCGCAGCGGGCTTTCGGCGCAGCTGCGCAGCGCCTACCGGGGCGCGGGGCTTTCCCATGTGCTGGTGGTCAGCGGAATGCACGTTTCCATCCTGTGCGGGGATATCCTGAGCGTGCTGCTGCCCTATCGCTGGGAGCAGAGCTACCGCCGCCGCAGACGGCGCACGGTCTGGAAAAGTCTGCTGGCGCTGGTGCTGATGGGGGTGACTGGCTTTACACCCTCGGTGCGCCGCGCCGCCGTGGCGGTGTGGGTCAGCGCCTTGGGCGTGTGGGTGTGGGGGCCGGCGGATACTCTCACCTCGCTGGCGGCGGCAGGCATCCTGATGACCGCCGTCAACAGCTATGCGGTGTGGGATATCGGCTTTGAGCTCTCCTTTGCGGCAGTGGTGGGTACGGTGGCAGGAGTTGCCTGCATCCGCCGGATGCGGGACGCCCACGACAGGCGTTTTTGGATCAAAGCCGGGGAAACTCTGCAAAAGCCGGTCAGACGCCCATGGTTCAACAGGCTGCCGGAGCGGCTTCAGGGGCTTGCAGAGAGCGCCTGCATTGCCGCCTGCGCCTCGGCGGCTACCTTCCCGGTGCTGGTGCTGCGGGGGTTGAGTGTCAGCGCGTGGGCGGTGGTTTCCAGCATCGCGGTGCTGTGGATGGTGCAGCCGCTGCTTCTGTTGGGGTTGGCAGTAGCCTTTGTGGGACTGGTGCCGTGGCTGGCACCGGTGCACGGGGTGCTTTCCCGGGCGGCAGACCTGCTCACTGGGCTATTGAACGGCTGGGCGGTCTGGCTCAGCACAAAGCCCGGGGCATCCGTCTACTTTGATACCGCCTACGCGGCGCTGGTCTGTCTGCTGCTGTGCGGGCTTGGGGTGCTGGCCTTCCGCTGGCGGGTGCGTCTGCGGGTGGCTCTGCCGGGCATTCTGCTGGCGGCAGCGGTGGGCATCGGGCTGGGGAACGCCCTCAGCCGGGACGTGGTGCACATCGACCTTGTGGGCAGTGCACAGGCACCTGCGGTAGTGGTTGCCCAGAACGACCGGGCAGTGGTGCTGTTCCGGGGCGGCAGTGCCGCCCAGCGTGCGGTGGAAAACCAGCTGGCGCGGCGGGGCGTGCGCACCGTGGAACTGGTGGCAGACCTGCGCATGAATGCAAAAACCGCCTGCACCCTGCCCGCACAGCAGGGCATCCGGGCAGAGCGTCTGCCGGTGAACACAGCACGCAAACTGCGCTGCACTCCGGCGGCGGTGGAGCTGCTGCGCACCCGGGAAGGGTGTCTGGTACGGCTGAGCATCGGCAACCGGCAGTTTGTGACCCTGAGCGGAAAGGCAGAGCTGGCGCAGCCGCTGCAAACGGAGTGGCTGATCGCTACGCCGAAAAAGCCGGAGACGGTACAGTACCAAAAACTGCTGGCGCTGCGCCGTTACAGCTGGATGGCACCGGAAACGCAGTACACCGCCTCCCTCAGCCTGCGCCGCACCGGTGGCGAAAAACTAGGGTAGCGCTTTGCAATCTGGGCGGAGTGTGGTACAATACAAGGAGCATTTTATAACAGGAAAGGGGCATTTGCATGGCCACGGAAGCAAAACTCCGGCAGCTGGCCGACAAGGGCTGCCCGGTCTACTATTTTTATTCCAGCGAGCGGTATCTGGTGCGGCAGGCAGTGGCGGCGGCGGTGCGGGTGCTGTCGGCAGACAGCGACGAGGACGCCACCATCCTGGACGGCGCTGCGCCGGAACTGGAACAGCTTATCATGGCAGCGGGTACCATCTCCTTTTTCGGTACCCGGCGCGTGGTGGTGCTGCCGGAAATAGACCCCGCTGCCTACGGCAGCAAGGACTTGGACGAACTGTGCAGCACCCTTTCCAGCTTGGAAAACGCCGTGGCAGTGCTGGGCAGCGTGTTCCCGCTGGAGCGCAGCAAGCTCAAGCTGGGCAAGCAGGCGCAAAAGCTGCAGGCCCAGTGCAAAGCCATCGGCTACGCAGAGGAACTGGCAAAGCCCCGCCCCTTTGAACTGAAAAATCTGATGATGGAGCGCGCAAAGGCGCAGGGCACAACCTTGCCGGACGGCGCAGCCACCGCATTGCTGGAGCGCTGCGGCGAGGACCCCTTTCTGCTGGAAAACGAAGTGGACAAGCTCTGTGCCCTGTCCGGCTACCAGACCGTGAGCGCCTCCATGGTGGCAGAGATGGGCACGGTAAGCCTTGAAGCAGACGTGTTCGAGATGATCCGCATGATCACTGCCAAAAACGCCACCGGAGCCTGCAAAAAGCTGCAGACCCTGCTGCGGCTGCAGCAGGAGCCCATCGCCATTACAGCCGCCATGATCGGCAGTTATGTGGACCTGTACCGGGTAAAGCTTGGGGCGGCAAAGCGGAAAAATTACAGTGCGGTGCACAAGGATTTTGGCTATAAGGGCAGCGACTACCGGCTGAAGCGCTCGGCAGAGACTGCCGCCCACTACACTCTGCCCCAGCTGGAAGCCTGCTTGCAGGTGCTGCTGGAGCTGGATCAGAGTCTGAAAAGCCAGCCTGTGGCGGCGCAGACACTGCTGGAAACAGCACTGTGCCGTCTGGCGCTGGCGGGGAGCGGAAGATGATGCAAAACGAGATGATCCATACCGACCGCGTGCTGATCGTGGAGGGCAAGTACGATGCCGTCCGTCTGGCGCACCTGACCGATGCCATGATCCTGCTGACGGACGGTTTTGGCATTTATAAAGACAAACAGCGCCAGCAGCTGTTCCGGGCGCTGGCGCAAAAAAACGGTCTGATCTTACTTACAGATTCGGACGCGGCAGGCTTCCGCATCCGCAATTACATCACCAACATGGTGGGTGCGCAGAACGTGGTGCAGGCCTATGTGCCCGCCATCCACGGCAAGGAAAAACGCAAGGCGCAGCCCGGCAAGGAGGGCTTGCTGGGGGTAGAGGGCGTGGACGATGCCCTTGTGCGGCAGGCTCTGCTGGACGCTTTGGGTGTGGAAGTCGGTGCCGCGCCGGTGCGCCCGGCAGGGCGGCAGATCACCTACACCGATTTATACGAGTGGGGGCTTTCCGGCAAGCCCGGCAGCGCCGAGCGCAAGGCCAGACTCTTGAATGCGCTGGGCCTGCCGCCGCGCCTTTCCAAAAAGGAACTGGTGGAGGCCTTTAACCGCCTATATACTTTTGAACAACTGGACGAGTTGCAGTTGAAAATTTTGCAGGAGTAAAACCTAGCTGTGTTTGCCCCACGCCTGCCGCAGCAGTTCCAGCGCGTGGGTCTCCAGCCGGGAAACATAGCTGCGGCTGATGCCCAGCAGCCCGGCGGTCTCCAGCTGGGTCAGGGGTGGCTGTCCTGCCAGCCCGTACCGCAACAGTAAGATCTGCCGCTCCCGGGCAGGCAGAGTGTCCAGCAGCTGCCGCAGCCGCCGGACATCCTCCTGCCGCTCACAGCTGTCCTCCATGCAAAAGCCGTCCTGTATCACGTCTGCTAAGGTCAGAGCCGAGTCTCCGTCTGTCTCCAAGGCTTCCTGCAGGGAGACGGTCTGCCCGCTCTTGCGCTCCCGCCGGAACTGCATACGGATCTCGTTTTCAATGCAGCGGCTTGCATAAGTGGAAAACCGCGCCTTGCGTGTGGCATCAAAGGTATCCACCGCTTTCATCAGCCCGATGGTGCCGATGGAAACAAGATCCTCCTGATCGCCCGGCAGGGCGTAATATTTTTTTACGATGTGCGCCACCAGCCGCAGATTGTGGCGGATCAGCTTTTCCCGGGCGGCGGCGTCCCCGGCGCGCAGGGCACTGAAGGCGGCAGCTTCCTCCCGGGCTGTGAGCGGACGCGGAAAGCAGCCGCTTTCCAGATGGAGCGCCAGAAACAGAAATTTTGTGGCGAAAAATTGCAGTAAGGTCAGCAGCACACGATATCCCTCCCGGTACATAGTTGTTAGATTGTATGAGCCGGGGCGCGGATAGTTGCCGGAGAAGCCTTCTGTACGCAGAAGCTTTTCCGCAGGGGAAAAGCGTGGTATATTGAGGGGGATAATTCGGAATTTAGAGGTGTAAGATGGAATATAAAGAATATGGCTCAAAGAATAATGATATTGTAATTTTATTACACGGTGGAGGTCTTTCTTGGTGGAATTATATAGATGAAATATCCTTGCTTGAAAATGAATTTCACATAGTTATTCCTATATTAGATGGACATTCAGGAAGTGATACAAATTTTACTTCTATTGAAAGCAATGCTCTAGAAATAATAAATTTTATAAATAAAAATTATAATGGAAAAGTAAAACTAATTGGAGAGTTATCATTAGACGGACAAATTTTATTGGAAATATTATCTAAAAATCCTGATATATGTGAATGTGCTATTATCGAAAGTGCTTTGGTAATGCCAATGGACTTTACCTATAAAATGATAGAGCCAATATTTAATTTATCATATTGTTTGATAAGTAAAAAGTGGTTTTCAAAACTACAATTTAAAAGTTTGAAACTTAAAAAAAGCTTGTTTGCTCTATATTATGAAGATACTTGTAAAATTACAAAAGATAATTTAATTGCTTTTATGAAGTCAAATTCTAATTATGAAGTAAAAAACACTTTATCGCATACTAAAGCAAAGACCCTCGTATTAGTTGGAAGTAAAGAAAGACCTATTATGAAAAAATCAGCAACTAAAATTGTTCATTTAATACCAAATAGTGAACTTGAAGTATTACAAGGATATTATCACGGAGATATTAGCATAAATCATGCAGATGATTATGTTGAAAGAGTAAAGAGGTTAGTTCGTTAACTTCCCATTTATCGAGTGACGAAAACAATACATCCTTCTGCGGACAACCCCAAAACGGTTGTCCGCTTTTTATACGCTGAAATCTGAAAAAAGACAAAAGCGCCAAGTGAAACCGAAAAATATCTCATCTTTTGCCGCTGTTTTTGGCAGTACAATATATTGCTTTAAAATTTGTGCATTTTCAACAGATGCAAAGTGACCAATGATTTCCCGCGCTAGTTGACTGAACACCGATGCAAAGACCCTGTACAGCATCTTGCTGGACCGCATGGGACTATCCGCTAAAAACGGATTGATAATTACGAGATTCTCTACCGTGGCAATCTTCCGACCGGAAAGCGCAGCGTTCCGCAAGCGGAGCTGCTGGAACAACTGTACCAGAAATTCAACTTTGCCCGCCCGACGGATTATCATGGCCACAGCCTGTCTGTCAGCGATGTTATCCTGCTGAATCAGGCCGGAAAAATATCGGCACATTACGTTGACAGCATCGGCTTCCGGGAATTATCTGGTTTTCAGGATAAGCAGGAACGATCTTCGGTGCTGAGCCAACTCAAGGCGAAATGCGATATGCCGGAATGCAATCCCACAAAGTGCCGGAAGGGGAGGAATGACCATGCAATTTAACCATGATGAGCTAATGCTGATGATGCTCTACAATACCGGCACCCGGCAGGGGCTGGTGCGGGAGTTGCGGCTGATGCAGTGCTACCTGATGCCCGATGAGACTGCCCTGCGGGAACTGTCGGAGGGGGTTATCGAAAAACTGAAACTGCTGACCGATGCAGAGTTTGCCGAACTGGAATTTCCCCCGGACTGACTTTTGCCGCCTGCGGGCGGCGTACATAAGCGCTCTTACAATGCTATTTGGTATGGTATATTGAACTCGACAACTCGGAACATACAAACTCTTGACAGTAAAACTCCTATATAGTATTATTAAAAAACTACTATATAGGAGCTTTTGCATGAAAACAAATGGCGGATTTCTTGTCACCA
>OLRS01001239.1_pt1 | contig 26061 bp, 25 predicted proteins | sample 1673171 | NCBI WGS metagenome assembly OLRS01 (sample SAMEA3136762, study PRJEB25190) | human gut metagenome | biome: human gut; feature: human-associated habitat; material: faeces | place: Austria | collected 2013
GAAGGCTGGCTTCCTGACCCGCGATCCTCGTATGAAGGAACGTAAGAAGTACGGCTTGAAGGCTGCCCGCCGCGCTCCGCAGTTCAGCAAGCGCTGATTATCAGCAGTATTTGCGAACTTTTCAGAACGCTTCACAACTTTTTTGCACGACTGTGTGCAGAAAATCGGAAGTGTCTGAAGCCGTGGAATGCAACAAATCGCCTTGGGGCTTGCTGAAAAAGCAGCATACAATAAGCGAATATGCAGCAGATTTCCACAGCGACATAAGCCTTACCGCAGGAGATGTTTTCCGCAAGGAAAGCATCTCCTGTTTTTTTATTTGCAAAAAAGAAAACCTTACAATGGGCAAATCATGTTGATGCCGTCAATGAGCGTCTGAATGTCCAAGTGGGTGTACACGCGCTCCGTCAGGCTCATAGCGCCGGAATGACCGGCAATCTTCTTTTGAATGGTAGGAGCAACCCCGGCATCGGCCATCATGGAAATGCAGGTATGGCGTGTGTCGTGGGGCGTGTGCTTCATGTCGTATTCTTCCATCAGCGGATCCCAATAGGTGTCGCAGTAGTTGAAGTAGTCAAGGTGCTGCCCCTCGGTAGTGCAGAGAAGATATTCGCAAGGAGAGCGCTCGAACCACGCTTCGTAGAATGGCAGCAGTTTGTCGGCAATCGGCACTTTGCGGACGCCGTTTTCGGTTTTGGCAGCAACTACATCAAAGTACTGTTCTTTCAGGTGGACATTCTCTTTCTTCAAATCGAGAAATTCCGAGATGCGGCAGGCATTGTAATTCAGCATCAAAATGATTTGGCAGTAAGGATTAGCCTCGTGCGCCCAAAGTCTTGCCAACTCGTCTTTGCTGAAGATGTTACGGTCGCGCTTGTTGGGGTTCTTGTTACGGTAGCCTGCCAGATCAACATACTGCGAATAATCTTTGTTGCAGATGTCATTCTTCATGGCGTATTCGTACACTTGATTGAATAAGCCCTTTAACTTTTTGAGTGTGGGATAATTTTTGCCACAGGTGTCAACTACAAGCTGCAAATCACAGAGTTTGATCTCGCGGAAAGGCTTGTCATACAAGATGCCACAGACCTTGTAGGAAGCCGTGTAGCCCTTTGCATTGGAGTCGGATATGATGGGATACTTATACTTTGACCAGCGCTCGTAGACCTCGGAAAAGGTGACTTTAGCAACATTAACATCATAGGGATTCTGATTGTATTCAGCCAGCATTCTCAGACCCTCGGCGCGGGTTTCGGCATAGCCGATAATCTGAAAATCCTGAATCTGCCTGCCTTTGGTCTCGTCTAAATGCCAGCCGATGGTTTTGCGTACCATGTAAGGTTTTCTGCGTTTTCCGGACATTTTGACTACGCTGCCGTAGCCATTGGGTAATCTCATGTTGTTATCAAACTTCCTTTCGCTCAGGCACATTCTATGATAAAGAGGAATGACCTCTTATCAACATTATTTCAGATTGTCCAACTGCTCCTTGGTCATGTTTTTTAATTCTGCCATGTTGTATTTGCTTAAATCGGCAGTGTACAAGGGTTTGTCGGTCAATGGTTTGTTGGCATATTGTGCGATTTTTTCATTTGTGAAGCCGGTAAGACGGCTGGGGTCATGCCAGTACTCCTCGCTCCAAGAGCGTTCAAAAGAAAACTGTTCCAGCAAAAAGCAGAGCGTTTCGTTCAGAGTGGCATCCGGGTCTGTGGCGCGGAATTTCAGTGAAGCGGTAAAATTGCCGTCATCGCAGTGCTCGTGGGTTATATCAATATCGAAGTGTAACTCTTTCTTTTTGTTTAATTCATAGAGTACAGCAACCACATCGGCAAGAGTGTTCAGCTTGATTTGCGGTTCGCTTACACCCAGCAGATACGTGGGCGTCACGCCTAAAGCGTGTGCAATGGTGGTTACAGTATCCAGCAAAATCCGACTTTCGCCGCTTTCATAGCTTTGCACAGTGCGCAGACTTTTCCCTAAAAGCTGCGCAAGCTGGGTTTGTGTAAGATTTTTTTCTAATCGGACAGCCTTGATTCGCTGCCCGATTTGTTCGTTTGTAAGATTCATGGCTTCTCACCTCGCCTTAATACTACCATATACATGCGAAGAAATCAAGCATGTTTTGAAATTTATACGCAAATAATCTGCGTATATAATATTGACACATGCAATAATACAGCATATAATGAAATTGCTGAAAGGCAATCACAAGCAAAGGGAGGTGTAAGAAATGGTTGAGAGGCGGACCTATACGGCAATGCCAGCTTTTACTGGCAGAAATGTGCCGGTGACGGAGATTGCAAAGGCTATGCATAAGGACGCACAGTATGTAAGAGTTGGCTTGCAGCAGGGCGCGTTCAAGTTTGGCTATGCAATCAAGCTGGAAGGCTCGAACGAATACAACTATTACTGCCCTGACCGCAAGGTTTGGGAAGAAATCGGCTATTTCAATGCCGAAGGCAAAAGTTGAACAACAAAAAGAGCGCTTACCCGTGCAGGGGTAAACGCTCCCGATGAAAGACAGTACCAACAGCGGCTGCTGTGTGTAACTATCAGGCACCACTGATATTCTACCACAGCAGCCGCCATTTTTGAAGAAGAAAGTGGGGCTTATGCAAAGAAATCATGTAAAGCTGATCTCTATGGATACAATTCCGATAGAGGAAGTAAAATGGCTGCTGTACCCGTTTATCCCGCTGGGGAAAATCACAATCTTACAGGGCGACCCCGGCGAGGGCAAAACCACACTGGCGCTGCAAATCATCGCGGCACTGACAACCGGCAAGCCTGTGTGGGAGGGAGCGCCGCCAATGGAGCCGGTCAATGTCATTTATCAGACGGCAGAGGACGGCCTGTCCGATACCATCAAACCGCGCCTTGTGGCAGCGGGCGCAGATTGTGCAAGGGTAATGGTAATTGACGATTCCGACAGGGTACTGAAACTGGACGATGACCGGCTGGAACAGGCGATAGAGCAAACCGGTGCACGGCTGGTTGTGCTGGACCCGATTCAAGGCTATATTGGCGCAAGCGTGGATATGCACCGCGCAAATGAAATCAGACCACTGATGTACAGAATTGCAAAGCTGGCTGAAAAGTATAACTGTGCTATTCTTCTGATTGGTCATATGAACAAGAACAGCGGCGAGAAATCCAGCTATCGCGGGCTGGGTTCTATTGATTTTCAGGCGGCTGCGAGGAGTGTGCTGGTGGTAGGGCGCATCAAAGATGACCCGACATTGCGTATTGTCTGCCCGGCAAAAAGCTCGCTTGCCCCGGAGGGCGGGGCTGTTGCCTTTCGCCTTGACCCAGAGCAGGGCTTTCAATGGGCAGGGCCGTATGATATCAGCGTGGACGAACTGCTTTCCGGAAGCAGCCGAGGGCATAAGCTGCGAGAGGCGCAGAGCTTTCTGAAAGAAGTATTGGCGGACGGCCCGCTGCCGCAAACAGAGATTGAAGCAGCCGCACAACAGGCAGGGATACGCCCCAAGACCTTGCGCAATGCGCGATATGAATTAGGTGTGACCTCAACCAAAATCAGCAAACAGTGGGTATGGGCGCTGCCCGAACCATAAAAGAAGAAGGCAAGATGCCCCTATCTTTAGGAACAGGGCATCTTGCCTTCTTGATGGAAAAATTCTTTTTCAGATAGCTTCGTACTGTGTTGCAGCAAAGCGGCATAGTACGAGCAAGCACGGCATTGTGATATCACAATATCAAAATGCCCTTGTTAGGGTGGAACCCTAAGACCCATTTACTCCAAATTGTTTAACTGTTGATAAGCGATTTGAAAAGAGAATATGTGCGCAATGAGACTACTTTGAATAGAAACATAAAAAGATGACTGTATTTTGAGAGAAAAAGTCCAAAACAGATACTAGATGTTATATTGTAGAAAAAACGATGACGTGATATACTATGTAGCGAAAATCAGCGAGGGCTTAAAAGGATTCACGGATGAAAGATGAGGCGAATGTCATTGAACACAGGAAGCGAGTGTGTGTTTGAAAATGTTGTTTCAAAAATTTTTGAGAATGCTGGATATTCAGTAAACCAAGATGGTCAATTACAGCATCAGTTGGAATATGCAGATATTATTGCTGAAAAGGAAAATAGGCGTTATTGCATCGAGGTAAAGTATTTACAGTTACGCGAAAGAGCTGTGGATCGAATTTGCTCGATAGGCAAAACACACGGAATGACGCCTGTAGCTGTCGTAGGAAGCAAAATTGACGATATAAGACGTAACCATTATCTTGAAAAATATCCAGATTTGATTTTGATAGATATAGCAAATTTGCTTTTTGCGGTACAAAGCTATACAGAATTGCGTAATGAGTTAATTGCAGCCTTACCGTTTTCGATAGAAGAAATAGAGCCGCAAGAGGGATTTCTCCAGATTGACATTTTACAGCATGGCGATTATACGAATTCACTAATTGAGGAGATGAATTTATGTAAGGCAGGCGGACCATTAGCTCGTACTTATGAGGTGCTTTGTCACAAACTTTTAGAAAATGCGTTTTCGGAAGATTTGGCGCTGTGGAAGGAACAACAAAAATCAAATAATGAATTATATAGATTTGATCTTCTCTGCCGAATCAAAGATGAAAATCAAAAAACATTTTGGTCTATTTTGGAAAGATATTTCAAGTCTAAATATGTTATTTTTGAGTTCAAGAATTATAATAAGCCGATAACTCAAAAAGAAATCTATACAACAGAGAAATATTTGTACGCAAAGGCGTTGCGTAGCGTAGGAATAATCATTGCGGCACACGGATATGAAGAGAACGCTTATTGGGCGGCAAAGGGATGCTTGAGAGAAAACGGAAAACTTATTATTCTTTTAGACACAGATGATTTAATTGAAATGAATAAGCTAAAGCAGAATTCGGAAGACCCTTCCATTTTCTTGTTGGATAAATTAGATGTTATGCTTTCAGAACTAGAAAAATAGATGACATTTAGTGCAGCCGGATAAATCCATCTAGAGATTTGTTCGGCTTTTTGTATTGAACAAAGATAACACTCGATTGCCTAAGATTAACTTCATGGTTGAAAGTGCTTTTTCAGATGGCTGTGTACTGTGCCATAATATGATGGCACAGTACGAGCGAGCAAGCATGTAATTTTGCTGTCATGCCAGCAAAATGTCCTTGTTAGGATGTACCCTAAGACTCCAACTATCAAAGAAAAATCACATAAAAACTTTCATAGCACATCCAACCTGTGGTTGATGTGCTGTCGGATTTATGATATAGTGATATTTAGAGAAAGTATACCCTAACACAAGAAGTTAAAACTTTTTGTCTGTAACTTCCGATAATATTTGCTATCGGGAAGTTGCCGCAAAATCCGCATGAAGGAGGCTGTCTGTATGGATGTGATCTCAAAAAAGCAGATGTCGGAGGAAGATATCAAACTCCACTACATCACCCCTGCCATTACAGCACAGTGGAATATTCAGCACATCACAATGGAAACCAAAGTGACAGATGGCCGCATCAACCTCAAAGGCAATCTTGTCATTCGTGAAAAGCCGAAGCGTGCGGATTATGTACTTTATGTGAGCGCTAATAACCCGATTGCCATTGTGGAAGCCAAAGACAACAATCACGCAGTTTCATATGGCTTACAGCAGGCTATGACGTATGCCCAAATGCTGGATGTGCCGTTTGCGTACAGCTCAAACGGTGACGGCTTTATGGAGCATGACTTCCTGACGGGCAAAGAGCGCGAGTTTGGCCTTGACGAATTCCCCACTGAGCAGGAATTGATTCAGCGCTACAAGGCTGGCGCAAACGGCGGTGCAGGACTGACCCCCGAACAAGAGAAAATCATAGCGCAGCCGTATTACAGCAGCCAAAGCACCTACCCGCCCCGCTACTATCAGCGCATTGCCATCAACCGCACAGTGGATGCCATCGCAAGAGGGAAAGACCGCATTCTGTTGGTTATGGCCACCGGTACAGGCAAAACCTACACGGCCTTCCAAATCGTATACCGCCTACTGAAAAGCGGCATGAAGAAGAAAATCCTGTACTTGGCTGACCGCAACAACCTTGTTGACCAGTCGATTCAGCAGGACTTTGCCCCGCTGGAGAAAGTCATTCATAAGGTGAACTTTGCCAAAGATGACCCTAGCACGATTACCTCGTATCAGGTCTATTTCTCGCTGTATCAGCAGCTTGCGGGCAACAACGACGATCAGGAAGAAGAAAATGAAAATGCACTTGCAAAGCTGTCGCAGTTGTTCCGCCCGAATTTCTTCGACCTGATTATTGTTGATGAATGTCACCGTGGTTCTGCGAAAAAGGAGAGCAACTGGCGCAAAATTTTGGAATACTTTTCCTCGGCAACGCAAATCGGCATGACCGCGACGCCCAAAGAAACAAAGTACATTTCCAATATAGATTATTTCGGTGAGCCGATTTATACATACAGCCTGAAAGAGGGCATCGAGGACGGTTTCCTTGCGCCGTTCAAGGTCATCAATATTATGACAGACATCGGTGAGGGCTGGCGTCCGCGCAAGGGGCAGCGCGATATTTACGGCAACGAAATTGAGGACAGAATCTACACCAACAGCGACTACGATTACAACATTATCATACAAGACCGTATCGAACAGGTTGCCGCTGAAATCACGCGCTACCTGAAAAGCACAGACCGCATGGCAAAGACCATCGTGTTCTGCGCAACAGAGGACGCAGCAGAGCGAATGCGCGTTGCACTGGTGAATCAGAACACCGATATGGTAAAGCAGAACCCTGATTATGTGGTGCGCATCACCGGCAGCGACACCTACGGCAAAAGCAAGTTGGACTACTTTATTTCCGTTTCCGCGAAGTATCCTGTGATTGCGACTACATCGAAATTGCTCTCCACAGGCTCCGACTGCAAAATGACAAAGCTGATTGTTTTGGACGAAATGATTGGCTCTATGACAGAGTTCAAGCAGATTATTGGTCGTGGTACTCGTTTAAGAGAGAAAGAGGGGAAAACGCATTTCGTTGTCATGGATTTCCGCAATGTCAGCCGCCTGTTTGCTGACCCGGAATGGGATGGCCCTATCGAAATGAACGATGACTACGACCCAAACAAAGATACCCCGCAAACCCCGCCCAAGCCCAGCCCGGACACCCCTAACCCGCCGGTTGGCCCGAAAAATCCGAAGCCGATTGTGGATAAAAACGGCTGCCGCGTGGAAGTGATTTACAAGACTGTCTCTGTATACGATGCGAGCGGAAAATTGCTGAAACAGGAAAGCATCATCGACTACACAAAGGAAAATATCCGTGGCGCATACGCTTCGCTGGATAACTTTATTCGCCGGTGGTCGGCAGAGGATAAAAAGGAAACCATCCGGGAACTTTTGCGCAATCAGGGCATCGACCTTGAAGCGATAAAGGCCGACCAAGGTATGTCCGATGTGGATGATTTTGACTTTATCTGCCATGTCGCTTTTGACAAGAAGCCCTTGACCCGCCGCGAACGAGCCGAAAATGTGAAGAAAAAAGATTTCCTCAACAAGTACAGCGGCGCGGCAAGAACGGTTTTGGAAGCCCTGCTGGATAAGTACATGAATACCGGCATCTACGAAATAGAAAAGACAGAAATACTGCGGCTTGACCCCTTTATGCAGATGGGCAAACCGCAGAAGATAGCCTCTTACTTTGGCGGCAAGGATGGCTACCTGAAAGCGGTCAAGGAGTTGGAACAGGCAATCTACGATGGAGGAGCAGCATAACAAATGGGAAATATGTCTAACTTTGTAAAGAGAGTGCGCGACATCATGCGCAATGATGCCGGTATCAACGGCGATGCGCAACGCATTGAGCAAATCGCGTGGATGCTCTTCTTGAAAGTGTATGACGCAAAGGAGCAGGACTGGGAATGGTCGGACGATAACTATCAGTCAATTATTCCGGAGCCTTGCCGTTGGCGCAAATGGGCGCATGATGAAAATGGACAGAGTATGACTGGCGATACGCTGTTGGATTTTGTCAATAATACGCTGTTTCCGACGCTGAAAAATCTACCAGTCGATGCGTCCACACCCATCAAAAAAGCCATTGTGCAGACGACTTTTGCAGATGCCAACAACTATATGAAAGACGGGGTGCTTCTGCGACAGGTCATTGGTGTAATTGACGAACTCGACCTCACCGATTATGAGGAAAGCCACGCCTTTGGCGAAATTTACGAGACAATTCTAAAGGAGTTGCAAAGCGCTGGCTCGGCTGGCGAATTTTACACGCCCCGTGCTGTAACAGATTTTATGGCGCAGATGATAGACCCGCAACTCGGTGAAACGATGGCGGACTTTGCCTGCGGCACAGGCGGATTCATCACAAGCTGGCTGAAAGAACTGAAGAAAAAGGTCAAAACCACCGAGGACGAGGAAAAGTATGCCAACTCCATTTACGGTATTGAGAAAAAGCAGTTCCCCTATATGCTTTGCATCACGAATATGTTGCTGCATGACTTGGACGTGCCGCAGGTGTTCCATGACAATACCCTGCTGCGTGACGTGCTGGACTATACCGAGGATGATCGGGTCGATGTGATTCTGATGAACCCGCCCTATGGAGGATCGGAAAAGGCGGAAGTAAAGAACCATTTTCCGTCTGACCTTGCCAGCAGTGAAACGGCAGACCTCTTTATGTCGGTCATTATGTACCGCCTGAAAGAAAATGGACGTGCTGCCGTGATTCTGCCGGACGGTTTCCTGTTCGGCACGGACAATGCAAAGGTTGCCATTAAGACAAAGCTGTTCTCGGAGTTTAATGTTCACACAATTATTCGTATGCCGGGCAGCGTGTTCTCTCCGTATACATCCATCACGACCAATATTTTGTTCTTTGACCGCACCGGCCCGACAGCGGAAACATGGTTTTACCGCTTGGATATGCCGGAGGGGTACAAGCATTTCAGCAAAACCAAACCCATGAAGCTGGAGCATTTTGCCCCGGCGGTTGCATGGTGGCATGACCGTGCGCCGATTCAGCAGGACGGCTTTGACAAGGCAAAAAAATATACGTTGCAGGAAATCAAAGACCGCAACTATAACATTGACCTTTGCGGCTACCCGCATGAGGAAGAAGAAATCCTCCCGCCGAAAGAATTGATTCAGCAGTATCAGGAAAAGCGAGCCAGCCTGAATGCTGATATTGACAGGATTCTTGCGCAGATTACGGAAATCCTCGGCATTGATTTGGACGCACAAGATTGATTTGAGGTTCCAATTTGGAACCTCAAAATAGGAGTACAAAACATGAGCGAGATACAGGCAAAAGCAGAAAAATCGCTGATTCCTGCGGTTATGAATGAAACCGACTTGCGAAGCCTCGTCTATGTGATTCGCGGTCAACAAGTCATGCTGGACAGTGATTTGGCGGCTTTGTATCAGGTGGAAACGAAAGTGTTCAATCAGGCGGTCAGCAGAAACATTGAGCGTTTCCCGGAAAACTTTCGCTTTCAACTGACAGCGGAAGAATACACATCTTTGAGGTCACAATTTGTGACCTCAAATGGGCGCGGTGGTCGTCGGTATCTGCCCTATGCCTTTACGGAGCAGGGGATTGCCATGCTGTCCGGCGTACTGCGCAGCGATGTCGCGGTGCAAATGTCGATTCGCATTATGAACACCTTTGTGGAGATGCGCCGCTTTATTGCCAACAATGCGCTGCTGTTTGAGCGTATCAGCAGTATTGAACTGAAACAGCTTGAATATCAAAAAAGCACGGACGAGCGCTTTGACAAAGTGTTCCAATGTATCGACAACCATGCCGAGTCGCAGCAGAAAATTTTCTTTGATGGGCAGATTTATGATGCGTTCAGTCTGCTGGTTTCGTTGATTCAAAAGGCAGAAAGAGAAATCGTTCTGATAGACGGTTATGTGGACGTCAATACGCTGAATTTGCTTGCCAAGAAGCAGCCCAATGTGCGCGTAAAATGTTATACCTATGCAAGTGCGCGGCTGACAAATCAGGACGTTGCCCAGTTTAATGCGCAGTATCCGACACTGGAAGTGACAAGAACGCAGGTGTTCCATGACCGCTTCTTGATTTTGGACGGAACGACAGCGTACCACATTGGAGCCTCGCTGAAAGATGCCGGTAAAAAGTGCTTTGGTATCACACTGCTGGAAGAACTGCAGCTGATAGCCGACCTTTTGAACCGACTGAAAAATGTGTAAGGAGAAGTTATGACCGGGCAGCAACTGAAAAATTCAATCTTGCAGATGGCGGTGCAGGGCAAGCTTGTTCCGCAAGACCCGAACGATGAACCGGCTTCCGTCCTGCTGGAACGCATCCGCGCAGAGAAAGAAAAACTCATCAAAGAGGGAAAAATCAAGAAAGAGAAGAACCCCTCTGTGATTTTCCGTGGAGCCGATAATTTGCCTTATGAGAAGATCGGCAAAAATGAACCTGTCTGCATTGCCGACGAGGTGCCGTTTGAGATTCCGGAGAGTTGGGAGTGGGTAAGATTAGGCAGTATAGGCGACTGGGGATCGGGTGCAACGCCAAGCCGTACAACCCCAGAATACTATAATGGAAACATTCCATGGTTAAAAACTGGCGACTTGAATGATGGCTATATAACGCATATACCTGAAACAATCACAGAACGAGCATTACTTGAAACTTCTGTTAGACTAAATCCCATTGGCTCTGTTTTGATTGCTATGTATGGTGCTACAATAGGAAAACTCGGAATCTTACAAACTCCAGCTACTACTAACCAAGCCTGCTGCGCGTGCATTCCATTTACTGGTATTTATAATGAATTTCTTTTTTACTTTTTGATGTCTCAAAAGTTAGCCTTTATCAAGCGTGGTGAAGGCGGTGCTCAGCCTAACATATCAAAGGAAAAAATAGTAGCAACCTTAATGCCGTTACCGCCAAAAGCTGAACAAAAGAGGATAGTTGAAAAACTGCATATACTACAACCGTATATCGAGAGCTATACCCTATTAGAAAAAGAAGATATTAAACTACACCATTCATTCCCAGAAATACTAAAGAAGTCAATTCTTCAATACGCAATCCAAGGTAAACTCGTTCCCCAAGCCCCCACCGACGAACCCGCCTCTGTTCTCTTGGAGCGCATCCGTGCAGAAAAAGAGCAGCTCATCAAGGCCGGAAAAATCAAACGGGATAAGCACGAATCTGTCATTTTTAGGCGGGATAATTCTTATTATGAGAGAGTAGACGGAATAGAACGTTGTATCGACGATGAAATGCCGTTTGAAATCCCGGAATCATGGAGATGGACGCGATGGGGAACGGTAGCAACATCGATTCAATATGGCTATAATGCACCGGCCAAGCAATGTGGGCGTATAAGAATGGTTCGCATTAGTGATATTCATGAAAACCTTGTAACATGGACTACAGTTCCATTCTGTGACATCGATGAATTAGATATTTCAACATATTTGCTCCAACCAAATGATATTTTGTTTGCTCGAACGGGAGGAACTGTCGGAAAATCATTTCTTGTAAGAGATGTTCCATACGAGGCTATTTATGCCGGATATTTAATTCGCACGCGATATAGCGCACTTCTTTGTCCTCAATATTTGAAATACTTTATGGAATCGCCACTATACTGGCAGCAACTAAAAACAGGAACAACTGCTACTGCACAACCGAATTGCAATGGCCAAACGCTATCTAATATGCTTCTTCCGTTACCACCTGCAAAAGAGCAATATCGAATTGTCGAAAAGATTAACCGAGCGTTCGCTAAAGTAAAATAAAAACAGAGGGCATACACTCCGCATTATAGGAATGTATGTCCTCTGTTTTTACCAATCTACGATGTTGTCTACCAAAGCCCGCTGTTCTGTTGCGGTTTTGCGCAGATAAATGCGTGTCGTTTCAATACTTTCATGCCCCATTAGATCAGCGAGAAAGGCAATATCACTGCATCTTTCCAAAAAACTTTTGGCAAAGCGGTGGCGGAAAGAGTGCGGATAAACCACGGCGGGATCAATGCCATATTGCACTGCCAATTTTTTGAGTTGACCGGAGATTCCTCTGGTGGTAATCCGCTCACCAAAGCGGTTTAAAAAGATAAAACCGCTGTCTCGGTGGATTTCATTTAGCCATGCGAGGGCTTCCTCTTGCAATGCTTTCGGAATATAAATGCGGCGCAGTTTTCCACCTTTTGAATACAAATCAAGATGCCCCAACTTGATATGCTCGACTTTGATTTGTACCAGTTCACTGACGCGCGCACCGGTGGCAGCTAAAAAACGAATAACGAAATACCAAGGCAAATTGCCATCACGCTTTAAGCAGTTCTTAAAATATGTATAATCCGCTTCACTGATGACATTTTCCAAGAACGCTTTCTGCTGCACTTTTACGGAAGATAACGCCCACGCACTTTTCCCAATACTCTCCAAATAGCAGTTGATGGCCCGTATACGCAAATTTACGGTTTTGGGCTTGTACTGCTCTATGAGCCACGCCTTATGCTCTTTTAAACTGCGTTTTGTCACGGAATCATATCTTGTGTAAAATTGCCTTACTGCAAACAGATACGATTTAACAGTGTTTTCTGCAAGGTTTGTACCTCTTAAATGTCTTTCAAATTCAACAATCATGGTGAAAGACCTCCTTTCACCATGATTGTATCGAAGATTGCTTATAGTGTTTTAATTTTTGATAAAGATTCTTCTACTTTTGAAACAATCCGATATTGCTCTTTGATTGGTGGAAACGGAATTAAGAGGCCTTTTATTGCATTCTGCGATATATTCTTCATGGATTCAGATGTTCCACTTGCTGCGGCACTTAGCTGTGCTCTCACGAATGGAGTTCTTAAAGTATACAATACATAAGTCTTGCTAATGCTATCAGAAAACTCAATTCGAAGCACTTTGTCTGAAAGCATAAGCCTTTTAGAAATTTTATCAACAATGACACAACCACCAACTAAAGCTGCTGTATTTGCCCGACAAATCAGAAAATCATCCACTTGAATTGAGTAGCCTTTTACCCATGGAGTTGTTGAGAAGCAAGTTTTGCTTTCCTCCTGATTGAAAGTTCCCCATGTAACAGCGCTTACTTTTATAATGCCATACTCATTTTTATCTGGCGGGCGTTCCTCGCATTTGAAACTTTTACCAGTATCAATGGTTTCGATTAGCTCTCCAAGTCTGCACCATTCCCAACTATCAGAAATTTCAAACGGTATTTCATCGTCGATACAGCGCTCTATTCCGTCCACTCTCTCATAATAAGAATTATCCCGCCTAAAAATGACAGATTCGTGCTTGTCACGCTTGATTTTGCCGGATTTGATGAGCTTTTCTTTCTCTGCGCGGATGTGCTCTAAAAGGACAGACGCGGGTTCGTCGGTAGGGTCTTGGGAAACGAGCTTACCTTGAACTGCATATTGCAAAATTGACTTTTTTAAGAAGTTGGGAAAGTTTCTGTTTAGTTCATCGCTTCTTCTAGACAACAAATCATACCGCTCGACTGATGGTGTCAACTCTACGATTTTATCAACAATCCGGGTTTGCTCTTGTAGTGATGGAACGGGCAAAAGTAGGTTGAAGAATATTTCTTTGTTAAGATGCGGTATAGCCGCGCCTTTTTTTGAGTTGCGAAGAGGTTCCTTATATAGCTCAATAAATTTCAATATGTACCGTGCATATAACTGTGCCGAAATCCAGAGAATCTTAAAGGTGCTTCCCATATAGCCATCTTCAGGTGCTATAAAAACCTCACCGGAGTTTTCACCATCTACTAGAATCAGGTACGTTCCCTTAGTTACAAATTTTCCGGCTTCAAGGACTTTAGCTTCAGCTTTTCCACGCATATATCGTGCATCGAGATTATTGTATGTCTTGCTTTGAAGTTTTTTACCATCATTCAGTTGGCAAACAGAACCTAATCTTACCCACTCCCAACTCTCCGGAATCTCAAACGGCACTTCATCGGCAATGCAAACGGGGTCATTTTTGCCGATCTTCTCATAAGGCAAATTATAACATCTTCAACTTGTGGCAGGGGATTGGGGCTTTCCCCAACAAGTTGGCGTTTGGTGTACCAAATGCCGTGCTTGCTCGTACTATTCCCCGAAAAGTTGGCGAACGATATGTATCAAAGAAAAGTTGATGTGGGAGGATTGACGACTCACAGAATGTACAGTAAAATTTAATTATAATTAGTAGGTGGAATGGGAGGAAACTTTATGTTGGATAAGAGCTATATTTATCAAGTCTCAATTAGAGAATGGATTGAAAACGATTGGGATAAAGGAATATTCGTACCTGTATATGGAGGAAGAAAAGATGACAAGTGGGATATATTTTTTCAAAGCTACCTTGTTCCAGCTGATAGGACAGAAGAACAATTAAAAACAGATACCTACGATGCTTACGGCTTATTGCGCCCAGGAGTTACTGTTTATGGAGCATGGGATTCTGGAGAAGCCGCGTATTATAAGTGGGGAAATAATACGAGTATAGAGCCATTAGTTATCAAAAGAGATTATAATGACTTGGCAAGAGATAATATAGAAATTGTGGAAGAATTTAGATTCCTTTTTAACCTATATTATAACTCGCAGTCTAAAGAGTACGTAGACTTGGAGAACGATACTTCTGTTGTAAAAATCTCTGATGATAATTTGGTTAGCATACATAAGAGGTATCTCAAAAGCTATCTTGCAATAAAGAATATGGCACTCATTATACATATTGATAGCAGATGCACCGATATTGTAGAAGATATTTTCCCAACGGATAGCTTCGATTATCGAAATGATGACAATACTGTTTTTTACACGGTGAATATAGGTAGAGGACACAATGGAATTCAGGAAGAAAACTTTTCTATTTTATTCGGAAAAAAAGTACTTTTTGGATGCAAACTAAAAGACTGCAATATTTGGCCATACAATGAAAAGAAGCAGTATATTGAGTTTATTGTTGGTGTTGATGACAATGGTAGAGAATTACACTATACTTGTGATCCGAGTAAATTGAGTAATTATTTTGGAGCTAACCCTGATGCCCCACATTATCTGACACCCATATTCTTTGACTCCGCTGTTTTAAGTAAGTACTATTCAAACCCGGAAAAATATAAAGTTGATGATGGAATTATACGATGTGGTACGTTATGGTCATTGTATATTGATAACCAAAATACGGGTTATGTTTCGGCTTATCTTGGTGATTTGGGTAGGAACTTGCCAAGTGAACAAGAGCAGCATTATTGGAGAGGATTTAATAAGGCTCTTGATGCAAAACTAAGTGCAACAAAGTTTAAGAGAGACTTTATGGCATTACCGGCCAGTTCCCAATCACAGGATTTCGTTTTCAAAAATACTTATGTAAAGACAAATCGTCAATTTGCTGAAAAAGCAGGATGGCCCTTGTTTCTAGAACTTGATGAGCAGGATCGGTACAATTTTGAAGGGCTTCGTATTCCAATCAACAATTCGATTGTTGAAATGGATATGTTAGTGCTATCTTTGGTGAAGGTGTTGTTGGATTCATTAAATGAAAAAGAAATTGTTTCACATTTGACGGGTACATATGAGAAACTTGTGGGGAGTATAGCAAAGTTGGAAGTATGGTTTCAAGAGAAACAACTTACAGGCTATCAAGACCATATTAAGTTTTTAAGAAATTTACAAGAACTACGCTCTAGCGGAACAGGACATAGAAAAGGAAAGAGTTATCAAAAAATATCAAAGGTATTTGATATCCAAAAGGAAAATTATACAGAAACATTTTCTAATATATTAGAAAGCGCCACCTTATTCCTAAACTATATAAACACCCATATAGAAGAGCTAAGCAAGTGATTTTGACGGTTTGGCAATGTAGAGACAACGCAATGAATTGAGTAAAAACAAAATCGGATGCCCTCACCGCAGCAAGGGCATCCGACAATTCTCAAATTAGCAATAGATTAAATCACGCATAACGGTTTCTTCGGCAATGTTCTTGAAAGAATTCATCTTTTGCACCCACAGAATAGGATTCGATAGCTTGACCGATTCGTCAAACTGTTCGCTACGGATAAGCTGCTGCGCGATTTGCTCCACCACTTCATGGGCCTGTTGGTCAATCTCGTTTAGGTGAGCATTGAGCAAATGACCTTGTAGCAAAGCCTGATATAGTGTAGGCTTGTTTTCTTTCAGATAGCGCAGCCGCAGACTGCCGTATTTTCCAAACTGTGCAGGCTCGCCCGCAGTTAAAACACTAAAATCAAATTCATTCATAATCGAATCCTCCGATTTAATTTAGGTGTGTCTTGCAACCCCGCAATTCTTTCCATCGCCCTGAGCTGCCATGGGTAAGAAGCACAAAAGAAGCAAGGCACATAGTTGATTTTTGTTACAAGTGCGGCTATTTTGTCAAAAGACTTGCAAAACTTACGATTTTGTGTTATTATTTCAATCCGAAAACGCAAAGACTGAAATGTAAATAACACATCCTCTGCGCCGCATAAGTTCAGCAAGCGCTGATTTCTGCTGCGCAGCAAAAGCTTTATCCCACAGCATTTATGGCGTCGGTCCTTGTGGGCCGGCGCCTTTTCTATGGCAAAAAAGGAGGCTTTTCATGGCCTTATCCGTAAAAACAAGAGAGCATATCCGCCGCTGGGCGGCGCTGGCGGGCCCCAAGTGGGGGGCACTGCTGGGCGGGGCGGCAGCGCTGGCAGCGGCCATCGCGTTTACCGGGGCGGCGCTGCACTTTACCACCGTCGCCGATACCCATGGCGATACCGTGCGCATTTTGACGGCAGCCACCGATCTGGCTGCCGTTCTGCAGCAGTCCGGCACGCCGCCGCTGGGCGAGCACGACGAAGCCGTCTGGTCCCAGACCGAGGACGGGGAGCGGCTGGACGTCCTGCGCGCCTACACGGTGCCGGTCACGGCGGACGGCGCAATGCAGGAGCTGACCGTCACCGGCACGCACACAACGGCGGAGCTGCTTGAGCGCGCCGGGCTGACCTACACGGCGGACGACCTGCTGACCCCCGCAGCGGATGAAATCGTCCCCGAGGGCAGCGGCATCACGGTGCAGCGCGTTACCTACAACGAGTACACTGTCGATGAGGTCGTCCCCACCGAGATCGAGGAGATCCCGACGAGCCTGTTCTACCGCAAGCAGAGCAAGGTCATGACCCTGGAGGAGGGACACGATGGGCAGGACACCGTTGTCTACCGCGAGAAGTGGATCGACGGCGAGTGGGCCGAGACGAATGAGATCGAGCGTGTGAATGAGGCCGAGATGGTGCCCACCGTGCAGAAAATTTACGGCGAGCAGGCTCCCGTTTCCGGCTTTGTCGGTCCAGATGTGGTCGATGGCGTACCCGTCGAGGGCGTCGCCGCAACCTATACGGGGCAGCGTGCCACGGGCTATTCCGCCTCCGCCACGGCCAAGGGTGCCAGCGGACGCCGGCTGACCTACGGCACAGTGGCCATCAATCCGGGCGTCATACCTTACGGCTCTCTGCTGTACATCACCAGCGACGATGGAAAGTTCGTCTATGGCTACGCCTACGCCGCCGACACAGGCACGGCTCTGGTGCAGGGAAAGGCTTTCATTGATCTGTACTACGAGACGTACGAGGAGTCGGTGGAGAACGCGGTTATCCCTGTCACGGTCTACGTGCTGGATGACGAGACTGCCGCCCGGTATAAAGAGCAGAACGACGCAATTTTAGAGGCGGATACGGTTGTAGGAAGATAAAAGCGCTGCCGCCCTCAATTTTCCCGCAAATGACTGTTTGCCTTATACGCGCGGGCCGGGCGTGCCCGGCCCCTACAAAACTGAAAAAACAGGGGCGTGAATCCATAACGGTTCACGCCCCTGTTTTTATTTTAAAGTCTTACTTCGTGCCGAAGATACGGTCACCGGCATCGCCCAGACCGGGGACGATGTAGCCGTTATCGTTCAGCTTCTCGTCCAGTGCGCCGACATAGATGTCCACATCGGGGTGGGCCTCATGCAGAGCCTTCAGACCCTGAGGGGCAGCAACCAGACCGATGAACTTGATGTGCTTGGCGCCGCGCTTCTTGATCTGGCCGATGGCGTCACAGGCGCTGCCGCCGGTGGCCAGCATCGGGTCGAGGACAAAAACCTCGCGCTCGTTGATGTCGTTGGGCAGCTTGCAGTAGTACTCGACCGGCTCCAGCGTCTCCTCGTTGCGGTACATGCCGATGTGGCCGACCTTGGCGGCGGGGATCAGGTTCAGCATGCCGTCCACCATGCCGAGGCCGGCGCGCAGGATGGGGACCAGAGCCAGCTTACGGCCGGCCAGGACCTTGGTGCGGGCCAGAGCCACGGGGGTCTCGACCTCGACTTCCTCGGTGGGCAGGTCGCGGGTAGCCTCATAGCAGAGCAGCATCGCGATCTCGCTCACGAGGTCACGGAACTCCTTGGTGCCGGTGTTGCGGTCACGCAGCAGGCTGATTTTGTGCTGGATCAGGGGATGGTCAACAATTTCAACAACGCTCATGGTACGATCTCCTTGCATTTTAAAGATATTCAGCCTGCCGTGCAGGCAATGTGAAACTTAGTGGTTTTCCAGCGCCATCATCTTGTCGATGCGCATCTGGTGGCGTCCGCCCTCGAACTCGGCGTTCAGGAAGGCGTCCACGATCTGGCAGCCCAGACCCGCGCCCACGACGCGCCCGCCCAGGCAGAGGGCGTTGGCGTTGTTGTGGCGGCGGGTAAACTCGGCGCTGAAGGTATCGCTGCAGCAGCAGGCGCGGATGCCCTTCATCTTGTTGGCGCACATCGACATGCCTACGCCGGTGCCGCAGCACAGGATGACCAGTGCGCAGCTGCCGTCCTGCACGGCCTTGCAGCCCTTGGCGGCAAAGTCCGGGTAGTCCACGCTGGCGGTGGAATCGGTGCCAAAGTCGGTGCAGGCTACGCCCAGCTCGTTCAGATGGGCCTTGATGGCCTCCTTCAGCTCATAGCCGCCGTGGTCGGCAGCAAGTGCAATCGGTTTGTCAAACTTCATTTTGTTTCCCCTCTGCTTTTTCACGTTCCGCGCGCTCCCGCTCGGCCTGGCTCAAACGGTGGTAGTCAGGCAGCAGGGCGGCAGGCGGCACACACTCGCCGCGCTCCCACATGGCCCTGGCGGCCAGTGCCACGCCCGCACCGCGCAAAACCTGCATCGGCTGCGGCACGCAGACCACGCCCGGAACATTCTTATATGTATTGTAGCACAAAGTTGCGCCGTCGCCAACAAAAAACAGAGGTTTTTTGCAGGTCTGGACAAAATTTTCCAGCGTCGTGACCGGTGCGGCGGTGTCCGGGGTCAGGCGGTCATGGGCCGCCAGGTCAAATGCGCCCCAGTAGACCTGCCCGCGGCGGGCGTCCTGCGCACCGATGACAGTGCCCTCGCCCGCCAGGCCGTAGGCCAGCGCGGCCATCGTGGAGACGCCCGCGCAGGGGATCTGGCGGGGCAGGGCCAGCCCCTTGACGACGGCCAGCCCGATGCGCAGCCCGGTAAAGCTGCCGGGGCCGTTGGTCACGCCCAGCACGTCGAGTTCGTCAACGGTCAGCCCTGCGGCCTTCAGTGCGGTGTCGATCATCGGCAGCAGCGTTTCGCTGTGGGTCAGGCCGTTGTTGCACTGGGCCTCATACAGCAGGACATCGTCCCGCAGCACCGCCACCGCCGCCGTCTTGCCCGCGGTATCTACAGCTAGGATATTCATTGGATCACCTGTTTAAAAATGTAATAGAGTATAGAGCCTTCCCCCTTGGGGCTGCGCCCGCAGGCGCGTGTCGGAGCGCAACCGCCGGAGAGGCGGCTTTTAGCGCGGAGACTGAAGGTGCCCGAGGCCCCGCCCGAGGGCGGATGAGGGGCAAGTGTACTGCGATTGCCCGTAAATGGGTTGCAATGGCAAGGTCCCGGCGGGGAGAGGGCACCCCGCCCTACATCCTGTTGAAAAGTGGTGCGTAGGGCGGCATGCCCTCATGCCGCCGCAACCGTGCGGCAGCCGCACAGCTCCCGGGTCGTCGAGGACGCTGACCCCTACAGCCGCAGAGGCTTTACCCAATCGTGATCTTCCGCGTCGTCTCGTCCACCCGTTCAATGTGGATGCGAAGGGGATTTTCCAAATCCAGCAGCTCCGCGCAGTTCTCGCTCCACTCGCAGGCGACAACGGCCCCCATGTCGAGGTAGTCGTAGAATCCGGCGGCGGCCAGGTCGCCCTCGGTGTGGATGCGGTATAAATCAAAATGCGCAAAGGGCCGCGGGCCGCGGTAATAGTTCACGATGGCAAACGTCGGGCTGGACACCGGGTCGGTGCAGCCCAGCCCCTCGGCCAGCCCCTGGCAGAACGCGGTCTTGCCCGCGCCCAGACCGCCCGTGAACGCGATCAGCGCCCCGGCAGGCAGCGTTTTGGCAAGCTCACGGCCAACGGCGACGGTTTCCTGCCGCGAATGGGTCACAAATTCCTGCATAAGCAAGCTCCTTGTTTTGGGCCGCATAAGGCGCGGCCACACACGTATATATTATAGTACAGAAATCCGCATTTGTAAAATTTAATCTGTAACTTGGCAAAATTCGTCGAAATGCGCTATAATAAAGGCATCTATCAGGAAAGGAGCCTGCCCATGTATCCGCTCATCCGCCGGTATCTGCGCCGGGTCGATGTGGTCTATCTGCTGCTCTGCGCGGCGTGCTCGGCAATCAGCGTCGTGGTGCTGCTGTCCATCGGGCAGACGCAGCTTGGCAGCAACAACAAGGCGTCGGTACAGCTCATCGCCAGTCTGCTGGGGCTGATGCTGGCCGTCGTCTTTTCCACGGCGGATTACCATGCGCTGGCCCGGGCGTGGCCGCTGCACGGTGTTGTGGCGTGGGGGCTGGTGCTGCCGACGCTGTTTCTGCACAACGTCAACACTGGCCTGGTCACGATTGGCTATGACGCGGGCGGCACATCCAACTACAGCTGGTACCGGGTGGGCGGCATGACCTTCCAGCCCGCCGAGCTGGCAAAAATCAGCTTTATTTTGACGCTGGCGCTGCATTTGAGCCGGGTGCGCGGGCAGGTGAACCGCCCCAAAAATCTGCTGCTGCTTTTTGTGCATATTGCGCTGCCTGCGGCGGCCATTCATGTGCAGGGTGACGACGGCACGGCGCTGGTGTTTCTGGGCATCGGGCTGGTCATGCTCTACGCGGGCGGGCTGTCCCACTGGCTGGTGGCGGGCGGCCTGACGGCGGGTGTGGTCGGCGGCGCGGCGCTGCTGACGCTGCGGCCCGGCATTTTGAAGGGCTATCAGTTCAAGCGCATCCTGGCCGTGCTTACCCCCGATGACCCCGCGCTGGCGGACATTACCTACCAGCAGAACAAGGGGGCCATGGCCATTGGCACCGGCGGGCTGACGGGGCAGGGGCTGCTCTCTGGGGAGCACATCTTTGTGCCCAACGCCTGGAACGATTTTATTTTTGCGTATCTGGCAAACGTTTTGGGCTTTCTGGGCGCGGCGGCGGTGCTGTTGCTGCTGTTTGCGCTCTGCCTGCGCACACTGCGCACCGGTCTGCAATGCCCCGACGCGCTGGGCTGCAATATCTGCGTCGGCATCTTTGCGGCGCTGTTTTTGCAGTGTGTGATAAACATAGGCATGAATTTGCAGGTGCTGCCGGTCATCGGCGTGACGCTGCCGTTCTTCTCGGCAGGCGGGTCAAGCGTCGTCATGATGTATCTCTGCGTCGGCATTGTGCTCAGCGTCGGCATGAACACCCGCCGCAGCAAGCTGGAAATGCAGCAGATTTTATGAAAAAAGCGGGAACCGTGAGGTTCTCGCTTTTGCTTTCTTGGCCCCCTCTGCGAGGGTGACTCCCCACAGTGTGGGGAGATGTCGCGCCAGCGACAGAGGGGTCCGGGCCCGAAGGGCTCCCGCCGCAGCGGGTGGGGGAGAGAGCCTCGCCATTGGCAGAAGCCTTTCCTCTTTATTCTGCTGCTTTGTGGTCGGCCATAAACAGCCCGGGGATCAGGCAGAGCGACGACAGCCCCACGATGATGAACACGGTGCGGGACAGCCAGCTCATGCTGCCGCCCAGCAGCCACCCTACAGCGTTGAACCCCCAGATGCCGTAAATGCCCCAGTTGATGCCGCCGACAATGGAAAGCAGAAGCAAAACCTTTTTGAAACAAGACATGGATGATCCCTCCTTACGGGGGAGTATGCCCACCCAACCGCCGCATTATGCAAAAATACCTTGCAAGAGAAAGCTAATCTGTATATAATCAACCTGAAGGACAGTGCTAAAGGAGAAAACCAAATGCTGGGACTATATCTGGCTGCGATGGACGACAGCACCTATGAAACACAGTTTGTGCAGGTTTATGAGCGCTGTAAACGGCTTGTGTACCACACAGCCTATCAAATCGTGCAGGACAGCTATCTGGCGGAAGATGTGTTGCAGGAAGTCTTTTTGCATTTGGCCCAAAATTTTACACGGGTGTATCGGGAAGATAAGCATAAAATGGCGGCTTACCTTGTAATATGCACAAAAAGCCGCGCAATCGATATGCTGCGGAAACGAAAAGGCGCAGCAGAGGACGGGGACGGCACTGAATATGAAAATTTTGCGGATGATGCCCCCCTGCCGGAAGATGTGTTAATCGGCGCAGAGGTTGCGCAGCGGCTTATGCAGCTGGTGCAGGAATTGCCGCTGCTGTACCGCGAGCCGTTGCAGCTGAAAGCCCTCGGCTACGGAAACGCCGAAATTGCATCGGCGCTTGATTTGACAGAGAGTACAGTTCGGCAGCGGATTGTGAGAGGACGAAAAATTTTGTGGAGGAAACTGCACGATGGAAAAGAATAACGCAAAAATTTCTTTTGATGCAGCCTTGCAAATGGCGCTGTACGCACAGATGGAGCGCGAATTGGAAACGATGCCATCGCCGGAAGAATTGAAATCCCTCTATCCACAAACAACGCGATGGGACGAAAGAATCTATGAGACTCTCCAAAAACAGGAACACAAAAAACGCCGAAGAAAAGCCACAGTGGCAGTTTTGCTGGTGTTGATTACAATGACAATCGGCTTGTATGCGGCCAGTGCGGAATTGCGGCACACAATTTATACAGCGGTCTTGCGCTTTTTGCCGCAAGAATTGCGACTAACTTATATGGTTGAGGGAACCCCGCGGACGGCACTTCCGGAAGAGTTGACTGAAAATTATATTCCGCAGGGGTTTGTGCTGGATCAAGAACAAATCCTCGATACAGAGGAAAGGGTGTTCCATGTGTATGAGAACACAGAAAAGGGGCAGTCCTACAGTGTGACCTGTTATGTGGTGCGGCAGGGCGGTTCTGAAGAAATTATGGATAACGAGCATACAGTCTACGAAAAGACAAAAGTCAAGGAAAATCCGGCTACATTGGGAACAAGCCGTAATTTTGATGGAACAAAAAGTTATTACCTGTTCTGGGAAGAAAACGGTATGGCATATACAGTGACAGGAAATATAACGCTGGAAGAATTGCGGCGTGTGGCGGAAAATATTGCATGAAATAAGAGGGATATTTGGCAGTTTTGCATAAAATGTCCCCCCCTTTTTTTCGGCAAATAGGGAAAAATAAAAAAAGCTGTCACAGAATGATGAAAAGAGCCGTTGTATAGATAGACTTAAAAAGGAGGTCGAATCAATGAAGAAAAAATGTTTGATTGCATTATTGCTGGCAATGGTACTTCTCTGGAGCACGCTATGCCCGGTATATGCTGCCGGGCAGCCGGACAGAATGATAGGTGATGGGTATGTGCAGGGAAGTATTTCCACGGGAAGTTACACTGTGACGGCATATGCATCGTCAAGTGTGAAGAGCGTTTCAGTGTCAGGTACTTTGTATGAGAGCGGTTTATTTGGTATTTGGCATAGTGTTGCAAGTTGCACAAATAGTAGCCAAGGAAATCGATGTGTGGCAACAGGAACATATGCGACCAAAAGCGGAAAAAGCTATAAGCTGGAATATGCGGCAACATTTACTTATACAAACGGAACCAGTGAAACGGTTTCGGGCACCGCGACAAAATAGTACGCGATAAATCCACCTACAAAAGAAAGGATACTGTTATGAAAAAGATCAAAACTCTTTGTGCTGTCTGCGCTATGGCAATGTGCTTTTCCACGCTCTCGGTTACGGCAAGTGCCGAAGAAACGAGCGGCGGTGCGGCGCTGACAAGGGAACAGTGCAACAAAATTGTGGAAACGGCAATAGAAGAATACCATATCGTAGTCCCGGATATGGAAGAATACAAGGCGTATATCTGGGATATGGCAAAAGAAAGCGGATTGACGGCGAACGCCGTTGAAACACAGTTTCAGGCAGACTTTGGAAAGGCAGCCGAAAGAAAGAAACTCAATGAGAAACGGGCAGCCGACGTGTATATCAACAGCGCAGAAGAGGCCATGGCGGCACTGGATGAAATAAATGCCGAAAAACACACGGCATACAATTTGGGCGTCGGACCGTTTGCGGAGAAAGCAGACTATTTGGACGCGTTACAACTGGACAAAGAGGCGTTCAAAGAAAGAGTAGAACATGAAATGAAAAACAACCAAGGTGGGGAACTTGTTGAAAAACTCGGGATAGAGGATTTCAATGAGAAACTGCCGGGGGTTTCTCTTCGAAGCATCCGGGAAGATGTTCAGCAAGAATCAAACGGCATTTTAACGAATCTCAATACAAGCGATAACACGATCGTAAAGGGATATTTGAATGCGAGAGTGTTCAGCGTTACCGGAAACCCGGGTAGCTTTACCTATGAGCGAATCAAATCCTATGGCGTGTCGAACTACGGAAGTGCAAAAAATGGGTCGTGTTCCTTGTCGGGCAGCAGTGGCAGCCACACAGCTGTGATACATGCAAGCGGCTACATTGGCTATATTTCTGTGACAGGTCAAATCCCGTTTAGCGCCGGCTAAAAATAATAACCCCACTGCCTGTTTGCCGTGATACTCTGCGGCGAACAGGTGGTGGGGCATTTTATTATTTGTTTAAAATTCTTTTGGTACTTTTCTTATAAGAAAAGTACACCCGTCCCCCAAAAACGCGCTCAGTTCTTCAGCGCCTGCATCGGGGCGGGGATGCGGCCGCCACGGTGGATCATGACCGCGGGGCTGTACCGGCTGATGGGCATGATGGGCGCGTGGCCCAGCAGGCCGCCGAAGTCCAGCACGTCGCCGGCCTTGTGGCCGATGGCGGGGATGACGCGCACGGCGGTGGTCTTGCTGTTCACCATGCCGATGGCGGCCTCGTCTGCGATCAGGCCGCTGATGACCTCGGCGCTCGTGTCGCCCGGGATGACGACCATGTCGATGCCGACGGAGCAGACCGCAGTCATGGCCTCGAGCTTTTCCAGCGTCAGGCTGCCGCAGTTGGCGGCGTTGATCATGCCGTCATCCTCCGACACGGGGATGAACGCGCCGGACAGGCCGCCGACGTGGTTGGACGCCATGACGCCGCCCTTCTTGACCGCGTCGTTCAGCAGGGCCAGGCAGGCCGTCGTGCCGCAGCAGCCGCAGCTCTCAAGGCCCATCTCCTCCAGAATGTTCGCAACGCTGTCGCCAATCGCGGGCGTCGGGGCCAGCGACAGGTCAATGATGCCCGCGGGCACGCCGAGGCGCTCACTGGCGAGGTTCGCTACCAGCTGGCCCAGGCGGGTGATCTTGAATGCTGTGCGCTTGCCACTTTTTTGACCCTTACAGCAAATCTTTATAAGAATTTATAAAAAGACGCTGCTTAAAAGCAGCGTCTTAAAATTTGGTGTTATTTCTGTTGCAGCCGTTCAAACAGGCGCTGCATTAACTGCATATCGTGGGATTCCAATGCTTCCGTAGAAGTCAACGCGTTGGAATGTCGCTGTGAATGGAGTGCCCCCTGGTCGAAAAACTGCATAGGGGTTATTCCGAAGTATTCGCATATATTAAGAAACTGCGCCATGGAGGGCAATGCCTTTCCTGATGTGATCCCCTGAATATAGTTTCGGTTTTGGCCCAGGTCTAAGTTCATGCGATATTCCGAAACGTCCTTTTGCATTTGACATATTT
>OLRS01001260.1_pt1 | contig 25781 bp, 24 predicted proteins | sample 1673171 | NCBI WGS metagenome assembly OLRS01 (sample SAMEA3136762, study PRJEB25190) | human gut metagenome | biome: human gut; feature: human-associated habitat; material: faeces | place: Austria | collected 2013
CCTCGGTGGGTTTGATGAACATATTGGTTACGAAATGAGCCTGCCAAGCTACCTCTACGATAAAACGGATAGCCATGCGTGTGTCCTTGTTTGCGCCGCAGAATGCGTCTACTACGTACAGCTTCTTATCGGACAGCTCTTTCTTTGCAATATCCTTTACTGCAGCCCATGCTTCCTGAGTTGCCGGATGGTTATCGTTCGGATACTCCTCGGATGTCCACCATACGGTGTCCTTGGAATTCTCATCCATAACGATGAATTTATCTTTGGGGGAACGTCCGGTATAAATACCTGTCATAACGTTCACTGCGCCAAGCTCGCTCTCCTGGCCCTTTTCAAAGCCTTCCAGACCCGGCTTTGTCTCCTCTTCGAAAAGCATCTCGTAAGAAGGATTGTGTACGATCTCTGTGGTACCTGTGATACCATACTGAGTTAAATCAATCTTTGCCATCTTTCACTCGACCTCTTTCTTTGTATTATATGTGTCAACTAAAGGGTCCCTCTGCATGTAGCTGCCATCCTGCATACAGGGCTTACCCGCCCACGCCACTTATTATCACATCTTGTGAAAAAAAAGTCAAGGAAAAGTACTTAAAATAATACAATTTATTTCGCCAGAATTGACGCGCAGTAAAAAAGGATGCAACTTTCTGTAGGCGAGCTAGCTCGCCTGCGGAAAGTTGTATCCTTTTTTAACTATGGGGCAATCGCCCCATAGTCAGGGATTTCCAACGGAAATTCCTGACTGCGCATCCGTTCGTCCGCATTCTCATTTGTTACCATTTTCTTAAAAATCTGTAAACTTTCTGTTTTTCGCATGATTTTCTGTCCACTTTATGATATGATAACTCTAATACGCGGCGGAACAGTGTCTGTGCAAAGTAATTCAATGAATACTCTTTCATATCCGCCCGGCAGACATATCTGAACATCACAAAACACCCGTTATCAACAGAACACCTGTTATATTTTAGAAAGGAGCTTTTGCCCATGCAGATCAATTCATATTCCGAAATCACACCCGAAATTCTGGATCTCTCCCGCTTAAGCGAGAAAACCAGCCAGATTAACACAGAGCTTTATAAAAAATACGATGTAAAACGGGGACTGCGCGACATCAGCGGCCAGGGCGTGCTGGCCGGTCTCACGGAGATCGGCGAGATTCACGCCTACGATATGGTGGACGGTAAGCTGGTTCCCTGCGAGGGAAAGCTATTCTACCGGGGCATGGATATCGAGGAGCTGGTGCGTGGCTTCGTATCGGAAGGCCGCTTCGGCTTCGAGGAAATCACCTATCTGCTGCTCTTTGGGGAACTGCCGAATCCGGACGAGCTGGCCTCCTTCCGGGAGCTTCTGGGCTCCTACCGTTCCCTGCCCACCCATTTTGTCCGGGATATCATTATGAAAGCTCCCAGCAAGGATATGATGAACACCCTGGCCAGAAGCGTCCTGACCCTGTACTCCTATGACAACCGTGGCGACGACATCTCTATTCCCAACGTACTTCGCCAGTCCCTGCAGCTCATTGCCCTGTTCCCGATGCTCTCGGTCTATGGCTATCAGGCTTACGCCCATTACCACGATGGCAAGAGTCTCTACATCCACCCGCCGAAGCCGGAGCTGTCTACAGCGGAGAATATTCTTTACACCCTGCGTCCCGACAGCAGGTACACAGACTTCGAGGCCAAGATTCTCGACATCGCCCTGGTGCTTCATATGGAGCACGGCGGCGGTAATAACTCTTCCTTCACCACCCATGTGGTCTCTTCCTCCGGTACCGACACCTACTCCTCGGTGGCTGCCTCTCTGGGCTCCTTAAAGGGTCCCCGGCACGGCGGCGCGAATATCAAGGTGGTGCGGATGTTCGAGGATATGAAGCAGCAGGTGAAAGACTGGACCAATGAGGAAGAGGTAAGCGCTTATCTGCGTGCTCTGCTCCACAAGGAAGCCTTTGACCATGCAGGACTTATCTATGGAATGGGCCATGCGGTCTACTCCCTCTCCGACCCCCGTGCGAACATCTTCAAATCCTTTGTCAAGCGTCTCTCCGTGGAAAAGGGACGGGAAGAGGAATTCGCCCTTTATTCCATGGTGGAACGGCTGGCCCCCCAGATCATCGGCGAGGAACGCAAAATCTACAAAGGCGTCAGCGCCAATGTGGACTTCTACAGCGGCTTTGTATACAGCATGCTGGATCTTCCCCTGGAGCTCTACACCCCGATCTTCGCCATGGCCCGTATCGTGGGCTGGAGCGCCCACCGCATCGAGGAGCTGGCGAATAACGGCAAGATCATCCGTCCGGCATATAAGAGCGTGGCCGAGCGGCAGGAGTATGTGAAGCTCGCTGAGCGGTAATCCGCTTTCTTCCGAAAATGATACAGCCTTCGGCGGTCAGATTTCTGTGTTTCTGATCCGAAGGCTGTTTTTCATATAAAAATCCCGGCAGCTTTTTCATTCTGCCGGGATCCTCACATATTTTACCAGAACTTTTCGGTTCCCTTTCGCGCCATCAGCGCGAACCAGATCAGCACCAGCAAAAATACAAACATCATTACATTGTAAAGCATAGAGGGAAGCGGTGTCACATAGCTGTTGACCAGCCCCATACCGCCGTAAATCACAGCGCTCACTCCAAACACTACCATCTTCGGCGCTATATAAGCCTTGTAGCCTTCCAAATCCTTACACTTTTTCAATTCAATGTCCTTACTCATCAGGACTTCCTGCTTAATTTCACCTTTTTTTATCATGAGAAACCAGGCATACAGCATATAGACGCCGGCTCCCACAAAAATAATATCCAGAAAACTCCATATATTACCCATTTTCATACCTGTGGCCGCCCTCTCTCCCGGGGACAGCGCTTCCTTTTCTTTTTTTGAGCTTACATACCGAGAAATGCCTTTACAGCCGCCTTCATCTCCGGTACCTCCACTACGGTATCATGCAGAACCGGAGCCGTGCGGATCTCTTCCACTGCCTTCGGAACCTCCACGCCGGACAGCTTCGACAGCTCATCCGCCAGAGCGAAATCATCCCTGCCTGCGCAGTCCACGCCCATGGCCTCCAGAACGCTTCTTGTGAACTTGAAGGGGCTTGCGGTAGACGCGATCACAGCTTTTGTCCGGTCTCCTGTCTCTGCCTGATACTTCTTATATACACAGTCCGCTACCGCCGTATGGGTATCGATGACATAGCCATTTTCATCATACAGATCGTGAATGGTCTTCGCAGTCTCCTGCTCCGTCGCGTAATTTCCATAGAAATCACCCAGCTTTTCCCGCATGGCCGGGGTAATCTCATACTTTCCGCTCTCACTTAAGGACTTCATGAACGCTGCGTCCGCTTTGTCGTCGTGACCGGCGATACGATAAATCAGACGCTCCAGGTTGCTGGAGATCAGAATGTCCATAGAAGGAGAGGTCGTCAGCACAAATTCCCGGTTCCGATCGTAGCTGCCGGTCCGGAAGAAATCATACAGCACCTTATTGTCATTGGAGGCACAAATCAGCTTCTCAATGGGCATACCCATCTGCTTTGCGTAATATGCCGCCAGAATATTGCCGAAGTTGCCGGTGGGAACCACCACGTTGATCTTCTCATCCTTTTCAATCTCGCCATTTGCATATAATTTCGCGTAAGCATATACATAATATACAATCTGCGGAACCAGACGGCCAATGTTGATAGAGTTTGCGGAAGAAAACTGGAAGCCTGCCGCGTCCATTTCCTTCGCCAGATCCTTATCACCGAAGATGGCCTTTACCCCGCTCTGGGCGTCATCGAAATTGCCATGGATACCGATGACCTTCACATTCTTACCCTTCTGGGTCACCATCTGCTTCTCCTGTACGGGGCTGACGCCGTTCTTCGGGTAGAATACCACAATTCTGGTACCAGGCACATCGGCGAAGCCTGCCATAGCTGCCTTGCCGGTATCGCCGGAGGTAGCAGTCAGGATCACGATCTCATTTTTCACCTGATTCTTCTTTGCGGAAACGGTCATCAGATGGGGCAGGATGGAGAGCGCCATATCCTTGAACGCAATGGTGGAACCATGGAACAGCTCCAGAAAATAAGCGCCGTCCGCCTTCACAAGCGGCGCAATCTCCGGCGTATCAAACTTCTCGTCGTAAGCGCTGTCGATGCAGTGCTTCAGCTCCTCCTCTGTAAAATCCGTCAGGAACTTGCTCATAACCGCGTAAGCTGTCTCCTGATAGCTCATCTTTGCCAGCTCATCCAGACTTACATTCAGCACCGGAATCTCCATCGGCACAAACAGACCGCCGTCCGCGGAAAGGCCCTTTAAGATAGCCTGGGAAGCAGTTACCTGCACACTGGAATCTCTGGTACTTCTGTATAACAAATCCATAGTAGTTGTCCCCTTTTCTTGTATTCTGATCACTGCATCTGCTGAACTGCCCTTTTTCAGGAGCGAGATCGCAAATCGTGATTCTTTGTTCTCACAAAATTCCCGCTTATTATACCAGATCATAGGAACCGCGTCAATGCGCAGCTCTTTATTACGTTAAATCATTACGTCAAAAGTTAAATATGCAGCCCATCCGCCAGCTTTCGGTACAGCTCCGGCTTCCGGTCAATCTTTGCCGGGAACGCTGCCCGGTATTTCCGCACCATTTCCAGATCCAGGTCAGCCACCAGCAGTTCTTCCGTTCTTCCGCCATGGGCCAATTCCCGTCCCAACGGATCTACAATCATGGAATCCCCGCTGTACACCGAGGTTCTGGCATGTCCTACCCGGTTGATTCCGGCGATGTAACACTGATTCTCGATGGCGCGGGCTTTTAAAAGGGTCTTGAAATGCTCCACCCGGTCCTCCGGCCAGTTGGCGGGAACCACGATAAGCTCCGCCTGTGGGGAGGCAAGCTGAAAGATCTCCGGAAAGCGCAGATCATAGCAGATAAAGGGAGCTATGGTCCAGTCGCCTACCTTACAGAAACTTAGGGAATCGCCGCCTGCGTAATGCACCGATTCTGTTCCGAAGGTAAAGGGATGGATCTTCCGGTAATCCGTCAGAATCTCGCCCTTGGGACTTATCATTGCGTAACGGTTATAGGACTTGGGCTCCCGGTATTCTACGTAACCCACACCGATGTAGAGGCCATATTCCACCGCCTTTTTCGCAAAATAGTTCAGCGTCTCCGGCTCCTCCGCCGGTTCCCCGATCTTCTCCGGATGCATGGAAAAGCCGGTCATGCTCATTTCCGGAAACAGGACAAGCTCCGCCTGTCCTTCTCTCGCTTCTTGCAAAAAGCGCTCCGCGCGCTCAAAATTTTCGTATTTTGCCTCCCAGAGAGGCTCCGTCTGTGCCAGTGCGATCCGCATACCCGTTTCTTTCCTTTCCTTTTTTCTTCTTATTTTGTATTATAGTCCATTCTATCCGGCATTTCCACAGGACTTTGAAAAACCACAGTTTTGGCACAGCATGTCCGCCACGGACGTACATATAAAATGAGGCCTCTGAACGTGGAGAGACCTCATTTTTCCGCTTGTTTTTATCCTGTTTTCTATGCCACGGAATTGTTGATGGCTGTCAGCAGCGCGTCGATGGAAGCACGGATGATATCCGGGTCCACGCCTGCGCCCCAGGCCAGGGTTCCGTCCGGCTTCTGGAGACCCACATAGGCGATAGCGCGGGAGCTGGAGCTCTGCTCCAGAGCGTGCTCCTGATAAGTAACCAGGCTGTACTCCAGGCCGTATCCCTTCTTAAGCGCATTGCTGACTGCGTTCAGACGACCGTTTCCGGTAGCGTAGAGAACCTGCTTTTCTCCCTGATACTCGGTATGTACCTCTGCCGTGATACCGTCCACCTGCTTGAAATGTACCTCGGTGATATTGTAGGGAGCCGTAATGCCCTCGAACTTCTTCTTGAAGATCTCGAAGATCTCCTCCGGCATCAGCTCCTTGTTCTGGTGATCGGACGCGTCCTTGGCCGCGTAGCCCATAGCCTCGCGCATCTTCGGCGGCAGATTGAGACCGAAATTGTGCTCCAGAATGTAGCCCACGCCGCCCTTGCCGGACTGGCTGTTGATACGGATGACGTCTGCGTCGTAGTTGCGGCTCACGTCGGTGGGATCGATGGGCAGGTACGGTACGGTCCAGTGCTCCGGATCGTTCTCCACACGGTAGTTCATGCCCTTGGCGATGGCGTCCTGATGGGAACCGGAGAAGGCTGCGAATACCAGCGCTCCTGCGTAGGGGCTTCTCTCATTGACCTTCATGCCCGTGAACTTCTCATAAGCCTCGCAGATCTCCGGCATGTTGCTGAAGTCCATCTTCGGATCCACGCCCTGGGAATACATGTTCATGGCCAGGGTTACCACATCCACATTACCGGTACGCTCGCCGTTGCCAAACAGGGTTCCCTCCACACGATCAGCGCCAGCCAGCAGGCCCATCTCAGTGTCCGCCACGCCGCAGCCACGGTCATTGTGGGGATGCAGGGAAACGATAACGTTCTCGCGGTATTTCAGGTTCTCGCACATGTACTCCACCTGGCTTGCGTATACATGGGGCATGGAGTGCTGTACAGTAACCGGGAGGTTGATGATGGCCTTCTTATCTGCGGTAGGCTTCCATACATCCAGAACGGCATTACATACCTCCAGCGCGTACTCCGGCTCCGTTCCGGTGAAGCTCTCCGGGCTGTACTCGAAACGGAAGTTACCCTCAGTCTCGTCCGCCAGCTTCTTCAGAAGCTCCGCGCCGTCCACGGCGATCTTCAGGATCTCTTCTTTGGATTTATGGAATACCTGCTCCCGCTGTGCCACGGAAGTGGAATTGTATACATGAACAATGGCCTGCTTTGCGCCCTCCAGCGCCGCAAAGGTTTTGCGGATGATGTGCTCTCTGGCCTGGGTCAGTACCTGGATAGTCACGTCGTCCGGAATCAGATCCTGCTCAATCAGGGTACGCAGGAACTCATACTCGGTCTCAGACGCCGCCGGGAAGCCCACCTCGATCTCCTTGAAGCCTACTTTGCAGAGGAGCTTGAAAAAGCCCACCTTCTGCTCCAGAGTCATGGGAACCACCAGCGCCTGGTTGCCGTCACGCAGATCCACGCTGCACCATACGGGAGCCTTGTCTACGTAATCCTTCTCGGCCCACTTCATACAGGGGTACGGCGGTAAAAAGTACTGTCTCTGGTATTTCCTGTAATTCATCATGATGTTTTCTCTCCTTTTGTTCTGTGTGTTGTGTTATTCTGCATTTCGATAATAGATATGCGGTATGGCAACCTACAGGAACGTGGATTTCCGCAACGAGATAAAATACGCTTCGCGAATTTTACTCGCGTAAAAAAATCCGCCTCCGTCAGCCTGCTGCCAACGGAGACGGAAGACTTATTCGCCTTACGCGGTACCACTCCATTTTTGTGAATCTCATTCACACTCTCATCGGATACGGATTCTTATCTGAACCTTATATCCTCCCCGCTGTAACGGTCGGGCTCCGTCTGCGTCTACTTTCCGATTTTCTGAAAATCAGACATCGGATTTCGGACAGCCGCTCTGAGGTCAGTTCCCACTCTCTCTTCCACTGCTTCACACCAGCCAGCAGCTCTCTGCACTCCAAGGGAATCGTACTACTCCTCGTCCTCGCATTTATCTAATATCTGTAGTTTAGGATAGCAAATGTCGCTGTTATTGTCAACCCCTTTATAAATAAAACTCATGCCCGTGGTAGGCAAAGAGCAGCGTCAGGTGCTCCCGGAACCACTGAAGGTTTCCGGCGTCGGCCAGGGTGGGGTTTACGAAATAGAGAGCGCCTTCGGAGACGTCCTCGCCGGTCAGAGCCCGGGCTACGGCGGCGCGGGTGGCGTCGGAGACGGTGACGCGCGCTATCTTGCCGGTGTGTACCGGGGAGAACTGGGCTTTGCCGTTCTTCCGCTGGTAGACGACTTCGCTTACTGTATTCGGAAAGGCTGCGCTTCGGACGCGGTTCAGGACCACGTTGGCCACCAGCAGACGGCCTGTCTCATCCTCGCCGGAGGCTTCGGCCTCCACGATGCGCAGGAGGGCGTCATAGTCCTCCGCGGTGATGACGTAAATGCTATTCTCCGGAACGGCCAGTTCCGGCTGCACTGCGGCGGCTTCTGTCACCGGTTCTGTCTCTGCTGTTTCTTCCTCCGAAACTACGGTCTGATCTATCTCTTCCTCCGACCAGTCCGCCTGTGCGTAAGCCTGCCGCATCCGACCGGAATCTACACGGTTCTCCGCCACAGCGCCAAGCAGCTCTGTTCCGATTCCACGGAGCGCCCCGGCGGTATCCTCTTCTGTCGATCTATCAATCCTTTCACTTTCGTAAGAGATTTTCGCTTCCACATCCTTCGTATCGGCGGACACCATCAAAAGCATGCCTGCCAATCCCAGCACGATTGCACCATCTCTTAGTCTGTTCATACGCCCATTATAGAAATGATTGTCTGCTCCGTCAAGCCTTCCGTAATAATTTTGTAACATTTTTTGTATTTATTTTCCTGTTTTATCCTTTTCGTGAATAATTCCAGTGAAATAAACAAAAAATATTTTTCAGAGGACAGACATTTTGGAGCATTTTCTGTTCTAAATTTAATGGAAGCTGTTATCCGAAGGAGTACTTTTATGAAAATCCGTGAGCGCGTCAACCTGGCTGCCGGGATTCTGTTTACGCTGATCATCGGCACGCTGCTACACTTCACCTATGAATGGAGCGGGGAAAACCCTTTTGTGGCTCTCTACTCTCCAGTCAATGAGTCCGTCTGGGAACACTTAAAGCTTTTGTTTTTCCCTGTGCTGCTCTATACCTTTTTTGAAATCATCGTGCTTTATAAGACCTCCGGGCATTTTCTTGCGTCCCGGCTTCTGGCGGTCTGCATTGGAATGTTTTTTATCGCGTCCGCTTTTTTCACCTACACGGGACTTCTGGGACGGGATTTTCTGGTGCTGGATATTCTCATTTTTATACTGAGTGTACTTTTGACCTTCTTTCTGTCCCGGTATTTTGAGGTACGCTGTCCGGGGCTCCGGCTGCCGCTCCTGGCGGTCTATGTGCTGCTGCTTCTCCTCGTCATTTGCTTCTTCTCCTTCAGCTTCGCGCCGCCGGAGCTGCCGCTGTTTACGCCGCCTGCATAACATGAAAAGAACGTTCTGCCTTTATTTCTGATTGATATAATTGATCAGTCCCTCGGCCTTAATAATCTTCTGCATAAATTCCGGGAAGGCCTGACCCTGGTACTGCTTGCCGCTGGTGCGGTTGTAAATGATACCGCTGTCGAAGTCCACCTCTACCTCGTCTCCGTCCCGAATATCCTTTGCCGCCTCCGGACACTCAATGATCGGAAGTCCGATATTGATGGCGTTGCGATAAAAGATACGCGCGAAGGTCTCCGCGATAACGCAGGAAATGCCGGACACCTTGATGACCAGCGGCGCGTGCTCGCGGGAGGAGCCGCAGCCGAAGTTCTTGCCTGCCACCATGATATTGCCGGGCTGTACCTTCTTCACGAAATCCCTGTCGATATCCTCCATGCAGTGCTCCGCCAGTTCTTTGGGGTCTGCGATGGCCAGATATCTGGCGGGAATGATTACGTCTGTATCTACATTGTCTCCGTATTTAAATACTTTTCCTTTTGCCTGCATCTTTTCTTCCTCCTATAATCCAAGCTCTGCCGGTGCGCTGATTTGTCCGGTCACGGCGCTGGCTGCGGCTACGGCCGGGCTTGCCAGATATACCTCGGAATCCACGTGTCCCATACGGCCTACGAAGTTCCGGTTGGTGGTGGATACGCAGCGCTCGCCTGCTGCCAGAATTCCCATATATCCGCCCAGGCAGGGTCCGCAGGTGGGTGTGCTGACCACAGCGCCCGCCTCGATGAAGATCTTTAAGAGTCCCTCGTCCATGGCGTCCATGTAGATCTTCTGGGTTCCCGGAATCACGATGCAGCGAAGTCCCTTCTTCACCTTGCGGCCTTTCAGAATCTCAGCGGCTGCACGCAGGTCGTCGATACGTCCATTGGTACAGGAACCGATGACTACCTGATCGATCTCTACCGGATCGGTGATTTCGTCGATGGTCTTCGTATTCTCCGGCAGATGCGGGAATGCGACGGTGGACTTTAATTCGCTCAGATCGATGGTGTACTCCTCATCGTACTCTGCGTCCGGGTCTGCCTCGTAAATCTTATATTCCCTCTTTGAATGCTCCTTCATATAAGCAATGGTCTTCTCATCCACCGGGAAGATGCCGTTCTTGCCGCCTGCCTCGATGGCCATGTTAGCGATGGTGAATCGGTCATCCATAGACAGGTTTTTGATTCCCTCGCCCACAAATTCCATGGATTTATAAAGGGCGCCGTCTACGCCGATCATGCCGATGATGTGCAGGATTACATCTTTACCGCTGACCCATTTGGAGGGCTTGCCTACGATATTGAATTTAATGGCGGACGGTACCTTGAACCAGGCCTTGCCGGTGGCCATGCCTGCTGCCATGTCGGTGCTTCCCACACCGGTGGAAAACGCGCCCAGGGCTCCGTAGGTACAGGTGTGTGAATCTGCACCGATGATGCAGTCGCCTGCTACGGTCAGTCCTTTTTCCGGAAGCAGCGCATGCTCGATGCCCATTTCTCCCACGTCGAAGTAATTAGTTACCTCCTGACGACAGGCGAATTCACGGACGCATTTGCAGTTTTCCGCGGATTTGATGTCCTTGTTCGGAATAAAATGATCCATAACCAGGGCGATTTTGTCCTTATGAAATACATCCTGTCTGTTCAGCTTCTGCATCTCGCGGATAGCTACCGGTGTGGTGATATCATTTCCCAGAACCAGATCCAGATCGGCCTCGATGAGCTGTCCCGCTTTTACCTCGGGAAGGCCGGCGTGCGCCGCAAGGATCTTCTGTGTCATTGTCATTCCCATGATTTTGTTCTCCTTTTATCTGTAGTTTCTGCATATCCGTGGAAATAAGCTCCTTTCGGGTATGCAGTCTTTATTTTCAGCTTCTTGTATTCTAGCACATTTATTGATATAATCAAAATACATATTAATAATATTTATTATAATTATAAGTTATGTTTCAAAAAATTAGGAATAACCTGATGATTCCTGCTCAAATTCTTTGCAGCGTCAGGCTTCTCTCTTTTTTATAGAAAGGATTTGAATCATGAACCAGAATCTATCCCTCTACCGCATTTTCTACACGGTCGCCCTGACCGGCAATATTTCTCACGCCGCCGACGAACTCTTTATCAGCCAGCCCGCAGTCAGCAAGTCTATCCGAAAGCTGGAGCAGTCTATGAACACGGCTCTCTTTACCCGGTCCTCCCGGGGGGTCCAGCTGACCGAAGACGGGGAACTGCTTTTCTCACATGTGAAATCCGCTTTTCGGACCCTGGAAAACGCGGAAAATCAGCTTCGCCTCCGCCGGGAGCTGGGCATGGGGCAGCTTCGTATCGGGGCCAGCTCGACTCTCTGCAAATATGTGCTGATGCCGAGGCTCAAGGATTTTATCAAGACCCATCCGCACCTGCGGGTGACCATTTCCTGTCAGGCTACCAATCAGACGCTCCAGATGCTGGAAAATGGCGATCTGGATCTGGGGCTGACCGGTCGGCCCGAGGATCCGGGGACGCTGCTTTTTTCGCCGGTCATGGAGATTCAGGATACATTTGTGACCACCCGGGATTATCTCGACAATCTGTCCCGGCAGCTGGGGCAGCCTGTTCCCGAGAATCTGACTGCTGAGGATTCTGTTTCTTTCATAAAAAATGGCGTCCTGATGCTGCTGAATCGGGAGAATCTGACCCGGCAGTATCTGGACGCGCATATGAAGGAGCATACGCTGTTTCCGGAAAATGTGTTGGAGACCACCTCCATGGATCTGCTCATTGATTTCGCCAGGGTAGGGCTCGGCATTGCCGGGGTGATCCGACAATTTGTGCAGACGGAGCTGCAAAGCGGTTCTCTCATCGAGCTGCCGCTGCCTTTTCCTATCGCTCCCCGGGAAATCGGGTTTCTCTGCAGGGAGGATGCGGAGTATAAAAGGATTTAGCTTGTGTACGGACAGGAGAAGAACCGCTCCCTACCGGAACACGCAGATTTTCCTACTCCACTGTCACGCTCTTCGCCAGGTTCCGGGGCTTATCGACGTCCAGGCCTCTCGCTACGGATACGTAGTATCCGATGAGCTGGAGTGGGATCACGGCCAGGGACGCTGTGAAGTGCTCGTCGGTCTTCGGGATGTAGGTGACGAAGTCGGCAGTGTCTTCAATGTTGTAATGACCGTAGGTGGTCAGACCCATCAGGTATGCGCCGCGGCTCTTGCACTCGACCATATTGCTGACAGTCTTTTCGTAGAGGTCGCTCTGGGTCAGGATTCCAATGACCAGGGTGCCGTCCTCGATAAGGCTGATGGTGCCGTGCTTCAGCTCACCCGCGGCGTAGGCCTCGGAGTGGATGTAGCTGATTTCTTTCATTTTCAGGCTGCCCTCCAGGGAGATGGCGTAGTCGATGCCGCGTCCGATAAAGAAGACGTCGTGGGCTGCGGCCTGCTTGGAGGCGAACCACTGGAGACGCTCTTTATCCTGAAGTATCCGGGTGATTTTCTCCGGCAGGGTTCCCATTTCCGCGATCAGGCTCCTGTAGCGGTCTTCATCGATCGCACCGCGTACCTTTGCGAACTGGACGGCCAGGATGTCGCAGGCCAAAAGCTGGGTGCTGTAGGCCTTGGTGGTAGCCACAGAAATCTCCGGTCCGGCCAGGGTATAGAATACGTTGTCTGCCTCACGGGCGATGGAGGAGCCAACCACATTTACGATGGCAAGGGTACGGATACCCATGCCTTTGGCCTCACGAAGAGCCGCCAGGGTGTCTGCGGTCTCGCCGGACTGACTGACAAGGATAACCAGTCCCTTTTTGTCCAGCAGCAGGGTCCGATAGCGGAATTCGGACGCCAGCTCCACACGGACCGGGATTTTCGCCAGATCCTCGATGACATACTGGGCGGACATGGCCGCATGATATGCGGAGCCGCAGGCCACCATGTATATCTGGCTGATATCGCGGATTTCTTCCTCGGAAAGTCCCATCTCAGACAGATCGATTGTGCCATCCTTTACCACAGAGTTCAGGGTATCCTGTAAGGCTTTTGGCTGCTCGTGGATCTCTTTCATCATGAAATGCTCGAAGCCCGCTTTTTCCGCCGCTTCGGCGTCCCATTTAATCTCCACCGGCTCTTTCTCGATTTCGTCGCCATCCAGGTTATAGAAGGTAATTTTGCCCTTCTGCAGACGGCCCAGCTCCAGGTTGCCGATGTAGTAGACGTTGCGGGTATATTTCAGGATGGCGGGAACGTCGGACGCCACGAAGCACTCGCCGTTCTCCATGCCCAGAATCATCGGGCTGTCCTTACGGGCCACGTAGATCTCCTCCGGATAATCCCTGAACATCACAGCCAACGCATAGGAACCGCGGATACGCACCATGGCATGGTTGATGGCGTCTACCGGGGTGCCCAGGTATTTCTTGTAATAATAGTCAATTAATTTAATCGCCACCTCGGTGTCGGTCTGGGAATAAAACTGGTAGCCCTTGCGCAGCAGCTTATCCTTCAGCTCCTGGTAGTTCTCGATGATGCCGTTGTGTACGCCGACCACATTGCCGTCGTCGCTGCAATGGGGGTGGGCGTTATTCTCCGAGGGCTCGCCGTGGGTCGCCCAACGGGTGTGGCCGATGCCGCAGTCGCCTGCCAGCGCCTGACCGCCATTGGTCTTCTCAGCCAGAATCTTCAGCCGTCCCTTTGCTTTCACTACTTCGATGGCTCCGTCGCCGTCCCGCACCGCCATTCCGGCGGAATCATAACCTCTGTACTCCAGCTTGGACAGTCCGTCCAGCAAGATCGGCGCCGCCTGATGATTTCCCACAAAACCTACAATACCACACATACTCCTTTAATCCTCCTGTTATTCCTTCAGTTTATGCTCCGTTATACAAATTGACAATTTTACCTTTGTCGGATGCCACGAATCGGTACCGACTTGTTATTGGTATTGTAGCAGATAATTGCTAAATTGAAAAGTACAAATTGATTTTTGATTAAAAAGTGCAAATGTCATTTTTTAGTTAGTTAAAAATGCAAATTTACAACTAAAAAGTGCAAGTTCAAGGTTTTTCTGTCTCTTTTTCTATTCCGATCATCTTTTCCGCCGCCATTTCCGGAACCTGTATCACGCCCCATCGATACAGCAGCGGATAGATATAGGATATTCCCCGAATATCACCCAGCTCTTTCGGGCGGCCTATCACTGTGCCCCTCTCCATCTGCAGCGCATTCTGAAACGCCAGCACCACCGAACTCCAGGCCAGAGTCTTGCTCTCCCTGCGTCTGCTCACCAGCAGCTCCCGGTTATAGTCGCCGCTTCGTCCCCGTTTCAGCGTATAAGAAAAGGGCAGGCCTGATATCGTATAAAACGCCTCCCCCTGAAATGCCACAACGGCCTGCCAGAGGGCGTCCTCGGTCCGGGTGCGCTGAAGCCGTTCCACTGCCATGGGCTGCTGCGCGGCGGGGGATGATTGGTTTTGGGGGTCACACATGGTTGTTCTCCTTATCCCGTTTTTTAATTAATTCGTTGCCATTTTCGAATTTCTTTATAAATCTAATGCGTTTTCATCTAAAAGAAACTCGTATAAACCCAAATGCAGAATACCGTCCTCATCTGTCCACGACTTCATGGAAGACTTGCTGATAATGATTTTCTTAAAAAAGTCTTTTGTGTTTTTCAGGGGACGGAGTTCTGTTTCCATCTTTTCCAGATCACTAACGCTCAATGCGGACTGAATATAATATTTTTTTGCACCATAATTTACTATAAAATCAATCTCACACTGCTTTCGTACCTTTTTCTCACCATTTTTTTCGCTTACCTCAACAACGCCCACATCGACAGAATATCCACGGCACAGCAACTCATTGTAAATGATATTCTCCATAATGTGTGTTTCTTCCTGTTGTCTGAAATTCAATCGTGCGTTACGTAGTCCGATGTCCGTACAGTAAAACTTGGAAGGATACTCAAAATATTTCTTTCCCTTTACATCATATCGCTTCGCATTACTGAACAGAAACGATTCTGTCAAATACCCCAGATAATTGGAAATAGTAGTACTGGAAACAGAAACGCCCTTTACGGTCCGAAGGGTATTCGCAATCTTATTTGCATTTGTTAACGAACCAATAGCGGAACATAAATCATCTGTTAATTCTGTAAGGACATCCGTCAGTACAATGTCATAACGCTCTGCAATATCCTTGAAATAAACCTCTGTAAACAAACTCTGTAAATAGGCCATCTTGTCTGCGTCGGTCTTTCTGGATAAAACCAGAGGCATACCACCGTACAGAGCATATTCTTCATACGCTTCAGATTTATCTCCGCCGACAGAAGAATAATATTCTCTGAAAGAAATCGGAGCAGCCGTAGAAACAAGAGACAAAAACGGAAAGCCGCTGACACGGCCACGGAATACAGTCAACACATCCTTAGTAAGCATTTTAGAATTGCTGCCTGTAACATAGATGTCCACATTTCTCAAACGCATCAGGCCGTTTAGAACATTATACAATCGGACACTTTCAGGATTTTTAAGTTCTTCCCTGGCGATGGCATATTGAACTTCGTCGATCAAAATGTAGTACGTTTCACTGCCTATGATTTTTGATCGGATATATTCGGACAAGACCGCTGGATCACGGTATTGAACGAATTGGTCATCATCCAGTGCAATTGTAATGATTTGTTCTGGTTTTACTCCACTGTCGATCAGATAGTCATAAAAAAGGTTAAATAAAAGGAAACTTTTCCCGCATCGACGAATGCCAGTAATGACCTTTATCAAACCATTTTCCTTTCGGTCGATAATCTTCTGGAGATAGCTATCTCTTTTGATTGTTTTATTCATCCGTTGCACCTCCGTTCACTTGAAACTTATTGCTTATTGTATGTAACTTTCAAGTGTATTATACCGGCTTAACGGAAAGCAGTCAAGCATCCACTTGAAAGTTGCTGTAAATTAGCATCAACTTTCAAGTAGATGCTCCCGCATTAATTTCTTCTAAACAAATCCATCATCTTAACCCCAATAAAAACTCCAATCCCAATCCCCATCCCCATCCCCATCACATTCCAAACCACATCATTCACCTCTGCGCATCCCCGCGCTGTCAAATGTTGCATGCACTCGCAAAACACTGACAACACTGCTCCAAACGCCAGGATCTGAATCCAGTTTTGCTGACGCTGTGTCCGGGCAGCCGACCAGCCTAAAGGAATATAGAGCAAGATGTTCAGCAAATTACCCGGACAGGTTCAGGCTTGTACTGTAATGAAGCTGATGCATCTTCTAATTTTCCCCTTATCATTATATAATTCAACTATAATATATAGGACATTTTTTCTCCGATGGCTTTTTATTCCCACTACTTTTCAAATTTGGTATAATAGCTCTAGCATACGAACATATTGCAACTGCCATAATAATAAGACTCATGACAAAGCTTCCTCTGTATATGCATCTCCACCATTCATTAATAACAGGATTCTTCGGCACTTTGATATAATGCTCCGCAAGAAAGGTTACAACACCAAAAACCCCTGTAAACATTCCACAGAAAATCTTCACTTACAAAATTAAGATAGAACCCCGCCACCACACCGGCAGCGGGGTTCTCCCTCACTAATCTCTTCGAAACAAATCCCTCGTATACACCTTCTCCGTCACATCATCCAGACACTCATCATACCGATTCGCAATGATCGCCTGGCTCCGCTTTTTGAACTCTTCCAAATCATTCACCACCTCACTGCCGAAGAACGTGCTTCCATTCTCCAATGTCGGCTCGTAGATGATGACCGTTGCGCCTTTGGCTTTGATACGTTTCATGACGCCCTGGATCGAGGACTGGCGGAAGTTGTCGGAGTTGGACTTCATGGTCAGGCGGAAGACGCCGATGACGCAGGATTTTTCGGATTTTGCGTCATACTCGTTGTCCTCATCGTAGCTGTAATAGTCTGCCATCTGAAGTACGCGGTCCGCAATAAAATCCTTGCGGGTACGATTGATATGTATTGGCAAAGAGCTTCACTGCCTCTACTTCCGTAAAGCCCATGATTAAAGTATCGCTCTATTCTTTAATTGCTTTCTCAGAATAAATTAAATAATGCACCCCTGTTTAATCAACTTTTGCTGTCTGCTGGTCAAAGCAGACAATTCAAGGCTTTCTTCGTCTTTATATAAATAGAGACACATATACTCTCTCAATTTGCTTCTGCGCTCTACATGCTCAAAGGCAAATCTATTCTCCTCAAACTTATTTCCATCAAAATATCCTTTTATAAATCTCTCGTCTGTGTTACCACTATGTAACATTTCATCTATAAGAATCCAACCCACAAAATTCATTCTTATCAGAGAACTTCGTATTTTCGAAATGTAATCAAAAGGAGGCTCACTAGTTTTCATAACCACAAGAATATCTACACCTTTTTCATTTGTTACTATAATCTCACTTTCCACTTTGTTCATTTAAGCTATACAGCTAATAGTTTCATGCTTCATTATATCTGCCTATATGGACTTCGTTAACATTTTTATGTAAACTTCATCATCGCAAGGGTATCCGTCAAACAAAGAAGATATTCGCAGGAAACATGAAATACTTCGGCAAGTGCGACTTTGTAGCCAGGTACGAAATGTGTGCTCTGCTCAATTCGCATGATTGCCTAAGTTTCACGCCCTCCACAACTTAAGTTGACGTTGAGTTGACCACATTGGGGGCAGCCCAACTGTCATCACTGACCGGTCAGTCATCTATGAATCTGACCACTGACCGGTCAATTACTGACCATTCAGCCATAAATATGACCATTTTGCCCAAGTTTTTATCCTGGTTAAAGTCGCATTATTGTTTAAGCAATAACGACAATACTCTTGGTCTTGCTCCTTTTTCATACCGAAATCCTAATCCATGCCTAATAATCTCCGGTAAATAAAGCTTTTCTCTATCACGAATCAAATATCCCGATTGAATCATGGCTTTTTCTTCCGTTGCTGTCAACAAACCTTCTTCCAAATTCATTGGAAGGATTTTTTTGTTAGGAGGCAGATTTTCGAGCTTATCAAAAATAGGTTTCAAATTTTCATATTCATCCTTTATTTCTTTAATTTTATCTCTTGAGCATCCCGATACTGCATTCCGAATTTCTGTCGGCATCAAAATTCTATCAAAGTATGACGGTTTTTTTTCTTTTGCTCCAGCTGCATACTTTAAAAATCGAATAATGTCTCTTGCCTGCAACTGCCTATTAAAATCCGAAAGCGCAGCCAATATCCATCGTGAAGAAAAAGCTTCGTTAGAATTTCTTTTTCCAAGCTTTAATCCCCAAAGTATTTCCAAATATTTTTCTATTATTTCCTCTGACGCATTTTCAATCGGTACATCCTCCTTATAAAAATCATCGACTGAATGCTTCACCAGCCATACAGCCAATCTCAATGCTTCCTCAGATGACCATTTTAATTCCGCATAGTTGAAAGCCTGTTTAAATTGTTCATAATTAACTGTAATTGCATTCTGAGCCATATCACTACGTAGGAAAATGATAAGACCAATATTTTCATATCTGGTTCCAATTGTATTGAGCACGCTCTGGCATAACACTTCTATCGCTTTTTGCTGTATTTTACTGGATAAAACCGATTTTAATATTTCTTCTAAACCATCAATCAGAAATACGATTGTTTTCCGCTCCTGCTTCAGCTTTACATTCAGCTCTTCTAAAGATGTCAAATGTGCGTTAAAAGATGTTACTAGTATTTGCTCCCAAAAATCCATCCAATCAATATCGTTTTCTGAATTTTGCGATAGTTTTATTGCATTTTCAATATAGACTGATTGTTCTATCTTTGAAAATGAAATTGCCTCATTGCACGTATCAATACATTGTTTAAAAATATTCTTTAGCTTTGACGGATTTTGTGTTGCAAACACCGGAACAAAATATCCATTGTCATTTATTCCATCATTTTGACTTATTTCAGCACAAAACGCTCCCCAATTTTTCTTTTCCAGCAACTGAAGATATAAAAAAGTTTTTCCCGAACCCTTTGCTCCCTGAACTACCGTAACCGGTATCTGATTTCCAAAACGAGCGCATAAATTTTTTATAGGTTCCGTCAACAGTAATTTTGCTGCTCCATCCGCTTCCGCTGTAACCTGATTCGACGCAAAATCATAAATTTTTTTAAGAATATCTTTATGTTGTTCTTCTGTATAATAGATTTCTTCTTTTTCTGTCGGTTGATAATATTGTTCTACCAATTTTTCAATTGACTGATACATTTTCCTTTCTCTCAATGCATTTAAAATCTGCTGCATATTTGTTAAATGTATCAATTCACTCGCAAACGGAAGTTCAACAATCATACCATCCAATAATTCGTCCGTATATTCTGTCGTGTTAAAACATCCTCGCAACCTTTCCTCTATCTGATTCTTCTCTGATGCTGGCAATAGTTCTGGAATCATACTCAAAAAAACAGTAGGTAAAAGCGTATCATCCCTTATATCCATTCCTTTTGAAATAAATTCCAAAATATCCTTGGTTCCATTAACTGACTGCAAAGAAGTCGATGTTACACAATACTTTTTAACTCTCGGGTCAAGCAATAATGGAGCTGAATATTCACTTACTCCCGCACGCAAATCAATAAGAACTGCTGTTGCTCCTAAGCGACTGGCTAGTTCTGAAAATATCTCAGCCAGAACATACTCTTTGTTTCGACTGGTTGCTATCGTCTGTGGACTTGCATATAAATCAAAAGTTTGCTCTTTGTATCGATATGTGGGCAAGAAAAAATGTTCCACTCTCTGCTGCTTCGTTTCAATTGTCAACGTCATATCCCTCATTAAGCCTTCAGCGATAGATATGACCTTATCCGCACAATCTTCATCCTGAATGAAAGTCAGCAAATCCAGATAACTGAATGACGGTTCATTCGTATTTCCCTGAATCACTGTAAGTCCTGGGGCTTCAAGATCCGCATCAATTATGAGAAGTTTATTGTGCTGTGGATCTTTCTGAATATTAGTCCAAGCCTGCGCAAAAGCGATTAATGATAATGTTCGCCCTACGCCACCTTTATAAGAATGGAAAGCAATCACCGGGCAACTAAGCTCTTTTAATTTTTTCTTTGGATATACTGACTCTTGATAAATAGCTCTTTTAAACAAAGGTAAAGTAGCAAAAGAGGTATTTGTCTCCTCATAACAATACGAAACAGGTAACAATACCTCCGAACAATCTAGCTTTATACTCACCTGCGAGTCTACAATATTAATATTCTTAGGAAATAAAACAGTTAATATTTTTTGCCCTATTATGCTATTTTCATCCCTAGGATATAAAATTATCTCATCCGGATACACTTCAATATTGTATAAAGCATCCTTCCACTCTTTATAATTACTTAAAACATACCGTTCAATATCTTTCCATGTGTAAAACCTCATATTTTAAATCTCCTCTTTTAACCATTCTTTAATTTGGATCAATGTTTTTTCAAACTCTTCAAGATAATCCTCTTTTTGAGGTGCTGGAGCAATAGCGTATCGACATATCTGATGATATTCTTCAGGTCTCACTGTTTCATTATATTCCGTAGGAAATTGCCTAAATGTATAACGCCCTGCTTGTCCCACTTTTTTCAATAACACTCTGAAATCATGAGTTTTCAAAACTTTCTCCGTATCCGTGTTTGCCTGAGAAACCTTATATATTTTATCATTTTTCATAATCAAACACTTTAAACCACATTCCACACAATAACACAAAATCAATCGTCGGCTGTTGATACTTCCAATATTCCAATTATCAAAAGAATGCGCATGCGTTGTAAAAGCTTTTTTGTAATTTTTTCTATCCGCTCGTAATTGTGCCACTGTCCAATCCCCTTTATCAATATATATGAACCTTCATATTATAGTAAATTATTTATATTTTACCACTTTCTTCATTCCGTCACAATGTCTATTATTCCGTTATTCTACCTTGTTTATTTTTATTCTAAAACTTCAACATAACTCATAATACATATCATATTTATCATCATATAATCTCATTCTATACACTTTCACATCTGTATTTCTGTAATGGTCAATTATTTCTCTTTGGTACACATCAGGCATATTACATCCCAAATAAATTGCTGTAATACATTTCCCCACTCTAATTATTGGATAACTTTTTGATTTCCATATGGAATACTCGCCAATTTTCCTTGAACGCCACTCTTTTTCATAAGCCCAACATTTTGACTTAGTTAATACAATTTTTGCTTTATATTCATTAACATCATCAAATTGCTCAGCACATGGCTTTTCATCCGCATATTCAACTTTAGCTATTCCTTTCAAAAAGGCTTTATCGTGTATTCTATTAAAATCATACTCAATACAAAAACCCGAATAACTTCCTGCATAATGGGCCCACATTAACTGAGAATTATTTGTCTCTGAAAAGCAAGATATTGCTACTTCCTCTTTATATGCCATTTTTTCCCTTCTTATAGTTGCTAATAATTCCTCACCTAAATTTTTATCAGGCACTCTATTTTCAATTACAAGTCCTAAAGCTCTATCAAAATCTTCTGAATAAAGCAATCTATCTATCTCATTTTTCTTTATAGATATAATTTCCCTTATTTTCTCAATAATCTCTTTTCTTTTTTTAATTGGTGGCACAATCTGAGGTGCATTTGGCAAAGGTGTATCAAACGGATCATTGAAAAATTGTGGAGAAGTATAAAATAGATAACCATCCAATGCAATTGCTCTCCACTTATCTATTACTGTTCCAATGCTACTTGCATCTTCCAATGACAAATTTGGACCAAACATTAATACAAAGGCACCTTTCACATCAACTACTTTCACCGCATATTCTTTTGATAGGGGAAAATATTTATATAGCTTTCTAGGATTATCATATAAATTTTTTATCAATCATATCTCCCCTTTTCTCATATGATATAGATTACGAACCGACATATCCGATGACTAAGCCCCATCTTTACTTTACCATTGCCTAATTGGTACAAAATACTGAAATTTAACATTTCTCCTTCTCATTTGTAAATCCCCCACTACATTCTTTCTGTTACAATTTCATTTTTATTTAACATATCATATATATTAATATCCGTCAATATTTTTTCGAACTAACGTTCTGTTTTCTATCATTGTAATTCATCAAGGTGACTTGTCATCAAATCAACGCGTCAACGTGACGTGTTTTAAAAGCCGCCCCGCCGCCATCCCGGCAGCGGGGCTCTTCCACGTCTCTAATCTCTTCTAAACAAATCTCTAGTATAAACCTTCTCCACTACATCATCCAGACACCCATCATACCGATTTGCAATGATCGCCTGGCTCCGCTTTTTGAACTCTTCCAAATCATTCACCACCTCACTGCCGAAGAACGTGCTTCCATTCTCCAATGTCGGCTCGTAGATGATGACCGTTGCGCCTTTGGCTTTGATACGTTTCATGACGCCCTGGATCGAGGACTGGCGGAAGTTGTCGGAGTTGGACTTCATGGTCAGGCGGAAGACGCCGACTACTACCGTCTGCTCTTTGACTGGATCGTAGGCGTCGCTGGCCCCGTAGGCTCCGGCAATCTCCAGTACGCGGTCCGCGATAAAATCCTTGCGGGTGCGATTGGATTCCACGATGGCCTCAATCAGGTTCTCCGGCACATCGGCATAATTGGCTAGGAGCTGCTTCGTATCCTTCGGCAGACAATAGCCGCCATAGCCAAAGCTTGGATTATTGTAGTGACTGCCAATACGCGGATCCAGGCAGACGCCTTCGATGATCTGCTGTGTATTCAGCCCCTTCATTTCCGCATAGGTATCCAGCTCGTTAAAATAAGACACACGCAGAGCCAGGTATGTATTCGCAAAAAACTTTACTGCCTCCGCTTCCGTAAATCCCATAATCAATGTGTCAATATTTTCTTTGAGCGCTCCCTCCTGCAGCAAGCCAGCAAACGTATTGGCCGCCTTCACCAGACGGGCATTCTCCACGTCCGTACCAACGATAATACGGCTGGGATACAGATTGTCGTACAGCGCCTTGGACTCTCGCAGGAACTCCGGGCTGAAAATGATATTGTCACAGTGATACTTCTCACGGACACTGGCCGTGAAGCCAACCGGAATCGTAGACTTGATAACCATAATAGCATCCGGATTGTACTGAATCACCAGCTTGATAACCGCCTCAACTGCAGAAGTGTCAAAGAAATTCTTCTTACTGTCATAATTAGTCGGAGCCGCGATGACTACGAAATCTGCATCTGTATAGGCTGCTTCCGCATCCAGTGTTGCAGTTAAATGCAATTTCTTTTCTGCTAAATCATTCTATCTTCTCATAACAATGATAACATATCTTTTGCTTTACATAAGCCGGATGATTCACATCTACCATCTCACCGCAATTCGGGCATTTAATACTATTTCCGATTTGCATATTAAACTGCTCGAAAAAGCTATCTTCCAAAGACACTCTTCGAATGTCTCTGAAATTCTCCATATGGTCAATTTTATCCATCAGATTTGTAATAATTCTATTATGATAAAGGTTTTGACTTGTATAACATGCGTAATCCAAATAATATACATTATATACAACGCCCTTATTGTCTTTATGCGAAATTCCCTTTTTCCGTAAATGAATCACTCGCAAATCAATCAGGTCATTTAATTCTTTATTCTGTTCATACTTTTCAGGCACCAGAAAATGGCATCTCTTTTTCGATATCAGAATCTCCTCTATGATTCTATCAAGCAGCAACCTTGCACTTACATTTGCGTCTACCGCTTTCTTTTTATCGACCTCATACCATTGCGCTGTTGCCTTTCGAACATCCGTTACTCCTATATGTCTGTTCTTTGGGCTACGATAAAAAATATTATATGCCGCTATAAAAATATTTAGGAAATCACGCGGTATTCCCGCAGAGGCAATTAATATCTCTCTCAATGCCTGATTTGTCAAGAATTGATTAATAAAGCTATGTACCGGATGCCCTTCCTGGTCTTTCGTAAATTTCTGATATGTCCTCGGAGCAATCATATATAATTGCTTAAACAGCAGTTCATTAAAGAATTCTCTGGTACTCTCAGGATTCAATTCGTAAATATACCTATTGTCCAGCGAACACCCGAAAATATCTCCACCATCTTCCAGCCCTATCCTGCCTTCTCCCAACAGTCGCGTTCGATTTGGTATTGCCGCAATTTTTACTGTAATTTTCCGGGTAATAAAAGCCCGTTTTATAAATTCAGCCAGAATAAATTGACTATTCTCCGGAATTTCCGACCACTCATCAAGCAAGCAAAAAACTCTATCCAAATCAATTATCCGGAATATTTCTTCTAAAATATCCGCCATATCTGAAAATGAAATGTACTTAATTTGAGTTTTATTCGTCTCTGTGCCCTGGTCATAGCCTCCGTCCATAGTCATTCCCAGTTTTTTGCTCAAATTTAAGCTTGCCGCCACTTTTTTCAATTCGCTGATTTTAAAACCGACTTCCCCCATCTTAGAGACACTCTGGCCATCAAAATTGCGGTTTAACTTATGAAATAAATCACGGATATTACTCCGTTTACTTTCTATAAATTGTTCGTCAGCCTTATACTCACGATATATATATTCTACGTTTTCATAAATGCATCGTAATATTTCAACTAAAATTTCCTGAAACACAATTAGCGCATAATATAAGTCATTGTTGTCCTCCAGCATTGGCTTATACTTGCGCAAGTCTATATAAACAGGTAAATATTTTTCTTCTTTCTCTAATAAGCTTTCCTGAAGTGCTTTCAACAGATGTGTTTTTCCGGTTCCTCTTCTTCCGTAAATTACCTGATACTTAATACTGCTTACGTTTTTCAGTATTTCCTCCCCTGCGTAGTACTCCAGGTAATTTGTATCTGTATTGTATTCGGCTCTTAAATATCCGTCCAAATCGTTGATGCTCTTGCATACATTTGCATCAAAAACATCTAGACTTGTTTGCTTTTGTTTTTTGACCACTTAAGTCATTCCTCCATAGTAGAATCCATTACCCATTTTCTATTTTTCTAAATTTTCCTCAAGAATTTTTTTTCTCTATAAAAACAATACCTTAAAAGCTTTTCTTTTTTACTATCTTATGCAGTATCACCTTATATAACTCTTTTTAGTAAACTTTGCTATAACCTGCTATCAAACCACAATAAAGCACCATACCGATTAGGATTTCAAAACCTAATTCTAACATTCCATTTCCTATACGTATCTGCAATAACTTAATTACACCAAACATAACTACTCCACTAGCCAGACACGGCATTGCAGTATCTAAGATATCCTTTTAATAGGGTCAGACCCCACTGTCATACCGTGCAGGATTTCCACCTGCTCGGTGAAATGCCCTTGGCTGGGCGCACGGGTCTGACCCCACTGTCTCTCCAAGCCCGCCACAGCTTAAGTTGACGCTGGGTTGACCACATTGGGGTCTGACCCCAATGTGGTTAAGCTGAACAATCTGCGCCCGTACTACTACTTTAGGCATATCCTCACGGAGCTGCCGAAGTATTGTGACGAAAAAGGAAATATAGATCCGGCAAAACTGGACCAGCTGATGCCCTGGGCAGATGAGCTTCCCGAGAAATGCC
>OLRS01001281.1_pt1 | contig 25424 bp, 16 predicted proteins | sample 1673171 | NCBI WGS metagenome assembly OLRS01 (sample SAMEA3136762, study PRJEB25190) | human gut metagenome | biome: human gut; feature: human-associated habitat; material: faeces | place: Austria | collected 2013
CACCGAAACTCTGTCCGGCCGAGCCGTGGAATGCGATCCGTATCGTCTCGTCAGAGAGCCCTGCGGCTCCGTAACGCCGGGCGATCTCGCCCGAAAGCATCGCTCCTACCGAACGGTCCGTGTTACGAATCGGCATATCGAGATGTACCGGCATGGCTGCCGTAAGGGCCGGACGGGTCAGCGAGATCAGAGACAGGTCCTCGACTCTTTCGAGCCCATGGTCCTGTACGGCAGTACGGCGGAATGCCCGATCGTCATCTGTCCCCGGCGCAACCATCAGTCGTGCAAGATCTACCCGGACCGCTTTCGATCCCTCGGACCGGGAGCGTTCAACGAGCAGATCGGTACGCCCCACAATATCGTCGATCTTCTCGAAGCCCATCTCGGCCAAATATTCACGCACTTCGCGAGCAAGAAAGGTAAAGAAGTTGACCAGATAGTCCGCATGGCCGCGGAATCGCTCGCGCAGTTTCGCATCCTGCGTAGCCACACCCATCGGGCAGGTGTTGAGATGGAACTCGCGCTTCATCACACATCCCAGCACGATCAGGGCGGAAGTGGCAAAACCATATTCTTCGGCGCCCATTAATGCCATTATGATAATGTCGCGTCCGGTTTTCAATTGGCCATCGGCTTGTAGGACGACTTGTCCCCGCAGACCGTTCAGAACCAAGGTTTGCTGTGTCTCGCTCAGTCCCAGTTCCGGAGAAATGCCGGCGTAACGGATGGATGAAGCGGGAGAGGCTCCCGTACCACCCTCGGCACCGGAGATGACAATCAAATCCGCTTTTGCTTTTGCCACGCCTGCGGCAATGGTACCTACGCCACTTTCTGCTACCAGTTTGACACTGATTTTGGCTTGTGGATTAACGTTTTTCAAGTCAAATATCAATTGCGCCAAATCCTCAATCGAATAAATATCATGATGGGGAGGAGGAGAGATCAGTGAGATTCCCGGAATGGAATGGCGTGTTTTGGCTATGACGTCGTTCACTTTGAATCCCGGAAGCTGTCCGCCTTCCCCTGGTTTAGCTCCCTGCGCTATTTTTATTTGTATCTCATCGGCATTCACCAGATATTCGGCGGTGACCCCGAAGCGTCCGGAAGCTACCTGTTTGATGGCACTTCGCATGGAAGTACCGTCCGGCAGCGGGTGGAAGCGGGAAGCATCTTCGCCACCTTCACCCGTGTTGCTGCGTCCGTGAATGGTATTCATGGCAATCGCCATTGCTTCATGAGCTTCCTTGCTGATAGATCCGAAAGACATGGCACCCGTCACAAAACGACGGAGAATATTCTCTATCGGTTCTACCTGTTCGATGGATATAGGATTGCGACGGAATCCTAAGAAGTCACGCAGGAAAATAGGTTTCTCCTTATTGTCTACCAAATGAGTGAACTCTTTGAATTTCTTGTAGCTGCCCAAGCGGGTGGCAAGTTGCAATGTACTGATGGTTTCCGGGTTCCACGCATGTTTCTCTCCGTCCTTTCGGAAGGCATACAGTCCGTTGTTCTTTAATAATGGAAAATTGAAAGTTGAAAATTGAGAGTTGCCGTGCGGTGCTTCATTTTCCATTTTCAATTCTCCATTTTCCATTCCTTCAACTCCTTCATCGTGGAAAGCGATTGCGTCTCTTGCCACTTCCTCCAGGCGGATACCTCCGATGGGGGAACCGAGTCCGCCGAAATAAGCCTTGCTCAACTCTTCGCTGAGTCCGACAGCTTCGAAAATCTTTGCACCGCGATAAGAGCGGATAGTGGAAATCCCCATCTTACTCATGATTTTGAACAGACCTTTGCAGATAGATTTGATATAGTTTTTCTCAGCGGTAGCATAGTCCAGTTGAATATCTTTCTCTTTTACCAGCTTGTCGAGGATGGCAAATGCCATATACGGGTTCAGTGCACTGGCTCCAAAACCGAGTAGTAAAGCGGCGTGCATTACTTCACGCATTTCTCCGCTCTCTACAATCAATGCTGTCTGCACACGTTTGCCGACAGATATCAGATGGTGATGCACGGCACTTACTGCCAGTAATGAAGGGATAACGGCATGAGTTGCATCCACGTCACGGTCGGTCAGTACAATGTAGTTTGCTCCGTCCGTAACTGATTCCTCCGCCATTTTGCAAAGGTTGTTCAGTGATTCCTGTAATCCGGCTTTCCCTTTGGATACTTCAAACAGCATCGGTAGTTTTACAGTCTTAAAGCCCTTGTAGCGGATATTGCAAAGAATATCCAGCTGTGTATTGCTTAAAATCGGATGATTCAGACATACCATTTTACAATGACTCTCGCTGGGAGTCAGGATATTCATGCCTACCGCTCCGATATATTCCGTCAAAGACATTACCAGTTCTTCGCGTAGCGGGTCGATCGGCGGATTCGTAACCTGTGCGAATTGTTGGCGGAAATAGTTGTAGAGTAGCTGTGGTTTATCGGAAAGTACAGCCAGTGGCGTATCATTACCCATTGAGTGGATGGGTTCGGCACCCGCGCTCGCCATTGGCATAATCAGCCGTTCGATATCTTCTTTTGAATAGCCGAAAGTACGGAGCATCCGGTCATAGTTTTCTACGTGATGAGGCACTTTACGACCGCTTTTCAGTTCATCCAGTTCGATACGGTTAGTCGATAGCCATGTACGGTAAGGCTTCGCTTCGGCCAGTTGTTTCTTCAATTCGCCGTCATAGTAGATTTCTCCTTTCTCTGTATCGATCAATAGAATCTTGCCCGGTTGCAGGCGCCCTTTTTCCTTGATATCTCCCGGTTCAAAGTCCATTACGCCCACTTCGGATGCCACTACCATCGTATCGTTTTTAGTGATCAGATAGCGGGCAGGGCGCAGGCCGTTACGGTCGAGCATACCACCTGCAAATCGTCCGTCGCTGAAAAGCAAGGCTGCCGGTCCGTCCCAAGGTTCCATCAGGATAGAATGGTATTCATAGAATGCTTTCAGGTCTTCACTGATCGGATTCTTCTCGTTGAAAGATTCCGGTACGAGCATAGCCATTGCATGAGGCAGACTTAATCCTGACATGACCAGAAATTCCAGCACATTGTCCAGAGAAGCACTGTCGCTCATACCCGGCTGTATGATCGGGCGTATTTCTTTGATATCTCCCAGCATAGGAGTGGAGAGTACGCTTTCACGGGCTTCCATCCATCCGCGGTTGCCACGAATGGTATTGATTTCACCGTTGTGCGCCAGCAGGCGGAAAGGTTGTGCCAGTCCCCATGTCGGAAAAGTGTTGGTGCTGAAACGGGAGTGTACCAGAGCCAAGCCGCTGGTGAAGTAGCTATTCGTCAGATCAGGATAGTAGTTGCGTAGCTGCAATGACGAGAGCATACCTTTATATATAATACTTTTGGTCGAGAGCGAAACGACATAAAAATCGTTTCTCGTCGGAATAGCTGACAATCTGACTTTATTCTCTATCCGTTTGCGAATCAGATACAGTTTGCGGTCGGCGGTTTCCGTTTCCGTAAAACCGGTAATAAAGACCTGCTTGATATCCGGTTCGTTAGCCAGAGCCGCTTCACCTAGAATTTCCGGACAGGTGGGTACATTGCGCAGATGCATCAATGTAAGTCCCTCTTTTTCTATTTCTTCAATAATGATACTAAAAATAGCTGCCTGATCTTTCTCGTTTTTCGGTAGAAAAAGCAGACCGGTGCCGTACCGTCCCTTTTCGGGTACGGGGATGCCTTGCAGTAAAATAAACTCATGTGGAATCTGTAACATAATACCTGCACCGTCGCCGGTTTTGTTATCCGCCCCCTCAGCGCCACGGTGACGCATATTCTCTAATACCTTTAAAGCCGACTCAACAATGTCATGTGACTTTTCTCCGTGAATGTTCACCAGCATACCAACCCCGCAGGCATCGTGTTCATATGCCGCGTCATACAAGCCCATTTGTCCAGGCTGTCGTTGGTAGGGGAATTTTCCTGTTGCGTTGTTAAAAAGTTCTTGTTTCTTCATTCTTTCTAGCTTTATTGTATGATAATACCTATTTGATGTATCAAATTGTTCGGCAAAATTAAGAATTTAATTTCATAATGATAGCGTATTGTTTGTTTTGTGTGACACAAAATAAGAATCTCTTTCTTTATTCTTTTAATTTGTAATCAAAATGCTCTGATTTGCTTATAATTTATCAGTCTGTCCGGTTTTATTTTATCCTGATTGTAATTTGTTTCTTTTTGAGCTTAAAATAATATATTATTTAACGTTTTGATGTGTTTACAACTTTTTTATGTGCTTATGTCAAATAAATATTGAAAAAGTTATCTTTGTGTCATTTGGAATGTGTATATTTGCACCCGAAATAAAAATATCATAATATGTGTGGAATAGTAGGCTATATTGGTAAAAGAAAAGCCTACCCCATCCTTATTAAAGGGCTGAAGCGACTGGAGTATCGTGGATATGACAGTGCAGGGGTAGCATTGATCAGTGATAACCAACAGTTAAATGTGTACAAGACGAAAGGGAAAGTCTCCGAACTTGAAAATTTCGTCACACAAAAAGATATTTCCGGTACAGTCGGAATTGCCCATACCCGTTGGGCTACTCACGGGGAACCTTGTTCCGTTAATGCTCATCCTCATTACTCTTCTTCCGAAAAACTCGCTCTCATTCATAACGGTATCATTGAAAATTACGCCGTTCTCAAAGAAAAACTCCAAGCCAAAGGCTACGTCTTTAAAAGTAGTACCGATACCGAGGTGCTCGTTCAATTAATCGAATATATGAAAGTTACCAATCGGGTCGATCTGCTTACTGCCGTTCAGTTGGCTTTGAATGAAGTGATTGGTGCTTATGCGATTGCGATTCTTGATAAAGAGCATCCGGAAGAAATCATTGCGGCCCGCAAAAGCAGTCCGCTGGTGGTAGGTATTGGTGAAGATGAGTTTTTCCTTGCTTCGGATGCCACACCGATTGTAGAATATACAGATAAGGTGGTATACCTCGAAGATGGTGAGATAGCGGTGATCAATCGGGGAAAAGAGCTGAAGGTAGTCGACCTTAGTAATGTGGAAATGACTCCCGAAGTGAAAAAAGTAGAATTGAAGCTTGGCCAGCTGGAAAAAGGAGGTTATCCGCATTTCATGTTGAAGGAGATTTTTGAGCAGCCGGACTGTATTCACGATTGTATGCGTGGACGTATCAATGTGGAAGCCAATAACGTGGTGCTTTCGGCAGTAATAGACTATAAAGAAAAGTTGCTGAACGCCAAACGCTTTATTATTGTGGCTTGCGGTACTTCGTGGCATGCGGGATTGATCGGGAAGCATCTGATTGAAAGTTTTTGCCGTATTCCGGTAGAAGTGGAGTATGCCTCCGAATTTCGTTACCGTGATCCGGTGATCGATGAGCACGATGTGGTGATTGCCATTTCTCAAAGTGGAGAAACGGCGGATACGCTGGCGGCAGTGGAACTGGCAAAAAGTCGGGGTGCATTTATATATGGTATCTGTAATGCGATTGGTTCCTCCATCCCCCGCGCTACGCATACGGGGTCGTACATCCACGTCGGACCGGAAATCGGAGTGGCATCGACCAAAGCATTTACCGGACAGGTGACTGTGCTGACCATGCTGGCATTGACTCTCGCCCGGGAGAAAGGTACGATAGACGAGACACAATACCTGAACATTGTACGGGAATTGAATAGCATTCCCGGCAAAATGAAGGAAGTATTGAAACTGAATGATAAGCTGGCGGAACTGTCGAAAACTTTCACCTATGCGCATAACTTTATTTACCTCGGACGCGGATATAGTTATCCGGTTGCTTTGGAAGGTGCATTGAAATTGAAAGAAATATCGTATATTCACGCCGAAGGTTATCCGGCTGCCGAAATGAAGCACGGACCGATAGCCCTGATTGATGCCGAAATGCCGGTAGTAGTCATTGCTACCCAAAACGGGTTGTATGAGAAAGTACTTAGCAATATTCAGGAAATCAAGGCACGAAAAGGAAAGGTGATTGCATTTGTAACCAAGGGCGATACGGTGATCAGTAAAATAGCCGATTGCAGTATCGAACTTCCGGAAACAATCGAGTGCCTTGATCCGTTAATTACTACGGTACCTCTCCAGTTGCTTGCTTATCATATTGCGGTATGTAAGGGGATGGATGTAGACCAACCTAGAAATTTGGCTAAGTCGGTAACAGTCGAGTAGTTTAAAATGTAAATAGTCAAATAGTAAGAGATAGATTAATGGAACAATTGAAACATGAATGTGGCGTTGCCATGATACGCCTGCTCCAACCCCTGGAGTATTACGAGAAAAAGTACGGAACATGGATGTACGGTCTCAACAAGCTCTATCTGTTGATGGAGAAACAGCATAACCGGGGGCAGGAAGGGGCAGGACTGGCATGCGTGAAGCTGGAAGCAAATCCGGGTGAGGAATATATGTTTCGCGAACGCGCGTTAGGTTCCGGTGCCATCACCGAAATCTTCGAAGCTGTACAGAGTAACTTCAAGGACCTCACTCCCGAACAGTTGCATGATGCGGCATTTGCCAAACGTACTTTGCCCTTTGCGGGTGAAGTATATATGGGGCATCTGCGTTATTCTACTACCGGAAAATCCGGAATCTCGTACGTACATCCGTTTTTAAGAAGAAACAACTGGCGTGCTAAAAATCTGGCTCTCTGCGGAAACTTCAATATGACGAATGTAGATGAAATCTTTGCCCGCATCACCGCTATCGGTCAGCATCCACGTAAGTATGCCGATACCTATATCATGTTGGAACAGGTGGGGCATCGTCTTGACCGTGAAGTGGAACGCCTCTTCAACCTTGCTGAAGCCGAAGGACTGACAGGGATGGGAGTCACCCATTATATAGAAGAACATATCGAACTGGCCAACGTATTGCGTACTTCCAGCCGTGAGTGGGATGGGGGATATGTGATCTGCGGTCTCACCGGAAGCGGCGAATCTTTTGCTATCCGTGATCCGTGGGGTATTCGTCCCGCTTTCTGGTATCAGGATGATGAAATAGCCGTACTGGCTTCTGAGCGTCCGGTGATTCAGACTGCTTTGAATGTTCCCGTAGAAAAAATCAAGGAACTGCAACCCGGGCAGGCATTGCTGATCAGCAAAGAAGGCAGACTGCGGACTTCACAAATCAACAGGCCTCGCGAGCGGCACGCCTGCTCGTTCGAACGTATTTACTTCTCCCGTGGCAGCGATGTAGATATCTATAAAGAACGGAAACTCTTGGGAGAAAAACTGGTTCCGAATATTCTGAAAGCCATTAATAACGACTTGGACCATACTGTATTTTCCTTTATCCCGAATACGGCCGAAGTTGCCTTCTACGGAATGTTGCAAGGGCTGGATGACTATCTGAATGAAGAGAAAGTACGGCAGATTGCGGCATTGGGGCATCATCCCAATATGGAAGAGCTGGAGGTCATTCTTTCCCGCCGTATCCGCAGTGAAAAAGTTGCCATCAAAGATATTAAGCTCCGTACATTCATTGCCGAGGGAAACAGTCGGAATGACTTGGCTGCCCACGTATATGACATCACGTACGGAAGTCTGGTTTCCGGTGTCGACAATCTCGTGATTATCGACGATAGCATTGTGCGTGGTACTACCTTGAAGCAAAGTATCATCGGCATTCTCGACCGTCTTGGTCCGAAGAAGATCGTGATTGTATCTTCTTCTCCACAAGTTCGTTATCCGGACTATTACGGCATCGATATGGCGAAGATGAGCGAATTTATCGCTTTCAAAGCTGCCATCGAGCTTCTGAAAGAGCGGGATATGAAGGATGTGATTGCTGCCGCCTACCGGAAATCGAAAGATCAGGTAGGATTGCCGAAAGAACAAATGGTGAATTACGTGAAGGATATCTATGCGCCGTTCACCGATGAAGAAATATCTGCCAAGATGGTAGAACTCCTGACACCGAAGGGAACGAAAGCGAAAGTGGAAATCGTCTACCAACCGTTGGAAGGACTCCATGAAGCCTGTCCGAACCATCAAGGAGACTGGTACTTCAGTGGAAACTATCCCACGCCGGGTGGTGTGAAAATGGTGAATCAGGCATTTATCAACTACATTGAGCAGATGTATCAATTCTAACAACCATACAACGATTCAAAAATAAGAATGAGAAATGTGACATTAATCCTTGACGACGGGAGCCGGTTTTCCGGTAAGTCGTTTGGCTACGAGAAGCCGGTGGCGGGCGAAGTAGTTTTCAACACCGCCATGACCGGATATCCGGAGAGCCTTACTGACCCTTCCTACGCCGGACAGTTGATGACTCTTACCTATCCTTTGGTGGGTAATTACGGAGTTCCTCCTTTTACCATCGAACCCAACGGACTCGCCACTTTCATGGAAAGTGAAAAGATTCATGCCGAAGCGATCATCGTAAGTGACTACTCTTCTGAGTACAGCCACTGGAACGCAGTGGAAAGCCTTGGCGACTGGCTGAAACGTGAGAAAGTACCGGGCATCACAGGCATCGATACGCGCGAACTGACCAAAATACTTCGTGAACACGGAGTCATGATGGGACGTATCGTCTTCAACGATGAAATTGTCGGGGAAATTGACAATGGACAATTGCCAATGGACAATTACGCTGCCGTTAATTACGTAGACCGTGTTTCCTGCAAAGAAATAATCTCCTATCTTCCCGATGGAACATCCCGTTCTTTTCCATTAACCATGCCCGTCGCGCAGCTTAATTGTCAATTGTCAACTGTCAATTGTCAATTAAAGAAGGTTGTTTTGGTGGATTGCGGTGTAAAGACCAATATTATCCGTTGCTTGTTGAAGCGTGGTGTAGAAGTGATCCGTGTACCTTGGGATTATGATTTTAACGGACTCGAATTTGACGGGCTGTTTATCTCCAACGGACCGGGTGACCCGGATACCTGCGACGCAGCTGTACAGAATATCCGCAAGGCGATGGCGAACGAAAAACTTCCCATCTTTGGAATTTGCATGGGCAACCAGTTGCTCTCGAAAGCCGGAGGGGCAAAGATTTACAAACTTAAATATGGACACCGTAGCCACAACCAGCCGGTACGCATGGTGGGTACGGAACGTTGTTTTATTACTTCGCAGAATCATGGTTATGCGGTAGACAATAATACGCTGGGGGCAGATTGGGAACCGCTGTTCATCAATATGAATGATGGTTCTAACGAAGGAATCAAACACAAGAAAAATCCTTGGTTCTCTGCACAGTTCCATCCCGAAGCTGCAAGTGGTCCTACGGATACGGAATTCCTGTTCGATGAATTTGTAAACCTGCTTAAATAACCGACTATCATGAAAGAAAATATAAAGAAAGTATTGCTGCTGGGTTCCGGTGCCTTGAAAATCGGTGAAGCCGGTGAGTTTGACTATTCCGGTTCGCAGGCACTCAAAGCCTTGAAAGAAGAAGGGATTGAAACCATTCTTATCAATCCGAATATTGCTACCGTACAGACATCCGAAGGAGTGGCAGATCAAATTTACTTCCTTCCGGTCACTCCGTATTTTGTAGAGAAAGTAATCCAGAAAGAAAAGCCGGAAGGTATTATGCTGGCATTCGGCGGACAGACCGCGCTGAATTGTGGAGTTGCTTTATATAAAGAAGGAATCCTTGAAAAGTATAATGTAAAAGTACTCGGTACTCCCGTACAAGCCATTATGGATACGGAAGACCGTGAACTCTTTGTACAGAAACTGAACGAAATCAATGTCAAGACCATTAAAAGTGAAGCTGTAGAAAATGCGGAAGATGCCCGTCGTGCAGCGAAGGAATTGGGATATCCGGTCATTGTCCGTGCGGCTTATGCGCTGGGTGGCTTGGGCTCCGGTTTCTGTGACAATGAAGAGCAACTGGATGTACTGGTAGAAAAAGCCTTTTCTTTTTCTCCGCAAGTGTTGGTGGAAAAATCGCTTCGGGGGTGGAAAGAAGTCGAATACGAAGTCGTCCGCGACCGCTTCGACAACTGTATTACAGTTTGTAATATGGAGAACTTTGACCCACTGGGGATTCATACCGGTGAGTCTATCGTTATTGCTCCGTCTCAAACACTGACCAACAGTGAATATCATAAACTTCGTGAACTGGCTATCCGTATTATCCGCCACATCGGTATTGTCGGCGAATGTAATGTACAGTATGCTTTCGACCCCGAATCGGAAGATTATCGCGTCATCGAAGTAAATGCCCGTCTTTCCCGTTCCTCGGCCCTGGCCTCTAAGGCAACCGGATATCCGTTGGCATTCGTGGCTGCCAAACTGGGACTCGGCTACGGACTCTTCGACTTGAAGAACTCGGTGACAAAGACTACTTCTGCTTTCTTCGAACCGGCTTTGGACTATGTGGTATGTAAGATTCCACGTTGGGACTTGGGAAAATTCCATGGGGTAGACAAGGAACTGGGTTCTTCCATGAAGTCGGTAGGTGAAGTGATGGCAATCGGACGTACTTTTGAAGAAGCTATTCAGAAGGGCCTCCGTATGATCGGACAGGGAATGCACGGATTCGTGGAAAACAAAGAACTAGTAATTCCTGATATTGACAAAGCACTGCGCGAACCGACCGATAAACGTATTTTTGTGATCTCAAAAGCCTTTCGTGCAGGATACACCATTGATCAGGTGCATGAACTGACGAAGATTGACAAATGGTTCCTTCAGAAGTTGATGAATATAATGAAGACTTCGGAAGAAATGCACGAATGGGGAAATAATCATAAACAGATTGCCGATCTGCCTGTGGAACTGCTTCGCAAGGCTAAAGTTCAGGGCTTTTCCGATTTCCAGATTGCCCGTGCTATCGGTTATGAAGGTGATATGGAAAATGGAAGCCTGTATGTCCGCAAGTATCGTAAGGCTGCCGGTATCCTTCCGGTGGTAAAACAGATCGATACACTGGCTGCCGAATATCCGGCGCAGACCAATTATCTGTATCTGACCTATAGCGGAGTGGCAAACGATGTACATTATCTGGGTGACCATAAATCCATTGTCGTATTGGGTTCCGGTGCCTACCGTATCGGTTCTTCTGTAGAGTTTGACTGGTGCGGTGTGCAGGCTCTGAATACCATTCGCAAGGAAGGTTGGCGCAGTGTTATGATCAACTATAATCCGGAAACGGTATCTACAGACTATGACATGTGCGACCGTCTCTACTTTGATGAACTGACATTCGAACGGGTAATGGATATTCTTGAACTGGAAAATCCGCACGGTGTCATCGTATCTACCGGTGGCCAGATTCCGAATAACCTTGCCTTGCGTCTGGATGCCCAGAACATTCACATACTGGGAACAAGTGCTCAGAGCATCGACAATGCCGAAGACCGTGAAAAGTTCTCAGCGATGCTCGACCGTATTGGTGTAGACCAACCACGCTGGCGTGAGTTGACATCGCTGGAGGATATCAATGAGTTTGTCGATGAAGTCGGTTTCCCGGTTCTTGTTCGTCCGTCTTATGTGCTTTCGGGTGCTGCGATGAATGTCTGCTCCAATCAGGAAGAGCTTGAACGCTTCCTGAAACTGGCTGCCAATGTATCAAAGAAGCATCCGGTGGTAGTAAGCCAGTTTATCGAACATGCGAAGGAGGTAGAAATGGATGCTGTGGCGCAGAATGGCGAAATCATAGCCTATGCAATCAGCGAACATATTGAGTTTGCCGGTGTACACTCCGGTGATGCCACTATTCAGTTTCCGCCTCAGAAGTTGTATGTGGAAACTGTCCGTCGCATCAAACGCATCAGCCGTGAGATTGCCAAGGCATTGAATATTTCCGGTCCGTTCAACATCCAATACCTGGCAAAAGATAATGATATTAAGGTAATCGAATGTAATCTGCGTGCCAGCCGTTCTTTCCCGTTTGTCAGCAAAGTGCTGAAGATAAACTTCATTGAGCTGGCAACCAAAGTGATGCTGGGTCTTCCTGTGGAGAAACCGGAAAAGAATCTCTTTGAACTGGACTATGTGGGAATTAAGGCTTCGCAGTTCTCTTTCAACCGTTTGCAGAAAGCTGACCCTGTATTGGGAGTAGATATGGCTTCTACAGGTGAGGTCGGCTGTATCGGAAGTGACACTTCCTGTGCCGTACTGAAAGCCATGCTGTCTGTCGGCTACCGTATTCCTAAAAAGAACATCCTGCTTTCTACGGGTACAATGAAGCAGAAGGCTGATATGATGGATGCAGCACGTATGTTGGTAAACAAGGGATACAAACTCTTTGCAACCGGCGGTACTCATAAAACCTTTGCTGAGAACGGCATTGAAAGTACGCTTGTCTACTGGCCGAGTGAAGAAGGACATCCGCAGGCATTGGAAATGCTTCATAATAAGGAAATTGACATGGTAGTCAATATCCCGAAGAACCTGACTGCCGGAGAACTGGATAATGGATATAAAATACGTCGCGCGGCTATCGACCTGAACGTGCCGTTGATAACGAACGCCCGTCTGGCAAGTGCATTTATCAATGCTTTCTGTACGATGACCGTTGATGATATTGCCATCAAGAGCTGGGAAGAGTATAAGTAAGAAATAATAAATTGTTGTATAATAAGTTGGAAAAGTCGTTCCCGTGCATTCGGGGGCGGCTTTTTTTATGAATTTCTGTTTTTGGGATGGTGTCACTATAAGCATGGGATAGTGTCACTATCCTGTCAGTATGCTTACACTATCCTTCCTGTATAGTGTCACTATCTTTTTTTAATGTTTATAAGTTGCATGATTGGACAAATTGGTGTAAATTGCGCAATTATTTCACAAATATTCTAAAACAGGGGAGTAATATGAGCATGGATAATCATATCGTAATTATGGCTGGTGGCATCGGTAGTCGTTTTTGGCCGATGAGTACACCGGAATGTCCCAAGCAATTTATTGATGTAATGGGATGCGGGCGTACGTTGATTCAACTGACTGCTGATCGTTTTGATGGCGTCTGTCCACGGGAAAATGTGTGGGTAGTGACGTCCGAGAAATATATTGATATCGTCCGGGAGCAATTGCCGGAGATTCCTGAAAGCAATATCCTTGCAGAGCCTTGTGCACGAAACACTGCTCCCTGCATCGCCTATGCTTGCTGGAAAATCAAGAAAAAACATCCGAACGCCAATGTGGTGGTGACTCCGTCGGATGCATTGGTTATCAATACAGGTGAATTCCGCCGGGTAGTAGAGAAAGCACTTCGTTTTACTGACAACAGCAGTGCTATCGTAACGCTGGGTATCAAACCGACTCGCCCGGAAACCGGATATGGATATATTGCTGCCGGAGATCAGATCATGACTGATAAAGAGATTTTTACGGTAGATGCATTCAAGGAAAAACCGGACAGGGAGACTGCCGACAGATATCTGGCCGAGGGTAACTACTTCTGGAATGCAGGAATTTTTGTTTGGAATGTGCGTACTATCACTTCCGTGATGCGTGTATATGCTCCGGGCATAGCGCAAATCTTCGATCGTATTTTCCCCGATTTCTATACGGAGAAGGAAAATGAAACGATTAAAAAGCTGTTCCCTACCTGCGAAGCTATTTCCATAGACTATGCCGTAATGGAAAAAGCACAGGAAATCTATGTACTTCCGGCTTCTTTCGGTTGGTCGGACTTGGGGACCTGGGGAGCGCTCCGCGGACTGTTGCCACAAGATAAATCCGGAAATGCTACGGTAGGGGCCGATGTCCGTTTGTACGAAAGCAAGAACTGCATCGTACATACCAGTGAAGAGAAACGGGTCGTTATTCAGGGTCTGGATGGATATATCATTGCTGAGAAAGATAATACACTGTTGATTTGTAAACTGGAGGAAGAACAGCGGATAAAGGAGTTTTCAAAGTAATCCTTAATTCTTTTGATATTCCTGAGGCGTCATTCCGGTCATTCGTTTGAAAAACTTGCTGAAGAAAGACGGATTGGGAAAGTTTAATTCATCTGATATCTGATAAACAAGGCGGTTGCTATGTTTTAGCAATACTTTAGCCTCTAGTATAATGGACTGGTTTATCCAGTCCATTACTGTTTGCTGGCTGGTTTGCCGGATTACAGTGTTCAGATAACGGGGAGTGAGACAAAGTTTATCCGCATAGAAACTGACATTCCGTTCTGTCTTGCTATAGGTGTTGACCAAAGAAATGAAGCGCTGAAAAATGTCGTTTTGATGGGTTAATGGACTGAGTTCGGCCTGCCCTTTGCTTTTGGCTATATACTCTATATTATATAGTAATCCTACCAGTAAATGCTGAATGACCTCTTTTCTGAATATAGGTTCTTGCAATACACTCCACATGACCGTCACAAAATTCTCTATCTGTATTTGTTCTTCGGTAGACAGTGGAAACAGGAGATTTTTCTTTTGTTGGAGGAAATGGGTGAAGAATTCTTCCTTTCCGGATATCGGCAGAAAGTTCAGGTCTACTGCCATCATGTGAGCATCAAAATCGTGAGATACTTCTATGATTTGTATGATAGAGTTGGGAGCTATCAGGGATATATGGTCGGGCAGGAAAATATATTCGATCAGATTGATTAAAACACGTGCCGAGCCATTAGTGACAATAGCAATACGGCCTTCCTGTAGCCGGTACGGTTGTCCGACACTGAAGATAGTCGTTTCCATTTTTGAGAAACTTGTCACAAATCCGAATTCGGCATTGATGAAGCGAAATTCGTTGTGACGTACTATATTTATATCTTTCAACAGTTGGAGGCCTAATTCCATCGGTTTCTTCTGTTCCATTTTCTCAGTTCTTTTCCGGCAAAGATAAGAAATAGCCCTTGAATCTTCTCTTTTTTTAGGATGAATCGAACTATTGGGACATATTTTCCAACTATCAGAATGTGAAACTATTACTTAAAGGTCTATCTTTGTCTTTTGAAGAATTCATAGAAAAAATGCGTATGAAAAGAATTATTTTTAGTCTTTCGCTTTTACTGTTCATGCCCGGAATGTATGGGCAGACCGGGCATATAACACTAGAAGAATGTCAGCAAAAAACGCAGGATAACTATCCGTTGGTGCGTCAATATGATTTAGTGGAGAAGACGAAAGAATATAATCTGGAAAATGCGGCGAGGGGATACTTGCCTCAGTTTGCTCTTTCGGCAAAGGCGTCTTATCAAAGTGATGTGACGGAGTTACCCATTGCCATTCCCGGTGTGGATATCAAAGGGATGGCCAAAGACCAGTATCAGGTGATGCTGGAGTTACAGCAACAGATATGGGATGGCGGAGGAATCCGGATGCAGAAGAAAAAGGCTACGGCGGAAGCGGAGATTGACAGGGAAAAGTTGAACGTCGATATGTATGCGTTGAATGGCCGTGTGAATGATTTGTATTTTGGAATTCTTATGTTGGATGAGCAGTTGGCTCAGAATGCCTTGCTGCAAGATGAACTGGGACGGAACTTCCGTCAGATTACAGCTTATGTGGACAATGGAATAGCCAATCAGGCCGATCTGGATGCTGTGAAAGTGGAGCAATTGAATACCCGCCAGAAGAGAGTGGAACTGACTTCTTCCCGTATGGCTTATTTGAAGATGCTTTCGTTATTGATGGGAGAGGTGCTTTCGACGGAGACAGTATTGGAGAAGCCTGTTCCTCAAAACGAACTGTCGGCTGTCAGTGAGATTCGCCGACCGGAACTGTCGTGGTTTGACGCACAGGGAGCCGTTTTGCAGGTACAAGAGAAAGCCTTGAATGTGCGCCATCTTCCTCATTTCGGATTGTTTGTGCAGGGAGCTTACGGTAATCCGGGATTAAATATGCTGAAGAATGAATTTTCTCCTTATTATATTGCAGGTATCCGGCTTTCATGGAATTTCGGAAGTCTGTATACGTTGAAGAATGACCGTCGGGTGATTGAAAACAAACGGCAGCAACTGGATAGCAATCGGGATGTGTTTCTTTTTAATACGAGACTGGAAATGACGCAGCAGGATCAGTCTGTCCGTTCGTTGGAGAAGCAGATGCAGGATGATGATGAAATTATCCGGTTGCGTACGAATATTCGTCGGGCTGCGGAAGCCAAAGTTGCGAATGGTACGTTGACAGTAACAGAAATGCTCAGAGAACTCACGAATGAGAGTCTTGCCCGTCAGGCGAAGGCAATGCATGAGATTCAACGGTTGATGGGTATCTATCAATTGAAATATACTACTAATCATTAATAAAAATCTGTCAGATATGAAACGAATGACAAAAATAGGAATATACGGGATGGCAGTATGGATGCTTTCTGCCTGTGGAAACGGAACGCCCGATTATGATGCAACAGGAACCTTTGAAGCTACGGAAGTGATCGTTTCCGCCGAAGCGGCGGGAAAACTGCTGCAACTGGAAGTGGAAGAAGGAACAAGATTGAAAGCCGGCGAAGAAGTAGGGCTGGTAGATACTGTCCAGTTATATCTGAAAAAGTTGCAACTGGAAGCAAACATGAAATCGGTGGAAAGCCAGCGCCCCGATCTGGCCAAACAGATAGCCGCTACCAAACAGCAAATTACTACAGCGCAAAGGGAAAAGAAGCGGGTAGAGAACCTGCTTGCTGCCGGAGCTGCCAATCAGAAACAACTGGATGACTGGGATGCACAGGTAACCTTGCTTCAGCGGCAGTTGATTGCTCAGGAATCCTCATTGATGAAGAGTACGAATAGTCTGACGGAACAGGGGAATTCGGTCAGTATACAAGTGGCACAGGTAGAAGACCAGTTGAACAAGTGCCATATTCAGTCACCTATTGAAGGTACGGTACTGGCAAAATATGCGGAAGCGGGAGAACTGGCATCCGTTGGCAAACCGTTGTTTAAAGTGGGTGAGGTAGACCGGATGTATTTGCGGGCTTATATTACTTCAGAGCAATTGTCCCAAGTGAAATTAGGGGATGAAGTGACGGTGTATTCCGATTATGGAAATTCGGAACAGAAAGCCTATCCCGGTGTGGTCACTTGGATTTCGGACCGTTCGGAGTTTACCCCCAAAACGATTCTGACTAAAAATGAACGTGCCAATCTGGTATACGCAGTGAAGATTGCCGTGAAAAATGACGGTTCGTTGAAGATTGGTATGTATGGAGGTGTGGTATGGAAAAAGGAGAACCCATAGTCGTTGTAAAGGAAATTAGCAAGAGCTACGGGAAAGTAGAGGCACTGAAAGAGGTTTCTTTTGCGGTAGAGCAGGGAGAAATTTTCGGGTTGATCGGTCCTGACGGGGCGGGGAAGAGTACCTTATTCCGCATCCTGACCACTTTACTGTTGGCTGATAAAGGTACGGCAACTGTCAACAGACTGGATGTGGTGACGGATTACAAGCAGATTCGTACGAAAGTAGGATATATGCCCGGACGGTTCTCGCTTTATCAGGACCTTTCCGTAGAAGAGAATCTGGAATTTTTTGCTACGGTATTTCATACGTCGATACAGGAAAACTATGATTTGATTAAAGATATTTATCAGCAGATCGAGCCTTTTAAAAAAAGAAGGGCAGGCGCTTTGTCGGGAGGTATGAAGCAGAAGCTGGCATTGAGCTGTTCCCTGATTCATAAACCTGATATTTTATTTCTGGATGAACCGACTACGGGTGTAGATCCTGTGTCTCGAAAAGAATTTTGGCAGATGCTCCGTAATTTGAGAAAACAGGGGATTACGATCATTGTTTCCACTCCTATTATGGATGAGGCTCGTCAATGCGACCGGATTGCTTTTATTAATCACGGACAGGTGCACGGAATCGATACGCCCGAACGGATTCTTCAGAAGTTTGCTTCCATTCTTTGTCCGCCACCCTTGGAACGGGAGGAGGCGCAACAGATGGCAGCTCCTGTTATCGAGGTGGAGCAGCTGACCAAATCCTTCGGACATTTTACGGCAGTCGATCATATCTCTTTTCAAGTGCAGCGGGGAGAAATTTTCGGTTTTCTTGGAGCCAATGGAGCAGGTAAGACGACTGCGATGCGTATGCTTTGCGGATTGAGCCGTCCGACTTCGGGAGTAGGAAAGGTGGCAGGCTATGACATCTTTCGGGAAGCCGAACAAGTCAAAAGGCATATCGGATATATGAGTCAGAAATTCTCTTTGTATGAGGATCTTAAAGTCTGGGAGAATATCCGTCTCTTTGCCGGAATTTATGGGATGAAGGAGATGGAGATTGAAGAAAAGACAGATGAATTGTTAGAACGCCTGGGATTTGCAGACGAACGAGATACGTTGGTGAAAAAACTTCCTTTGGGTTGGAAACAGAAACTGGCCTTTTCTGTCTCTATCTTCCATGAGCCGAAAATAGTCTTCCTTGATGAACCGACCGGAGGAGTTGATCCTGCTACTCGCAGGCAGTTCTGGGAGCTGATTTATCAGGCTGCCGATCGTGGAATCACTGTATTTGTTACCACACACTATATGGATGAAGCGGAATATTGCAACCGGATATCGATTATGGTGGACGGCCAGATCAAGGCACTGGATACGCCGGCCCGGCTGAAAGAACAGTTTGGTGTGGAGACAATGGATGATGTGTTTCAACAACTTGCCCGCCATGCGGTGCGTAAAGCGGATTGATTATGAAACAATTTATTGCTTTCGTAAAGAAAGAATTTTATCATATTTTCCGTGACCGGCGTACTATGCTGATCCTGTTGGGAATGCCGGTCGTGCAGATTATTCTGTTTGGGTTTGCTATCAGTACGGAAGTGAAGAATGTCCGGCTGGCAGTTCTTGATCCTTCGAATGATGTGGTGACAAGGAAAATTATAGACCGGTTGGATGCGAGTGAATATTTCACGGTTACCACCCGTTTTCATTCTCCACAGGAGATGGAAACTGCCTTCCGGAAAAATAAGATCGATATGGCAATTGTATTTGGAGAGCGTTTTGCCGACGGACTTTATACGGGGGATGCCCGTGTGCAGCTGATAGTCGATGCAACCGATCCCAATATGTCTACCTCGCAGAGTAATTATGCAGCCAGCATTGTTTCTTCGGCAGGACAGGAGATGTTGCCTCCCAATGTGTCCGTTTCGCGTTTGACTCCGGATGTCAAATTGCTGTATAATCCGCAGATGAAGAGTGCCTACAACTTTGTGCCCGGAGTCATGGGACTGATTTTAATGTTGATTTGCGCGATGATGACCTCTATTTCCATTGTTCGTGAAAAGGAGACGGGCACGATGGAAGTATTGCTGGTATCTCCGGTAAGACCATTGTTTATCGTGCTGGCCAAGGCGGTACCTTACTTTGTTTTATCTTTTGTCAATCTGACAACCATTTTGCTGCTTTCAGTCTTTGTACTGGATGTGCCGGTAGTGGGGAGTTTGTTCTGGCTGGTGATGGTGTCTTTGCTCTTTATTTTCGTGTCGCTGGCTTTGGGTTTGCTGATTTCCTCTGTGACAAGTACACAGGTGGCGGCCATGCTGGCATCCGGAATGATATTGATGATGCCCACCATGGTTTTGTCCGGAATGATTTTTCCGGTAGAAAGTATGCCGGTGATTCTCCGGGCCATATCGGACATTATTCCGGCCCGCTGGTATATTCAGGCTGTGCGCAAACTGATGATTGAAGGAGTGCCGGTTGTGCTGGTACTTAAAGAGATTGGTATTTTGTTGCTGATGGCAGTAGTGCTTATTACCATCAGTATCAGGAAATTTAAATATCGACTGGAATAAAGGAATTTATTATGATAAAATTTCTGATAGAAAAAGAGTTTAAACAGTTGCTTCGCAATTCGTTCCTGCCGAGATTGATTCTTATCTTTCCCTGCATGATCATGTTGCTGATGCCATGGGCTGTGAATCTGGAAATAAAGAATATCCAGCTGAATATTGTAGACAACGATCATTCGGTGATTTCTCAGCGGCTGGTGAATAAGATTGCGGCTTCTACCTATTTCCGTCTGACGGAAGTGCCGGCATCTTATGAGGATGGATTACAGAATATTGAACTGGGAACAGCGGATATTATAATGGAGATCCCCAGGCACCTGGAGCGGGACTGGATGAACAAAGGAGAAGCCCATATACTGATTGCAGCCAATTCGGTAAATGGAACGAAAGGAGGGCTAGGCAGTGCTTATCTGGGCACTATTATCAAGAACTATGCAGCCGAGTTACGTGCAGAATATCCTGATGCCATATCTGCGTCGGGCAGTGCCCCTTCCATTCGTATCGATACGCAGGGATTATTTAACCCGAATTTGAATTATAAACTTTATATGATTCCTGCTTTGATGGGAATGTTGTTGACTTTGATATGCGGATTTTTGCCTGCCCTGAATGTGGTTAGTGAGAAGGAGGTAGGAACGATCGAACAGATTAATGTGACTCCCGTACCGAAATTTACTTTTATTCTGGCTAAACTTTTACCTTACTGGATCACAGGCTTTATCGTATTGACTTTGTGCTTTTTGTTAGCCTGGCTGCTTTATGGAATAACTCCTGTAGGGCATTTTATCGTGATTTATTTTTTGGCGATTTTGTTTGTATTCGTTATGTCCGGTTTCGGGCTCGTTATATCCAATTATTCGGCAACTATGCAGCAGTCTATGTTTGTAATGTTCTTTTTTATGCTGATTCTGATGTTGATGAGCGGATTATTCACTCCGGTGAGCAGTATGCCTGAATGGGCACAGGTGATTACTTATTTCAATCCTTTGAAGTACTTTATGGAAGGAATGCGTATGGTATACCTCAAAGGAAGCAGCTTGTTGGAACTGCTGCCTGAAATAGGAGTCCTGCTTCTTTTTGCACTGGGTTTCAATACCTGGGCGGTGATCAGTTATCGGAAAAATCAATAATTGAGAATTTGATTATATAAAAAACAGCTCTTATCCTTATTGGTTGGAAAAGAGCTGTTTTTATTATTGTTTTCACCCCTTGGGATGAATCGTGGTTACTGTATTATTTTACTTCGATTTGCTTTTCGGCCTTCTTCACTTCTTCTTCAGAAATCTTAGGAAGTTGGACGCTCAAAACTCCGTTTTCTACTGCGGCAGAAATTTTTTCTTTATCTACATTATCCGGCAGAATCATCGTCTGCTGAAACTTAGAATAAGAGAATTCGCGACGTAGATAGCGACCTTCTTTCTTCTCTTCTTTGTTTTCAGTCTTCTTCTCCATAGAGATAACGAGGTTGTTGTCTTCATCAATGCGAACATTGAAGTCCTCTTTTGTCATTCCCGGAGCAGCCAGTTCAACTTTGTATTCTTTTTCTGTTTCAAAAACATTGATTGCAGGTGCAGTTGCATTTGCTTTTACCATCCAATCGTTATCAAAGAAATCGTTAAAAATACTTGGTAACCAACTTTGAGTTCTTCTAACAGGCATCATAATCTTAGTCTCCTATCTTTTAGTTAAACATTCGGTTTATTCACTCTTGAATTTCGGTTCGCTGCTTTCCGCAGAGGGGACATCCCGACTCTTGCCGTATGCTTTTGAACCGTCGTTCACTGCTATTAGTGCAAACCTTATGCCAAAGGAAAACTGAGACTGAAAATGTCTATTTGTCATTTTAATAATGCCAATTTTGCCTGTTTGGTGACAAAATGTAACCACAGTGTGTTTATTTTATATAATATAGATATTAATTTGATAATCTATTTTTTTTCAATGAGTTTGAATCTTAACCTTAAAGTTTGCCTTTCTTCATTATAATCATGACTGATGATTTTGAAAGTTCCTACCTCTGAGGTATTGGATACATGTAACCCTATACAGGCACAGGCGTCATAATCTCCTATGCGTATAATGCGAAGAGTCTCACTGGCGTCAGCAGGAAGTTTGCTCAGATCTACGATGCCTTTAGCTTGCTCATGAGTCATAAATTCAACAGTTACGGGCAGATTTTGACTGATAACTTCGTTTACCTTATCTTCTATCGCTTGTATCTCCGCATCTGTAGGACAAGTAGGAAGAATATAGTCGCACTTACTCTTTTTTCTTTCAATTACTATTGTACATTTATGAAAAACAACTTATATTTGTTGCATTAATAGTATGGAATATGAAGAAGGCAGCAATTTATTTAAGAGTATCTACAACAGACCAAAATTATGATAGGCAAGAAGTTGAACTTAGAACTTTTGCTAAAATGATGGATTTTGAAATAATTCATGTATTTGAAGAAAAGAAATCTGCTGTATTGAAAATGGATATTAGAGAACAACTATCAGAGATGCGTAAATTAACGAAAGATGATGTTGATAGAATTTTTATCTGGGATATTACAAGATTGTCGAGGAGAGCTATTGATTTTATTAATTTGGTCAATGAATTTGCAGAAAAAGGAATATGTTTACATTTTAAGGAAAGAAATATTATAACGCTTGGTGATGATGGCAAATTGGATGCTTTGACTGGAATGTATCTCTATTTGTTAGGAGTATTTGCACAAATGGATGCTGAAAATAGAAAGGCTATGATGAAGTCTGGGAAGGAAAATGCGTTATTGAAGGGACATAGTTATACTAATATTGCACCATTTGGTTATTATTTGGAAAATAAACACCTTTACATTAAAGAGGAAGAAGCAAAATATGTAAAGCAGGCTTTTGAATTGTATCGAGATGGAAAGGATACTCAATACATTGCAGATATATTTAATGCTAATAGAGTTCCATTAAAAAGTAGGAGAAAGGATATTGTTTGGGTTAAGGGTACAATAAGTCAGTTATTGAAGAATACAGTTTATTATGGTAAAGGTAAATTGGAAAATATAATAAAGAAAAAGACAGAAGAATCTCCTGTTGAGAAAAAAATAAGATATTTTGATGCTCCTGCTATTATTGGTAAAGAATTATATGATGAATGTCGAAATAGAGCAATTCTTAATCGAAGTCAACAAGATAAAAGTAAGGAGATAATAACATTATTACGAGGATTATTAGTCTGTGGAGTATGTGGGAAATTTTATGTGATAGGAAATAATAATAAACAACGAGAATATCGAGATGGAGATATTAGAGCTAACGTAAATAATAGAGTTTATTGTAAAAATGGTTCGATTAAAGCTGAAATAGCAGATTTTATTGTTTGGGAAGCTGTAAAGGATGTTTATACATATAATACTTTTAAAGAAAAATGTTTGGAAGAAAAGGAAAAATGTAAATTAGAATTGTTTCAAAATGAGACAACTATACTTGAATTACAGAAAGATATTGCGAATATTATAGCTCAAATAAATAGATTGGGTACAGCCTATTTGAAAGAATTGTTTAGTGATGAAGAATTTGCAGAACAAAAGTCGAGTTTAATATCTGAAAAGTTGAGATTAGAAGGAATTATAAACGAGTATAAAGCTAAAAACTTACTTTTGAATGATATTATAGTGGCTGATTATGATTTCTCTAAATATCTTATTAGAGATTTGAGCTTGGGAGAAAAGAAGGAAGTGTGTAATCAGTTAATTGAAACTATACTTATTTACAATTATGGCACAAATCGTCGATTGTTACATGTTAAATTGAAGATTGGATTGCGATACAATATTTTGGTATGTACAGTTTCTGCAAATAAATCATATTGTATTGTTGATGATGCAACTGTTACATTTAATAATCCATTTAAAGCTCCAGAGATAGTAAGAGATTTAGTTAATGATTTTAGTGTAACATCAAATAATAATAATTTGTTTAATGAAGAGATTTTTGGAGAATATAGTTATGAAGATGTGTGGAATATAATGGATAAATATGGATATGTCAAGAAACTTTCGAGTACAAAAATGGTAAATAATTAATTCCCAATTAAGTTACTGTAATGATGAAAATATGTAATATGTCGTTGAATATAAAATATTGCATGTTTATTTTTCTATTTATAGTTAAGTTTTAATGCGTTTATTTTATCTTAGAAATATCTCTAGTCTATTTTCTAAGATTACGAGTTAACCATTAGGTCGCTCCCCAAAAGTTCAGTATCTTTGTATTACTTCGATTCACTGATCCCAGATTTTTTATTTTCCACCAAGTTACTCGTATTAGCAATAATCTAACCTTAACTAATTTAATATGGAAGAATTTACCTTTGAAGAAATCAGACTTAAAGCCTTAAAACACAACATACCAGATAATAAGTTCCAGATTGGAATGTGGGCACAATTTAATGGCTACATGAGACGCAAGGTACATAGAAATGGAAGACATTACACTATATATGTGCCATTACAGAAATTGGCTTACTAAGTATTTAATAATCACAGATAAGAAGCTGATATTATCAGATTATAAGGGTGTGCTTATTCCCTTTTTAGAGCGTGCTTATTCACCCCCTGTCTACATTCCTAGATACTACATTCCATATAGCCTATCTGCAAAGTTCTTACGAACTTTTTAATAGGTGAGCTAAGTAATAATACACAAATCAATTATTATGTGGTATTACAATAATAATTTCTATGAGAGACTAAGCGAATTAAGAAAAGTGAACAGACTAAGTTCCACTAATATGAGATTCTTATTAAAGACAAACCAGATTACTTTAAATAAACATATTGAGCGTTTGCCTTATGAAAGACACGAAACTTCCATTCAAGGAGTACACAGTAATGAGCAATAATCTGATTCAGAATCTAAATTGTTCAGATGTGTACAGGACTTATACCTTACTACTAACAGCAGATAAATGTACTTTAGAAACTAATACTACATTAGAACAGCTTGCAGGTTTTGTAGGAGAAGAGCCTGATAATTATAAGAAGAGTAAAGGTACATTGTCTTTCAATGACAAACTAAGAGCAACAAAGGAAGTCAGCATACATGATATAGATTCCAAACAGAAAGATAGGCATTGGACTATGTACAGATTTAATAAAGTAAGTTTAGGTAATTACAGAAGAATACATAGAAAATTTTATGATAATTACAATACCCTAAATTTGAAACTAAGAGGATTCATACTAAAACTGTTCAGTGTAACAGAACCACATAGTTATATTATCAAATTATCATCCATGAGGAAATTGAAAGAGCATATTCACATGGGACATAATACTATTAGTCAATACATAGAGCAATTAAAAGATTTAGATTTACTAGATGAAATTGACGACTGTCTGATTTTAAAAGCCAAAGGCTTAATGATTGACAAGCCTAAACAAGATTATGTAGAAAAGGTCAAAGCAATGTTTGACCACATGATTATGGTTAATGAAAGTAATAATAGTCCTCTATCTAGGGAATGTATGATTTACAAGAAGTATAAGAAGAATAATTTTGAAGGCGTCAAGAATATACGTGCGTTTATGAGAAAATTGCTTAATGGTACTATTGGAAGAAAGAGTAAAAAGAAAGATAAAATAGAATCTAATATTATTTTATAGTTAAGTAAATAGTATATCTTATTACTACATATACTATATGAGGATATATAATAATACCGGGAGTGTAATTTAAACTCTGTCTGGTTTCTATTTCTTTTAAATCACAACAAATA
>OLRS01001282.1_pt1 | contig 25421 bp, 21 predicted proteins | sample 1673171 | NCBI WGS metagenome assembly OLRS01 (sample SAMEA3136762, study PRJEB25190) | human gut metagenome | biome: human gut; feature: human-associated habitat; material: faeces | place: Austria | collected 2013
GAGAGGATGCTGGAGACGGCATAGGAGATTATGGAAAATAAGAAATCAAATGAATTGAAAATATGTCTGGTTGGTTCCTCAGGAGGACATCTGACACATTTATATATGCTGAAACCGTTCTGGAAGGATAAAAAGCGGTTTTGGGTCACCTTTGACAAAGAGGATGCGCGGAGTCTGCTGGAGGGGGAAACCATGTATCCCTGTTACTATCCGACCAACCGTAGCCTGAAAGCCCTGATAAAAAATACGAAGATCGCCTGGAAGGTACTTCGAAAAGAAAAGCCGGATTTAATCATATCCAGCGGGGCAGCCGTGGCGGTTCCCTTCTTTTATCTGGGAAAAATATTCGGTGCAAAGCTCATTTACATCGAGGTCTTTGATCGCATCGATAAGCCGACCATGACCGGGAAAATGGTGTACCCAATCGTAGACAAGTTTATCGTCCAGTGGGAAGAGCAGAAAGCCGTCTATCCGAAGGCTGTAAACTTAGGAAGTATCTTTTAAGGAGAAAATCACATTATGATATTTGTAACGGTAGGAACCCACGAACAGCCGTTTAACCGCCTGATAAAGAAAGTGGACGAACTGAAGCGCGACGGTATCATCCGGGAAGAAGTCGTCATGCAGACCGGCTTCAGCACCTACGAACCAGAGTATTGCCAGTGGAGCAAGCTGATACCCTATCAGCAGATGGTTCAAAACGTGGCCGACGCCCGTATCGTCATTACCCACGGCGGCCCGGCCAGCTTCATCATGCCACTGCAGGTCGGTAAGATCCCGATCGTTGTACCGCGGCAGCATCAGTATGACGAGCATGTGAATGACCATCAGGTGGAGTTCGCGAGAAATGTGGCGGAACGGATGGGAAATATTCTGGTGGTTGAGGATATTGAAAAGTTGGAAGAGATGATAACGGATTATGATGAGATTACCAAGGGCATGAAAAATGAGAGTGGGAGTCATAATTTGGAGTTTAATCGGGAGTTTGAAGAGATTGTAAACAATTTATAGAAGATAACAGGCAGAAATATAGATATGAAAAAAGTACTGGTATTAATGGCTACTTACAATGGGGAAAAATATCTTCCAGAGCAGTTGGAAAGTATTTGGAATCAGAGAAAAGTAGAAGTATCTTTGTTAATTCGTGATGATGGGTCAAAGGATGGAACGCGGAGATTATTGGACGCATATCAAAAAGATGGAAAATTAGAGTGGTATACAGGAGAACATCTAAATGTATCAAAGGGATATTTCGATTTGATGTGCCATGCGGAAAAATATGACGTGGACTATATTGCTTTTTCTGACCAGGATGATGTGTGGGATGAAGATAAATTATATATTGCGACCACTGCACTTGATAAAGTAGATGGAACTGTTCCTGCGCTTTATTATTGCGGTCAGGAACTGGTTGACGGAGAACTGAATTCAATAGCAAAACATGAATTAAATAGGGAAAGAACATTAACAACACGTTTTGTCCTGTCAGATTTCGCAGGATGTACAGGAGTGTTTAATAAAAAACTTCTTAGTGAAGTGATAAAGTTCAAACCGGATTATATGTTAATGCATGATACATGGATATTGAAGGTGTGTCTCTGCCTTGGAGGAAAGGTTATCGTCGATCCGGAAACACATATGAAATATCGTCAGCATGGAGGTAATACAGTAGGACTTGGAAGAAGTCTACCGGCTTACCTGAAGCAGGTTCAGCAGTATCTGAATGTGTATCAGATCGAACGACAGATGAGGGAATTGGTACGCGGGTACGGTGAAAAAATGGTTCCGGAATATAAGAAGCAGGCCGAAATGATATGTGAGTATAGACATAACCGGAAATATAGAAAGAAATTGCTGGATCGAAATTATATTAATTTTTGTAACAGAGGGCTGAATTTGACATATTGGTTGAAAGTTCGGCTGAATAAATTATAAAATCGGAGAAAAGAGATGCTTTTTAGTATAGTAGTACCTGTATATAATGTTGAAAAATATCTGGAAGAATGTCTGGATTCCATTATGAGCCAGGTGACGGAGATAGAAGAAGGATGTGAAGTGATTCTGGTGGATGATGGTTCCACGGATTCAAGTGGGGAGATTTGCGACCGGTATTGTAAAAAATATCAGGGGATTGTTAAGGTGTTTCATAATACAAATCATGGATTATTATATACAAGAAGATTTGGATACAAGCAAACTTGCGGAGAATATATTGTTAATTGTGATTCGGATGATTGCTTGGAACCGGAGGCTTTGACTAAACTAAAATATGTTATTGCCGAAAATGATAATCCCGATATGATTTTCTTTAACCAGTATTTGTACAAAGATGGAAGCAAAACGGTTGCGTTTAAAGATATTTTTACAGAAAAAGAAAATTGTAAAGTTGCAAAAGCAGATGTATTAAGAGAGTATTTAAAAGGATACAGCATTATTAGTGTGTGTTGTTCTATAAGCAAAAGAGAATGCATTGACATAGAAAATGGATATGAAAATTACGGATATTATAATAATGGAGAAGACAGTATTCAGAAATTGGAACTTTTAGATAACGCAGATACTTTTGCATATATAAACGAAGCTTTGTATGATTATCGTATGGGGTCTGGCATGACTGGAAAATATGATCCGGAGTTTTATCATACATTTAAACACTTATTTCAAGAAATAGAAAAGAGAAAAGAAAATTGGAAATTATCAGATTTTGATGAAATGGTAGCGGTGAAAACATTATTTACTACGGGAAGAGCCATCACACAATCAAGATATGGTAAATATGAAAATACCAAAGAACAAATAGACTACTTAAAGAGAATTCGGGAAGATACAATATTTTGTAAATATATAGGACAACTGTATAAAGTAAAATCATATTTGCAGAAGGATCATGTTGTTTTACTGTGTCTTTTAAAAAAAAGATTTTATAGGACAATTGTGTTAATGTTAAAAATTAAGAATATGGTAGGATAGTAAAAATGAATAAAATTTTAACGGTAAGCATTGCAGCGTATAATGCAGAAAAAGATATAGAAAGATGTCTAGATTCATTAATAAATTCTGGGAAAATAGAAAAGTTGGATGTAATTGTTGTAAATGATGGATCTACAGACAAAACCAGTCAAGTGACAGAGAAATATGTTAAACGGTATAAGGATTCAATTAGATTAATTAATAAAGAAAATGGTGGTCATGGTTCAACAATTAATACAAGTATAGAAGCTGCCATTGGAAAGTATTATAAGATACTCGATTCAGATGATTGGGTAAATAGTGAAAATTTGGCCAAACTGGTAAGCTACCTAGAACAAAATGATGTAGATATGGTATTAAATTCCTATGAGGAGATATCATATTCAGATCATAGCAAAAAGAAATTGATCGAACCGGAAACGGGAAAAACAACTTTTGAAAAAATATATCATATTGAAAAAATGAATAGCGACAATGTTCTATATATGCACTCTCTTACTTTTCGAACGGAAATAATGAAGAAAATGGGAAGTGTTATAGACGAGCATTGTTTTTATGTTGATATGGAATATTGTGTATTCCCGTTGCTGTATGTCAAAAACTTTGTATATCTCGATTATCCGGTATACCAGTATTTGCTGGGTTCTCAGACCCAGAGCATGAATATGCAAAACTTAATAAAACGTAGAGAGCAACATCTAAAAGTAACAAAAAGGCTAGTTGAGTATTATAACAAAAAAGGTAATGCAGTTCCGGAAAATGTAACCGCTATTATGTTATTAAGAATTAAATATGCAGTATATCAGCAGTATAAAATTTATCTTAATATGCCAGAAAGAGAATCTTATGCAGAAATTAAAAAATTTGATCAATGGTTGAAGACAAAGGATCAGAATTTATATGAAGGTCCACAGGGAAGGATGATGAAATTAATTAAATTGAATCGTAAAACAGGGTATAGATTGTACATACCGATAATTGGTGTAATGAAAAAGATAAAAATAATACGATAAAGTTTGGAGGCATAAATGCACATAACATATAAATGGGGTAAGAAAGAAATACTATTTTTTTTAGGCTATTTTCTGCTGGGATTAACCAATGTTGTAATTGGCAATTCATATTTATTTGGAGAAAAACGTCTTATAATATGTGAAATAGTGCAATATATATCGGCAGTAGTATTTGTTACATCTTTTTGTATTGATAAATATAAAACGAAAGAATTTTTAATTAGACTGGTGACAGCTGCAGTCATTTTTTTGGTGACGGCTAAAAGTCACAGTATAGGCTTTGGGTTATGTGCGTTATCAATAATAACATCATTAAATATTAATGTCGAAAAAATTATAAAAAATACTATAAGAAATAATTTGTTTTTTATAGTAATAGTGGTTATCCCAGCATTACTTGGGTTTATACCCAATAATGTATATATGCATAACGGAATAAAAGCATACTCATTAGGATTTGCGTATTATTCCAATTTACCTAATATTATTTTCATGATTACATTAGCAATGTATTGGCTTTCAAAATCAAAAATAAAAGAAAGTTTAATCCTTTTGATTAGCTTTCCTGTTCAGGTGGTTATATATAAAATAAGTACACTTCGACTGACGTTCTATCTTTATTTACTCTTTTTAGTAGTTGCTGTTTGTGCTAAGTTTTATAATCGCAAAAAAAGGCATAGATTGATGACTATATTTTCTACAGTCATGTTTCCGGTTGGATGTATGGGGACTTTTATAATGTCCTTTTTATATGAAAAATCACGACTAATAGCAAAGTTCAATGAAGTAATAAATTATAGATTAGGGTTCAATTATAAAGGTTTTATGATGTATGGATTAAGTTTGTTCGGAAAAAAGATAGAAATGGTGGAGGAATATTGGGATGCTAATAATATCAATCATTATTTTTATATTGACTCAGGGTATGTGTTTTCATTTTTAAGCTATGGAATAATCTTTTTTTGTCTCTTGATTGCTATGTATACATTTTTATCAAGATATGCAATAAAAAATAATCAGATAAAATTAGCTGTTTGGTGTCTAATGATATGTATTTATTCAGTTATAAATGATGTTATGTTTAATACAGCATTGAACCCATTACCTATGATTGCATTTAATTTGATGTGGAATTCTTGGAGTGGTAAAAAGAAAAGAGGAAAATTGGAGTGGGAACAAAGAAGTATTACTGCACGATAATTGTAATTAGCAACAAAGAAAATGTATTGGAAGAATACAAAAAGAGTTTGCAGATTCAAAAAAATGTTGATTATCAGTTGATAGTAATTGACAATACTAAAAATCAATATAAGAGTGCAAGAAAAGCATTTAATAGCGTGCTTGCTCAGGCATACTATGAAATGGTTATTTTTTCTCACCCTGATATTAGATTTATGTCTGAAAATGCATTATTTGAGATTTTACAGATGGTAGAGAAAATAAATAATTTTGGGGTGATTGGCATTGCGGGATGTCAGGCAGGAAAAAATTGGGCAATATTATCTAATATAATTCATGGAGATGAAAAAAGAGAGGCAGGTAAGAAAATAGAGCAGGCCATTGAAGTACAAACGGTGGATGAATGTTTCTTTATTATGAAAAAGAAAATCATTCAGGAACTTAAATTCACAGATGAAGATGGATGGCATTTATATGCGGTTGAGCAAAGCCTTCGAATGCTTGATAAAGGGAGAAAAAATTATATTGTTCCGGCAGAAATATGGCATTTATCAGATGGTAGATCTTTAGAACCCGCATATATGAAAGGATTAGAAAAAATAATTAGCAAATATCGAAACAATGTGGAGTATATTAATACGACTGTAAAGCAGTGGAAAACAAGGGGAGTAGAGGCGTATTGGTATAGAAAATATTATTTTATGAAACAGATAATGAAGAAATTGATATACAGATAATAGGGAAATTATTATGGAAAAAAAGCAACATTCAGTACGGTACAATTTTATAATGAATTTCATATTAACAACATCGCAATTTTTGTTCCCCCTAATTACGTTTCCATATATTTCTCGCGTATTATTAGCAACAGGAAATGGAAAAGTTACTTTCGTGGCTTCTGTTGCTAATTATTTTATGATGGTTGCATCTTTAGGAATTCCAACATATGGAATAAGGGCGTGTGCGCAGGTAAGAGACGATAAAGATAAGCTATCAAAAACGGCGCAGGAAATTTTTCTGATAAATTTAGTGATGACATTATTAGTTTGCATTACTTATGTCATTTGCCTTTACACTGTACCCAGATTTCAGGCTGACAGAACACTGTTTTGGATTAATGGAATCAATATCATATTAAATATGTTTGGAATAAATTGGTTATTCCAAGCATTAGAACAATATGATTATATAACAATACGCTCCATTATATTCAAGATGATTTCAGTCATCTTGATGTTTTTGCTTGTTCACGAAGAAACAGATTATGTTATTTATGGAGCAATTACTGTATTTGCAGCTGTTGGCTCCAATGTTTTAAATTTCATTCGGGTACATAGATTTATCGAATGGAAAGTCTATAATAGTTATGACCTTAAGCGACATATGAAACCCATTCTTATTCTATTCGCTCAGAGTTTGGCAATTTCGATTTATACGAATTTAGATACTATCATGCTTGGTTTTATTAAAACAGACACCGATGTAGGATACTATAATGCAGCTGTAAAAATCAAGACAATTCTTTTGAGTTTAGTTACTTCATTGGGTAATGTATTATTACCTCGAATGTCATATTATGCAGAAAAAAAGGAAATAAGAGCGTTTAAAGAAATGACTTTGAAAGCACTTAATTTTACAGTACTGATGTCGATACCGTTGACACTATATTTTGCTATGTTTGCAGAAGAATCCATAGAATTTCTTGCTGGACCAGGATATACAGGGGCAATTCTTACTATGCAGATTATTACAATGGCAATAATTCCAGGTGGAATCACTGGAGTTTTGGGTATACAAGTATTGACAGCATTGGAAAAAGAAAAATATGTTTTGTATTCAGTCAGTATAGGGGCAATAGTAGATTTCATTCTTAATTTGTTATTTATATATCCATTAGGTGCTGCAGGAGCGGCTTTGGCAACGGTTTTAGCAGAAATTATGGTATTGATTGTACAGGTGATATATACAAAAGATCTACTTTTGGAATTAAAAAAAGGATTCAGGGCGCATATTTATTTAATGATAGCAATTGTAAGTATGCTATGCTCATGGAGCATTAAATATATAACAATTGAATCCATATTTATGAAATTAGTATTGTCATCATTGATTTTCTTTGGCATTTATGGTTTGGGATTAATTATTAGTAAAGAAGAAGTGGCAATGGAAGTATTGAATGGGGTTTTACGGAAAATTAAATTGAAGAAAAGGAGCTAAAATGTACGATTACTTAGTTGTGGGATCTGGTTTATACGGAGCTATATTTGCGCATGAAGTGAAGAAAGCAGGAAAAAATGTTCTGCTGATTGACAAGCGTTCTAATGTAGGAGGAAATATATATACAGAAAAAATTGAGAATATTCAGGTACATAAATATGGAGCTCACATTTTCCATACCAATAATAGGAAAGTATGGGAATATATAACCCAGTTTGCGGAGTTCAATCGTTTTACCAATAGTCCGGTTGCAAATTATAAGGGAGAAATATATAGCTTGCCTTTCAATATGTATACTTTTAATAGAATGTGGGGAGTAAGAACACCGGAGGAAGCGGCTCGGAAAATTGATGAACAGAAAAAGGCTGCTGGAATCAAAATTCCACAGAATCTGGAAGAACAGGCAATTTCCTTAGTTGGAAAGGATATTTTTGAAAAGCTAATAAAGGGATATACGGAAAAGCAATGGGGACGAGAATGTAAAGAACTTCCAGCATTTATTATAAAGAGATTACCAGTCAGATTTACATATGACAACAATTATTTTAATGCGTTGTATCAGGGAATTCCCATGGGTGGCTATACAAAGATGATAGAACGATTGTTGGATGGAATTGAAGTACGATTAGAGACAGATTATTTGAAAGAAAAAAATGCTTTAGATTCTATAGCAAAAAAAGTAATTTATACAGGACCGATAGATGCTTACTTTGGATATGAGTTAGGAACATTGGAATATCGTTCTGTAAAATTTGAAACAGAAGTAATGGATTGTCCAAATTTTCAAGGGAATGCGGCTGTGAATTATACAGATCGGGAAACTCCTTGGACAAGAATTATTGAACATAAATGGTTTGAATTTGGTAAAGACGAACAGGGAAATGAGCTACCGAAAACGGTAATTAGTAAAGAGTATAGCTCGGAATGGAAACCAGGAGACGAGCCATATTATCCAGTGAACGATGAGAAAAACATGAAATTGTATCAAGAATATCATGAAATGGCGAAAAAAGAAAAGAAAGTGATTTTTGGAGGTAGATTAGGAGAGTATAAATACTATGATATGGATGCGGTTATAGAAGCTGCGCTACAGCAAGTTAAGAAGGAACTATTGAGATGAAAGAAAAATCAAAAAGAGTCTTGTATTATGATCTTTTAAACATAGCAGCATGTATAGCAGTAATTGCACTACATCATAACGGATTAGTTCATACATTTACAGGGGATAAGATATGGAAAGAATGTTTGCTTGTAGAAGTAGGATTTTATTGGGCAGTTCCCATTTTTTTAATGTTAAGTGGCGCTACGTTAATGAATTATCGCAAGAAATATTCTACAAAAACATTCTTTTCGAAGCGTTTATCTAGGGTGGTCTTCCCATGGATATTTTGGTCTTTTGTGATGATAGCACAAAAGATAATTGAAGGTCAATATACGCTGGAAAGTTGCAGACCCAAAGCCGTTTTGAGTATTTTATTAAATTGTGAAATAGAAAACGTATATTGGTTTTTTCCAGTGATTATTGGAATATATATGTTTCTTCCGTTGTTGTCCCAGTTAGCACAGGAACAATATAGAAAAACGTTATGGTACATCGTGGGATATGGAGTATTGGTAAATGGTACAGTGCCTTTGCTATGTGAAGTGGCGGGAATTCAGTGGAATGGCTCTTTGTTAAGCCCATTAAATGGTTATTATACTTTTTTTATTTTAGGCTACCTGTTATCTACGGAAGATATCTGTAAAAAATGGCGGATAATAATATATGTAAATGGATTTTTATGCGCATGTATAAGATATTGTGGTATTTATTATTTAAGTTTTAGAGATGGCACTAAGAATTCATTATTGTTCAATTATGAACAATTTCATGTATTTGGATTGGCAATTGCTGTATTCGTATTATTTAAATATATACAATGGGATAAAGCTTTGAATGTTACAATACAAAATGGCGTTTCCAAGATAGCTGGATGCAGTCTTGGAGTATATCTAATTCACATATGTGTTATGACATATGAAAAGAAAATTTTTCATATACAGGAGAGCAGTTTGTGGTGGAGAAACTGGGGGGGGTATCTTAACAACATACATAATTTGTCTTTTGATTGTAATGGGTGTAAAACGTATTCCTCTTATAAAAAGGATTTTCCCATAAAGCAAAGAGTGGTTGCAAATGGATAAGAAAACGGAGGAGAAAGCGTGATAAAAGATAAGAACAATGTTCTGAATAAACGGAGAGTAATAGGGGTGATGGTTGTTGCATTAGCATTATTCATAGGATATATTGCTACACATGAAAAAAATGATGACTGAAAATATAAGAACTATATCTTACGATCCCCTATCAACAAAGACAACTTCAAAAAATCTACCTGAAAAGCATGAAATACGCACATTACTATTGGTGGACGAATTATTATAGGTGAAAATCATGAACAAAATTGAAAAATATAAACAAGTATATATTGGACTTGGAATTTTCGCAGGGCTCATATATCTTCCACTATTATCAAATGGATTAACAAATTCAGATGACGGAGTATGGCATACAACAGCTTTTACTGCTTCGGATTGGGAGATATCTATAGGCCGGTGGTTTTGGATTTATTTGGATAAGATAAAATTTGGTATTAATTCGATAACCTTGAATAACATACTGTCTTTAATGATTATGGTATTAGGACTGATACTTTGTATGGAGTGCTTGAAGGTAGAAAAAACGCTTTTTCGGGTGTTGGGAGGAATGCTGTTTTTAACATATCCAATTGTATGTGATATCCTTTCTTATAGCTATATGTCTATGACATTTGCAATGGCATTTCTATTGAGTGTTATAGCAGCAAGATGTTTACTGGCCCAAAATAACAGTGTAATTTTAGGTGGCTTAGGGAGCGTTGCTATTGCGTGTAGTATGGGGTGTTATCAAGCTTATATAGGGGTTACATGTTTGATATTATTGGTAGATGCAATAAAGCAGTTTTGCCAGGAAAAAGAAATTAAAACAACGTTTTATTTATTATTAAAAGAAGGAATATTTATAGCAATTGGAGGCGTTTTATATTATGGTATAGTAAAGCTGCACTGTAAAATTTATGGAGTAACATTGGCTGATTATAAAGGAGCAGGTTCAACTTCGATAAAAAATATTGTGTTTCAAATGCCGGAAACAATTAAAGTGACATACAGTACATGGGCAGATTTCTTTTGGAAAAATTCATTGCAGACAAATCCGTTCTGGTATAGAAGTTTATGTAAATTAATGTTATGCATTATCAGTGTATTGCTGCTTATAAAGGTGATTCAGTTATTTAAAGAAAAAATGTATTTTCATATTTGTTTCATAATAGGATTAATATTAATGCTTCCAGTAGGATGTAATTTGATATTATTATTAGTTCCAGGAAGTAAGGAAACAATATTAATGACGGGAGCGATGGCGCTGGTGTTCCCGGTATTTTTATGGAGTTATGATAATGAAAAATGGATTGCCAAATACATCCATGCATTTGGAGTATTGATATCTATAATACTTATATGGAATAATATTTTAACTGTAACAAATGATCAGGCTGTAATGAATGAAGGAAGAAAAGCTACATATACGGTTGCAGAACAAGTTTTGAATTCACTGCAGCAAGAAGGTGCTGATTTAACGGAGGAGAAAGTTACTATTGTTGGAAAAGCTTCTTCTTATCCCAATTTTGGGAAAAGGGGGAATTGGAATTGGGCCAATAGTTATGCGCAGTATGGTCAATTTATTGATTCGCCGGAATGTATTCGAATGTCATGGGACGGGGTATATTGGAATCTATTTGGACTTTCTTTACAAATGGCAGAAGATGACGTAACTAGTAAGGTAAAAGAAACAAATGAGTTTAAAAATATGAATGTTTATCCCGAAAACGGTTCTATAGAAAAAATCAATAATATATGGGTAGTGAAACTCGAATATTAATAAAAAAGATATATTTATGCTATGGAAGATTATCGAAAAGTTGCATAAGGGAAACTCGCTTTGATCCGGTGTTAGGTATCTCGGAATAAAGGACATATTATGAGAAAATGGGAGGCGTTTATGAAAAAAAGAAAAATAATAACTATACTTTTGATAACAGTTCTTATTACAACACCGACACAATCTATTGCTGCCTCTCAATCTACTTCAACAATATTATCAGATAGCACAGAGTCTTTAATACAAGACGTGACAACCTCAGATGCCATGGCAGAAGATGAGATAACAGAAGAAGTAGATATAACGGAAGATGCAGAGAACGGATTGATTGAAGATTCAGAAAAGCCAGAGGTATTGCGGAAGAAGCTTCCTGAAGAGGTTCAAGAAGAAATGGAAGTCGATGCTGTCCCCGAACCCGAAAAACCAACAGATCTCTCATACGGAACCTACATAGAGTCCGACTTGGATCAAAATACTCCCGTATATGAGCCTGGCATTGCCACATATGCCGTCCTTCCATTTTCCTTCCCGGATGAAATGGACAAGTTCTATGCCACTTACCCGTCTAATCGGAATCAGAATCCTTATGGCACCTGCTGGGCGGTTTCTTCTATTGGTCTGGCGGAGTTTGATCTGATAAATGATTCTTTGGCAGGCCGCGGTGATTTTGACAACAGCCTAGATTTGAGTGAGCTGCAGCTGGCTTATTTTACCTACAATTCGGTGCTGGATCCGCTCGGTGGAACCGAGGGTGATTATACGAAGTATTACAATGAAAATGCGTCCGTATCTTATCTGAACTATGGTGGCAATTACGCGATGGCTGCCAGGAGACTGGCGGGATGGTGCGGAGCAGTACAGGAGTCTCTGGTGCCTTATAGTCAGGCTGCGGAGACAGTGGCCAGAGGATTGGACAGTTCTTATGCTTATAACCAAGATGTGGCGCATCTAGAAAACGCATATATGATCAATATCCGGCAGAATTCTTCCGATGTGAAACAGCAGATTATAGAGCATGGTGCGGTGGGAGTAATGTATTATCATGCGGATGAAGCTATGGGCTGGAATTCTACGTTGGGACAGTATACTTATTATGATTCAGCGTTGACAGGCGGTGGACATGCAGTGATGATTGTCGGCTGGGATGATCAGTTTTCAAAGAATAATTTTACAGCTGAAGAGAAACCGTCTAGCGATGGAGCATGGCTTGTGCGCAATAGCTGGGGTTTGTATGCTAATTACTTTTGGATGTCTTATGAGACAGCGTCTTTGGCAGATACGGCGTGGGTATTTGATTTCTCCGAAAATGACGGTTATGACAACAATTATCAGTTGGATGGCGGTATCTATACATATCCGGATTCCAGTCATCGGATTCTTGCCAATGTGTTTAAGACGAAACAGGAGACTGGAGTAAATGCGGAGACTATGAAGGCCGTTTCGCTTACATTTTCCAGGGCAGCTAATGTAGGATATACCGTTGAAATCTATACGGATTTGACGGATGCATCGGATCCTTTAAGCGGAACCAGGCAGGACAGTGCTACCACAAGCGGGATGACAACCTATGCTGGAATATACACAATTCCGCTGAACCATGCGGTAACTCTGAAACCTGGTACGTGTTTTGCCGTAGTAGTTACGGTGGATTCGGCTGCGCTGGATTATGAGCAGGCGCAGTCAGTGGCCACGGATGATTTTACGAAGCTTATCTGGGACTGTGCGGTAAGTACAGGGAATAATAAAAGCTTTTATTACAGTGGAAATAAGTTTTATCCTTTTTACTGGGGAAATTATTGTATAAAAGCGTTCACGACAGATGAGAAAATAATAGTAGAACCGGAGCAAGAGCCTGCAGGTGTCGAGTGTTGTACTCATGTACAGGATTATGGCTGGATGGATCCGGTTCAGAATGGGGAAGTTAGTGGCACCGCTGGCAAAAGTTTGCGGGTGGAAGCCTTTGAGTTAAAGATAGTAAATGTGGACGGCCTGGATATTAATTATACCTCTATGGTGTGCGGAAAGGGTTGGCAGGAAGTTAAGAAGAACGGAACTGCCAGCGGGACTTCTGGTCAGAGCAGACAGATTGAGGCAGTTATGATTTCCCTCAGCGGGCAGAAAGCAGGAACTTATGATATCTGGTATCGAGTTCATTCCCAGGATTACGGCTGGCTGGCTTGGACATCCGATGGAGCTCCAGCAGGTACAGGTGAATATGGAAAACGGATTGAGGCGATGCAGGTGGCTCTACTTCCCAAGGGAGAGAGGCCGACAAATGATTATAAGGGTGTGAAATCCCAAAGTAGCGAGGCATATATGTCGAAATCCGGTTTTGTACCGTCCATGGATTTGGGGTATACGTTGCAGTATCAGACCCATGTGCAAGATTACGGCTGGATGAGTAAGGTTTCGGAGGGTGGTATCGGTGGAACCATTGGAAAGGGACTTCGGATGGAGGCTTTGAATGTCACATTAAAGAGTCGGCAATATTCCGGAGATATTGTTTATACTACCCACGTGCAGGATTATGGTTGGATGAATAATGTCAACGATCCATTCTCTTGGAGCAAAAACGGACAGAATTCCGGTACCGCCGGAAAATCTCTACGTTGCGAAGCGATCCGCATCGCGCTCATCGGTGACATTGCCAATTATTACGATATCTATTATCGGGTTCATTCCCAAGATTATGGTTGGCTTGGCTGGGCATCCGATGGAGAACCAGCTGGAACATCTGGTTGTAGCTATCGTATGGAAGCCATCCAGATCGCTCTGCGGCCCAAGGGAAGTGGTGCACCGGCGCAGAATTATCAGGGGGTGACCTCGGCGCAGACGCAGGCATACATAAGTAGATGATAAAATTTTATACTCAATAATGAATCCAGTAGCCTGCGACTTTAAAGACTTGTCATTCATTAGAAAGGTTATGGTGGAGGTGATAACCATTAGTCACTACAATTCTGAAAAATGGTTTCATCTAACGAAGGAACTTGTTCAAAAACAGAAGAGGCATTGAGCCGAACGATATCCGAGAGCACCTAGTCAACCATTTCTTCCTTGAAAAGTCATGCAAGGAAAGAAATAGTAATTATATAAAGGCGAACCATTAGAGAAATATACTAAATATTTTGCTTCAAAAGATTGGAGTCAATTGTCGCAAGAACAATTGATTTTTGAAAAAGAAGCATTACATCTATGCGTATATCAAATGGTTTTATAGGATGGATAAGAAGAGAAAAATGCAAGAAAATCACAATTTGGAAGACATAGGAAAAGCAATTGAAAAAGGTATGAATAATGTGATAATGGAAACGAAGGCACAGAGGTGGGTTTTTCATTAATGAAAAGATTTTGATTTCCGATATATAGTTATATTCTAATATGCTGATTTAGGAGGAAGCTAGTTAATGGAAAGGTGTAGAGAGTGTATAGAGTTTCATGAGAATCCACTCAATCCTGCGGATGGTAAGTGTGAAATGAAAGAAAGTCAAGTGTCAGGAGAAGGAAGATATTGTTCAAGCTTTAGAAAAAGATTGAATAAAGAAGAACAGTATATTCTGAATTTTTAAGAAAAAAAACTGTAAGCGCAGGGGAGTACAGTAATTTTGAAGGCAAGAAAAAAGAGATATTTGATAAACTTGTGGAAATGAGGTGTTTTTCTGGTAAAGGGATAGAAAAACCGCTGTATTATTATAGGCAAGATGATGTCTTTAAAAATGAATATCCCGATATATTTGATGTATATAAAGGAAAACATTAAGTTCGGTTAAGTTCACCAATGCAAAATATCCGACGCATCAGATAAGCTTTCACACATTATCTGCACTTGATTGTATGACCTTTATAAAAAGCGAGGTAATTGATGAAGTTTCTTCAATTACAATTCTTTCGGAACATATTTGTGACGATTCAAGGTTTTCTCAGGATGAGTTGAGTCAATACGGTTGAAATCAAGACTTGCAATGTAATGACATTTGCGTTACAATTATAAATATAGGAGGTGCTAGGGTATGGAAAAAACAGCTACATTGAACTTAAGAGTAAATCCAACGGTAAAAGAACGTGCAGAAGCTGTATTATCAAGGTTGGGTGTTCCGATGTCAACGGCGATAGATATGTATTTGAATCAAATTTCTCTGACAGGAGGAATTCCATTTGCAGTAACTTTACCAAAAGCTCCGGATTCTCTTAATGTGGATCAGATGACGGATGAAGAATTTCATGTCAAGCTGCAGAAAGGGTATGATGATATAAAAGCAGGAAGAGTACAGGATGCTGCCAGCGCTTTTGCTAAATTTAGGGAGAACCATTAAAAATGAAAGTGTATAAGATTGAGATTACACAAGAAGCATTAGCAGATATGGAATAGCTTTATGACTATATTGCCCATAACTTGTTATCACCTGAAAATGCAATGGGACAATACAACCGGATTGCGGATGCGATATTGAAGCTGGATGTGATGCCGGAACGTTTTCGGATTATGGATTCAGAACCAGAGTGCTCAAAAAAATTGCGAAGAATGCTTGTAGACAATTACTCCGTATTTTATGTGGTAAATGAAGATAGTGTTATTATAACGAATGTTTTTTATGCACCATCGGATATTGAACGGAGATTAAAGGGGAAATAGCAATCAGAGAATGGTATCTATGCGTTTATAATGGAGCGGCAACATATTGGCAACAGAGAATCAGTGAGTCAATGTATTAGAGATAAAAGACACATAATTTAAATATATATATTTAAGAATATTTTTGAAGTAGTCGAGTTTGAATAACGGATTAAAATGCCGAAAGCCTGTATTTATGCGCTTCCGGTATTTGTTTTATCAAATGGCTCTATTTATGGGTGTGGTAATGAGCTGGAATATATAGAAGGAGAACAGCGTTATGTCAATTTTGTCAACAAGAGATTGGTTTCTACACCTCTTGACTTTTCTTTCTTTCTCTCTTACAATGAGAAAGAAACAAGAAAGAAGCGAGAAAGAAAGGAGCAGAAGATGTTAGCATTCGAAAACCAGAATATCGAATTTAAGCAAGAATATGTCCCTGACGTCCGAAAAGAGGTGATGGGATTTGCAAATGCAGAGGGCGGTACCGTTTATGTCGGTGTACGAAAAGATGGAGCAGTTCTGGGTATGAGTGATCCGGACAGTGTGATGCTCCAAATCGTGAATTCCTTGAAGGATTCGTTGGCACCGGACATCATGCCGTTTGTCAGAGTCAATACAATTGAAATAGAAGGAAAGCAAGTCATCGAAATTGATGTAACAACAGGAACAAATCGACCGTACTATCTCCGTGAAAAAGGTCTGAAGCCTGGTGGAGTGTATGTAAGAAAAGGAAGCTCTACACAGCCAATGACGGAAGAGGGAATTCGGGAGATGATTCTTCAAAACAGTGGTAGATCTTTTGAACTGTGCAGAAGTATGAATCAGGAATTGACGTTCCATACTCTCCAAACAGAAATGCAGAGAAGGTCTATCGAAATCGGACCATCGCAAATGCGAACTCTTAAGCTGATTGGTGAAGATGGTTTGTATACAAATCTTGCATTGCTGCTATCAGACCAGTGTGAAACAACAACGAAGGTTGCTTTCTTTCAAGGAACAGATAAGGAACTATTCCGAGACAGAAAGGAATTTAAGGGCTCTATTTTAAAGCAGCTTGAGGATGTATACCAGTTTATTGATTTAATTAATAAAACGAAAGCAACATTTTCAGGACTGGATCGAACTGATAGAAGAGATTACCCGGAGGAAGCAGTAAGAGAGGCTTTACTGAACAGCATCGTTCATCGAGATTACTCTTTTAGTGGAAGTAATCTGGTCAATGTCTATGAAGACAGAATCGAACTTGTTTCTCTTGGAGGACTTGTATCCGGTTTGGAGCTGAAATCCATTTTTCTTGGTGTCTCACAATCGAGAAATCCGAACCTTGCGGCTGTTTTCTACCGCATGAGATTGATTGAGAGTTATGGTACAGGAATTGGAAAAATTGAGCGCGCGTATAAAGCTTGTCCATTTCAGCCAGAGTTTGAAACAGCAAAGGGTGTTTTTCGGGTGACACTTCCGAATAGAAATGAGCAGCCGGAAATGGATGTCCGGGTATCTGATAAAGCGGACAGAGATATTTCACTGAATGAACAGAAGTCGCTCATTCTTCAATATGCACAGGAAAACGGCAGTGTTACAAGAAAAGAAGTCGAAGATTTGATTGGCGCAGGAACAACAAAGGCGTTCCGATTGCTTAAGGAGCTTTGTGAGATTGATAAACTTGAGCAAAAGGGAAGCGGAAAGCTGAGTACCTATGTTATCAAATAAGTACTTGACATCTTCGCCCGTAAAGGTTTAGAATAATCCTTGATATGACAAATGCAACGAAGGTGCACAGTAACCTTTCTTCTTCTTTCAGAGAGAGACCGTCAGCGGCTGGGAGCGGACTTAAGTTCAGGAGAGAGTGTGAAATTCCCACCGGAGCAGCATCGCTGAAGAGATTTGGTAGGCGGTGACGCAGCCTGCACGTTACGCAGAAGATGAGAGCCTGTCCGTTTTACATGGAGACAGGAATCAGGGTGGTACCGCGGAATATATATGCTCCGTCCCTACTATGTGTAGGGATGGAGCTTTTTTGCGCGTTTGCATTGAGAAGGGCAGGCAGTTTCAAAAGCAGGCAGTTGGGTGCTTGCACACAAATGTCTGCTTTTGAAATTGCCTATGCGGCGAAAGCCGCGAGTTTCAGAAAGCGATAGCTTTCTGAAACTGCCCTGGAGTACACGTCCCTCAAAAACCAATAATTCAGGAAAGGTGAGAAGTAATGAAGGAAAAACTGCAGAAAATCCGGGAAAATGCCATTGCGCAGATTCGGGAAGCAAAGAATCTGAACACATTGAATGAAGCCCGCGTGGCCATTCTCGGTAAAAAGGGTGAACTGACCAGCGTATTGAAGAGTATGAAGGATGTGGCTCCGGAGGACAGACCGAAGGTAGGCCAGCTGGTGAATGAGACACGCGAGGAAATCGAGAAGGTTCTGGAAGAGGCCAAGGCAAAGATGGAGGCCATGGTCCGCGAGGAGAAGCTGAAGGCAGAGGTTATCGACGTAACCCTTCCGGCGAAGAAGAACAATGTAGGCCATCGTCATCCGAACACCATCGCGCTGGAAGAGGTAGAGCGTATCTTCATCGGCATGGGCTACGAGGTAGTCGAGGGACCGGAGATCGAGTACGACCTTTACAACTTTGAGAAGCTGAATATTCCGGAAGGACATCCGGCCAAGGACGAGCAGGATACCTTCTATATCAATAAAAACATCGTGCTGCGTACCCAGACTTCTCCGTGCCAGGCCCGTGTGATGGAGGAAGGAAAGCTGCCGATCCGTATGATCGCTCCGGGACGTGTATTCCGTTCTGACGAGGTGGACGCAACCCATTCCCCGTCCTTCCATCAGATTGAAGGTCTGGTTGTAGATAAGAATATTACATTTGCGGATCTGAAGGGTACGCTGGAGGAGTTCGCGAAAGAACTGTTCGGAGCAGAGACCAAGACCAAGTTCCGTCCCCATCATTTCCCGTTTACGGAGCCCAGCGCCGAGGTAGACGTAAGCTGCTTCAAGTGCGGCGGTAAGGGCTGCCGTTTCTGCAAGGGCAGCGGCTGGATCGAGATCTTGGGATGCGGTATGGTGCATCCCCACGTGCTGGAGATGTGCGGCATCGATCCCAACGAGTACACCGGCTTTGCGTTTGGTGTAGGTCTGGAGAGAATTGCGCTGCTGAAGTATGAGATTGATGATATGAGACTGCTGTATGAGAATGATATCAGATTCTTGAAGCAGTTTTGATAGCAGTGAGCCGTGCTGTTTCATTTTCTCGAGCGCAGCACGGGGAACGTACGTGATAGAAAGAGAGGAAAACAAAATGGATACATCTTTATCATGGATTAAAGCATATGTGCCCGATCTGGATGTGACGGCCCAGGAATACACCGATGCGATGACACTTTCCGGAACCAAGGTTGAGGGCTTCACCAAGCTGGACGCTGACCTGGAAAATATCATCATCGGACAGATTATGAAGATTGAGCAGCACCCGGATGCGGATAAGCTGGTGGTGTGCCAGGTCAATATCGGAGAGGCAGAGCCTGTTCAGATCGTTACCGGCGCTCCCAATGTAAAAGAAGGGCAGAAGGTTCCGGTGGTTCTGGACGGTGGACGCGTGGCCGGCGGACATGACGGCAAGATGACCCCGGGCGGAATCAAGATTAAGAAGGGCAAGCTTCGTGGCGTGGAGTCCAACGGTATGATGTGCTCCATCGAGGAGCTGGGCCAGACCCGGGAAATGTACCCGGAGGCTCCGGAGTACGGCATCTATATCTTCCCGGACGACGCAGTGGTAGGCGAGAGCGCTATCCACGCACTGGGCCTGGACGACGTAGTATTTGAGTATGAGATTACCTCCAACCGTGTGGACTGCTACAGTGTCATTGGTATTGCCCGTGAGGCGGCAGCTACCTTCCGTAAGAAATTTGTACCGCCTGTGGTAACTGTAAAGGGCTCCGGCGGAGACGTCAATGACTATATTAAGGTAGATGTAAAGGATGCAGATCTCTGCTCCCGCTACTGCGCGAGAGTGGTCAAGAATATCAAGCTGGCTCCGTCACCCAAGTGGATGCAGCGCAGACTGGCAGTGAATGGTATTCGTCCGATTAACAACATCGTCGATATTACCAACTACGTGATGGAAGAGTATGGCCAGCCCATGCATGCCTATGATCTGGATACCATCGCCGGTCATCAGATTCTGGTGCGCCGGGCGGAGGAGGGCGAGAAATTCGTTACTCTGGACGGCCAGGAGCGTACCCTGGATGAAAATGTGCTGATGATCTGCGACGGCGAGAAGGCTGTCGGCATCGCAGGTATCATGGGCGGTGAGAATTCCATGATTACCGATAATGTAAAGACCATGCTCTTTGAGGCAGCCTGCTTCGATGGCGTAAATATCCGTCTTTCCGCAAAGCGTATCGGTCTTCGTACAGATGCTTCCGGTAAGTTCGAAAAGGGACTGGATCCGAATAATGCACAGGCTGCCATCGACCGTGCCTGCCAGCTTATCGAGGAGCTTGGCGCCGGTGAAGTGGTAGACGGCATGGTAGACGTATACAATGGTAAGAGTGAGCCTTCCAGAGTGGAGTTCGACGCAGACAAGATCAACGCCTTGCTGGGAACCGATCTGACCAAGGAGCAGATGCTGGATTACCTGAAGCTGGTTGAGCTGGATTACGATGAGAAGACCAACGAGATCGTAGCGCCCACCTTCCGTCAGGATATTCACCGTCTGGCTGACGTGGCAGAGGAGGTTGCACGCTTCTTCGGTTATGACAATATCCCGACCACTCTTCCGAGAGGAGAGGCAACCACCGGTAAGCTTCCGTTCAAGCTTCGGGTGGAGGCTGTGGCCAGAGATATCGCGGAGTTCTGCGGCTTCTCCCAGGGCATGACCTACTCCTTCGAGAGCCCGAAGGTATTTGACAAGCTGCTGCTTGAAGCAGATGATCCCATGCGTCAGGCGATTAAGATCTCCAACCCGCTGGGCGAGGACTTCAGCATCATGCGTACCACATCCATGAACGGCATGCTGACATCCCTGGCGACCAACTACAACCGCAGAAACAAGAACGTGCGCCTCTACGAGCTGGGCAACATCTACATTGCAAAGGAGCTTCCGCTTAGCGAGCTTCCGGATGAGCGGATGCAGTTCACTCTGGGTATGTACGGTGACGGCGACTTCTACAATATGAAGGGTGTAATTGAGGAGTTCTTTGAAAAATTAGGTATGCGTGACCGCGTACATTATGATCCGAAGGCAGGCAAGAATTATCTGCATCCGGGTCGCCAGGCAAACATCTACTATGATGAGAAGCTGGTAGGTTATCTGGGAGAGGTCCATCCGGTAGTGGCTGACAATTACGGCATTGGTGAGCGCGCTTATGTGGCAGTTCTGGATATGCCGGTGGTAACTGAGATGGCCACCTTTGACCGCAAGTACGAGGGAATTGCCAAGTTCCCGGCAGTGACCCGTGACATTTCCATGGTCATCCCGAAGGATGTGCTGGCAGGCCAGATTGAGGAGGTCATTGAACAGAAGGGCGGCAGCCACTTAGAGAGTTTCAAGCTGTTTGATATCTATGAGGGAAGCCAGATTAAGGAAGGCTACAAGTCTGTGGCTTACTCCATTGTATTCCGCGGCAAGGACAAGACTCTGGAGGAGAGTGATATTTCCGCAGCCATGAAGCGAATCCTGAAAGGCCTGGAGGGTCTGAAGGCAGAGCTTCGTCAGTAAGTTGATACTGTAAAAAACTTACAGGGCATCGATTCCCCGGAAAATGGGGTCGGTGTCCTGTTTTAGGCTGACAGGATAAATGCGGCGTGGTATAATGAACGAAAGAGAGTCAACATACTCGTATGATTGACGAAAAATAAGACAAATGCGGGAGGGAATACTTATGCAGATTGGTATTGTAGGAACAGGCATGACGGTGCCCTGGTTTCTGGAGGCGGCAAAATTGATTCCGGAGATGGAAGTGCGGGCTTTATTTGCACGGAAAGAAGAAAAACGTAAGGAGATCTGTGAGAAGTATCAGGTTCCGGTGGCCTATGACAGTTATGAGAAGCTGTTAGCGGATCAGTCGATTGATGTATTGTATCTTCCGGTGCCCAATCACCTGCATTACAGCTTCACAAAGCAGGCCCTGGAGGCAGGGAAGCATGTGATTCTGGAAAAACCATTTACGGTGACCTACGAAGAGGCGAAAAAACTGGCAGAGCTGGCCCGGGCAAAGGGGTTGGTTCTCTTTGAGGCCATTACCAATCAGTACAACGCCAACTATGAAAAGGTTCGGGAACTGCTTCCGGGTCTGGGCGATGTGAAGATTGTGCAGCTGAATTTCTCCCAGTATTCCAGTCGCTATGAGGCATTCAAGCAGGGGAACATCGCGCCGGTATTCGATGCGGCCAAGGCAGGCGGCGCGCTGATGGACCTGAATGTATACAATATTCATTTTGTGGTGGGCTTGTTTGGCGAGCCTAAGGCAGTTCATTACTATCCGAATATGGAGAAGGGCGTGGACATGTCAGGCATTCTGGTTATGGAATATCCGACGTTCCAGTGTGTCTGTGTGGCAGCCAAGGACTGCGGCGCGCCTTTGTCAGTGAATATTGAGGGTGATAAGGGCTGCATGTTCAGCCATTCCAATTCCGGTCGGTTTGAAGAGTTCAGTTATCAGGAAAATAAGCAGGAGCCGATACATTACGAGCTGGCCCGCCGGGACAGCATTTTCGCGGAGGAGCTGACGGCATTTACCGAATACTATGTAAATAAAAACCAGGCGGAGCTGGACAGACGACTGGAACACAGCCTGCGGGTTATGAAGGTCCTGGATGCAGCCCGTCGGGGGAGCCGTTCCTGACTGATATATGGCAAAAGAGCGGAAGGGAAACAGAAACTGCTTTACGCGGACTGAAAAAAGCAGTAGAATAGAAAAATGTGTACGGACATACGGGGAGGGACAACATGTTTTATTCGATTCACAATAAAGAAATCCGGGAGATCAGTCTGGAGCAGCTGGATTTCCATGATATCTGCGTGGGTTATCTGACGCTGGATGAATTGAAAAGCTGCTATCAGGAGCTGGGACTTTCAGAGGTGGCGGTCAAGGACTGTATGACAGATTTCACCCATTTCCGAACCAGTATGGATGTATACGACGAGTTCAGCTTCGGTATGATCAATATCGTGGATATCCTGAATTTAAGCACCAGGCGTAACCGTATCGGTTTTTTCATCAAGAAAAATCTGTTCGTGGTGGTGAAGATCATTGACAAAGAGGACAGTATCCGGCAGATGTTCCTGGACGCCATCGGTCGTTTCCGGCAGAATGCCACCATGGAGAAGGTGATCTACGGTGTGCTGGAGCGCCTGCTGTCCAGCGGCAACCGCGGCCTGGTCATGACTGAACGACAAATCATTGCCATGGAGCGTGAAGTGGTCAACGGCAAGGTGGATCCGGAGCTGAATACGGAGATTTTCGATCTGCGAAACCGCCTATCGACTCTGAAGAACTATTATGAGCAGCTCATCGACATCGGAGAGTCACTGCAGGAGAATGAAAATGATTTGTTCGAGGAAGAAGATCTGCGTTATTTCAAGATTTTCACAGATAAATCCGAGCGTCTCAGCAATAACACTCAGCTGCTCTGTGACAATCTGATTCATCTGCGGGAGGCCATGGATGCCACCCTGAACTACAACCTGAACAACACCATGAAGCTTTTTACCATGGTGACCATCATCTTCCAGCCGCTGACTCTGATCGTGGGCTGGTACGGCATGAACTTCAAGTATATGCCGGAGCTTGGGTGGAGGTTCGGATATCTGTATGTGATCGAGCTGAGCATTGTGGTGGTGGGCGCGATTTTGTATTGGTTTAAGAAGAGAAAGTTCTAAAAAATGATATAACTCTATTTAAAGGACAGGAATTACAACATGAAAACAAGCGATTTTTACTATGATTTACCCCAGGAGCTGATAGCCCAGGATCCGCTGGAGGACCGCAGCAGCTCCCGGCTTATGGTACTGGATAAAAAGACAGGCAGTGTCGAACACAAGATCTTCCGGGACATCATCGACTACCTGAACCCGGGTGACTGCCTGGTGGTTAACAACACAAAAGTTATACCGGCCCGTCTCCTGGGAGTCAAAGAAGACACCGGCGCGCATATCGAAGTACTGCTTCTGAAGCGCAAGGCCGACAATGTATGGGAGACTCTGGTAAAGCCCGGAAAGAAAGCCAGACCCGGCGCGCGTATAGATTTCGGTGACGGCCTGCTGAAGGCGGAAGTGATCGACGTGGTAGACGAAGGCAACCGCCTGATTCGTTTTGAGTTCGACGGCATCTTCGAGGAAATTTTGGACCAGCTTGGACAGATGCCGCTGCCGCCTTATATCACCCATCAGCTAAAGGATAAGAACCGTTATCAGACCGTCTACGCCAAGCATGAAGGTTCGGCAGCGGCGCCCACTGCAGGACTCCATTTTACACCGGAGCTGCTGGAGCAGATCCGGGCCAAAGGCGTAAAGCTGGCCCATGTGACCTTACATGTCGGTCTTGGTACCTTCCGTCCGGTCAAGGTGGACGATGTAACCCAGCATCATATGCACTCTGAATTCTATATGGTAGAAGAAGACCAGGCCAAGCTTATCAACGATACCAAAGCCGCCGGTGGCCGCGTCATCTGCGTCGGCACCACCAGCTGCAGAACCCTGGAATCTGCCACGGACGAAAACGGTATCCTGAAAGCAGGAAGCGGCTGGACCGAAATCTTCATCTACCCCGGCTACCATTTCAAGATCATGGACGCCCTGATCACCAACTTCCATCTGCCTGAATCCACCTTGCTGATGCTGGTGTCTGCATTTGCAGACAAAGAAACGATTATGAAAGCATATGAGGAAGCAGTGAGAGAGCGGTATCGTTTTTTCAGCTTCGGCGATGCGATGTTCATCAAATAACATCCAAAACGTATATTTGTAATCAAGCGGGATTGCCGCGCGAAGCGCGGAAAATCCAAACTCGAAAGCAGAAATTAGCAAACAGAAAAGAGGGCGGCTCCGGTCCGCGGACAGGAGCCGCCCTCCTTTCGTCCGTTCTTACTTCTGTATTTTCTCTAAATCTCTGTAGAAAGCCGGATAAGAAATATTCACACAGTCCGCGCCGAGGATCTCCGTCTCCCCATCCGCATTGAGCGCCGCCACGGCGAACGACATGGCAATTCGGTGATCCAAATGACTGTCAATTACAGCCCCGTGAAGCGCATACCCGCCCTCAATGATCATCCCATCATCGGTAGCCGTCACCTTCGCCCCCATAGCCGCCAGATTCTCCGTCATCACCGCAATCCGATCCGATTCCTTCACCTTCAGCTCTGCTGCGTCCCGGATGATCGTCGTACCTTCTGCAAAGCAGGCCATGACCGCGATCACCGGCAATTCGTCAATCAGAGTCGGAATCAGATCCCCTTCAATGATACAAC
>OLRS01001315.1_pt1 | contig 24904 bp, 20 predicted proteins | sample 1673171 | NCBI WGS metagenome assembly OLRS01 (sample SAMEA3136762, study PRJEB25190) | human gut metagenome | biome: human gut; feature: human-associated habitat; material: faeces | place: Austria | collected 2013
GCTGCCGCACCTCGCTCGCCGTATCGGCACTTAGAATTATGCGGTATTGCCTAAATTCCACCTGGCCCCCGGAGAGCGGGGCAGGAAAGCCGTCCTTTTACTAAAGAGGAATCAACATGCCAAGCAAACGTACCAATGATTCGGTTGACCGGATCCTGGAAGAACTGAATATGCAGCAGGCGCAGGCCGGTCTGTGGGACAGCGTCACCGACCACCAGGTCGATGAGATCCTGCGCAGCGTCGGCATTTTATCGCTGCCTGACGAGCCGCTGCCCGAGGACACGCTCGCCTTCCCGGAGGGAGACGCGCTGGACGACCTGCTGCAAAAGCCGGTGTCGCAGCCTGCGCCCGCCCCGGCACAGCCGCACCCGTATACCCCGGTGCAACAGCCTGACCCGCAGCCGATGCAGCCCGACGCGCGGACGACCCGCCCGCCGGAGCAGCCGCTGCCGACGGTGGACAAGACCGGCACGCAGACCTTCAGCGGGGACACCACCGGCACCGGCATCATCAAGGGCTTTCTCGGTAAGATGGCCCCCGGCGGCGATGCCGAGTCGCTGGACCAGGGCAAGAACGAGTTCAAGCGATTCTTCGGCACCTCGGTGGCCGTCGTGCCCGATGAAAACGGACGCCTGCACGAGCCCGGCAAGAAGAAACGCAGCCTGTTCGGCTTAAAGCACGCCGAGGATACGGGTGCCTTTGAGCCTATCAACGTCACGATGGGCGGCGGCAGAGCCGTCGGGCAGGCGGAGCCCGAGGAGGAGTACTACCCCGATGCCGAGCTTGAGCCGACCCCGGCCCAGCCCGCCCGCTCTGCGAAAAAGCACGGCTTCTTCGGCAGCCTGTTTGACCGCGAGGAGGAGACCGAGGAGCTGATGATCCCCGAGGAGCGCGCCGAGGAGCCTTCCCCGTACCGCCCGGGAGCTGCCGTGCCTCCGCAGCAGCCTGTGCAGACGCCCTCTGCGGCAGCTGTGCCTGTGCAGCCGGAGCCGCCCGTGCCGCCTGCACAGGAGGAAACCTCCACGCAGGAGGTCTGGCGCAGCAAGTACACCCGCCCGGCCCGCCGCGCCGCGGAGGAGAGCGGCCATACCGTGGAGATCATCCAGGGCACGGTGGGCTATGCCAAAAACCACCCGTCCGCGCCGTCGCCCTCCGGCATGACCGGCACGATCTACCGCAAAAAGAAGAACACCGTGGAGTTCACCCCCGGCCAGAAGATCCAGAAGGCCCCGCCGCCGCAGCCTGTGCCGCAGCGCAGCGGGGAGCCTGTGGGCGAGCCCATCGAGACGCCCCGCAGCCAGACGTCCACCGGCTACACGATGCAGATCGGCGGGCTGGACGCCGTCCCTGTGGACAGCACGCAGGACTTTATGGCCGCCTACAACGCCGTGCGCCCGCAGCGCCGCCCGGCTTCCGCGCCGGTGCAGCCCGCAGCGCCCGTGCAGACGCCCCCCGCGGCGGATGCCTATGACGAGTCGGCTGCCGTTGCAAAGCTCGACGGCACCGGCCAGTGGCCTGTGCCCCGCCAGTGGGACGACGTGGACACGCTGGTCAACACGCTGACCGGGAACATCCACCTGACGCCGACGGCCCCGGAGTATTCCGGCTATACCCAAAACAGTGCCTCCGGGACGGCCCCGTCCGCCCCGGCGCACAGCGGCTTTACGCAGCGCATTGATATGCCCGCCGCACCTGCGCCCGGCAGTCAGGCCCCCGCGCCTGCCCACACCGGCTTTACCCAAAGGCTGGACCCGGCCCCGGCGCAGCCCGCCCACAGCGGCTACACCCAGAACCTGAATCAACAGGCATCCGCCGCGCCGGATACGGCCTCCTTTGTCAACGGCATCGCCGCGGCCATCAACACGCAGCAGCCGGCAGGGGACACGCGCGATTATGACAGCGCTGCGGCGCGGCTGACGGACTCGCTGGCGGATGACCCCGCAGCCACCCGCACCCGCGCCCGCATCCCGACGGCGGCAGAGGTCAAAAAGGCCGCTGCCCGCCTGACGGGCCGCGCCGACGACGAGACGGAGGACAACGCCGCCTCCCCGTTTGACACGGCGGAGATCCCCGTGCCCCATAGCCGCGAGTATGAGCGTGCCGAGGACGCCCCGGCGATCCGCGCTCTGCTGGCGAAAAAGCGTGCCCGGGCAGGCATCGCCTGCATCGCCTCGGGTGCGATGTCTCTTGTCATGATCGTGCTGGCACTGCTGCCGGTGCGCCCCGCCGCCCTGAACGACCCCATGGTCTACCCGGCGGCGCTGCTCGTGCTGCTGCTGGTCAGCTGCGCCGTCAACTGGCGAACTTTTCTGGACGGCTTCAGGGGACTGGGCAAGACCCCCTCGCCGGACAGTCTTTCGATTTTACCGGCGCTGGGTGCTGCGGTGCAGTGCCTGGCCGTTCTGGCCACCGGCGGTTACACCGACGGCACGCTGATGCTGGCCGGTCCGGCAGCGCTGATGCTCTGCATGAACGCGGCGGGCCACGCCCTGAACGCGGCCACGGTCTGCGATGCCTTTGAGAGCGTCAGCGGGCAGGATGGCTACGCCGTTGCCTACCGCCTGAAGGACGCCGGAGCCCTGCGCGCGATCTCGCAGGGGCTGTCCGAGCCGCATCCCTGCGTGCTCGTCACCCGCCCGACCCAGATCTTCCGCAGCTTTCTGACCAACAGTGCCGCCCACGGCACCAGCGATAAGAACCAGCAGCAGTTTGTCTGGCTGCTGGGCGGCTGCGGTCTGGCGGCCTTCCTGTTCACGCTTATCACGTCCAAAAGCGCAGCCACGGCGGCCACGGCCATGACCAGCCTGTTCTGCCTGGCCGCGCCGCTGGCCGGTACGCTGATGTCGGCGGTACCGGCCCGCATGATGCAGCAGCGCGCCTACAAGGTCGGCGCGGTCATCCCCGGCTGGCGGGACATCCGTCAGCTGGGCCGCATCAATGTTGTGCAGGCCACGTCGCGCCAGCTCTTCCCGGAGGGGTGCGTCACGCTGCGGGACATCCATCCCGTCAAGATGGAGCACATTGACACCGCCATTATCTATGCGGCCTCGATGCTGGCCGATACGGACTCGACGCTGAACAAGCTCTTTACCGGCATGGTCGCCAGCAAGAGCCTGCTGGAAAAGGTCACGGATCGTCAGGCTGTGCCCGGCAAGGGCTATATGGGCTGGATCCGCAAGGAGCGCGTGATCCTGGGCAACCGCGCCATGATGATGGACTACGGCATCAAGGTACCCAGCCAGGAGTATGAGCAGCACTACACGCTGAACCAGCGCCGCATCGTGTATATGGCGGTGGCGGGCAAGCTGTACGCCATGTTCCGCATTGCATACCAGAGCGACCCCAAGATCGCCGCGGATCTGGAGCTCGTGCACCGCACGGGAATGTACCTTGTTGTGGACTGCGACGACTTCAGCTGTGATGTCCGGCTGCTGGAGACTGCCTACGGCCTGCCCACCGGCTCGGTCAAGGTGCTGTCCGGCGCCGAGCACGAGGCTGTTGCCCCGGCGGTGGCCTGGCTGCCCGAGAGTGAGGGCAGTATGCTGCATCTGGGCAGCTTCCGCAGTCTGGTCGGCGGCCTGGTCGCTGCCGCAGGGGCCGCCCAGGGCGAGAAGTACGCCTCCTACGCGCTGACCCTCTCGGTGCTGGCCAGCACCGCGGTGGGTGTGCTGATGACGCTGACCGGCGGCATTGTCGCGCTGCCCCTGATCGGCATTGTGCTGTATCAGGCCGCTTGGCTGGTCATTACGCTGTTCTTCCCGCTGATGCAGCGCTAAGGCAGCACAGAATGATGTTAGGAAAGGGGATCCCCAATGTACCGTGCACGCGAAAAACAGATGTCGATCTACGACTATCTGCCGCCCTACCACGGCGAGCTGTGCAACGCCAACCGCTGGGTGCGGCTGGCTGACGCCATCGACTGGGATGGCTTTGAAAAAGCCTACAGTGCGCTGTTTGCCCCCGGCGGCAAGGTGGCGCTGCCCGCCCGCGTGGCGCTGGGCTGCCGGATCATCCAGCTGCACTATGCGGCGTCGGACCGCGAGGTCGTGGCGCTGGTGCAGGAAAGCCCCTACCTGCAATATTTTTTGGGGTTCGAGAGCTTCACCGACGCGGTGCCGTTCTCGTCCCGCACGGTGGCGCGGTTCCGCGCCCGCATTCCGGATAAGGCTGTGCGCCCGGCGGTCCGCCTGCTGCGCAGCTTTCAGTGACCCATTTATATAGAGAGGTATTCATGGAATTGTTTTTAGACGCACTTCTGGACGCATTGATCGACGGCGTGAAAATGCTGCCGTTTTTGTATCTGGCCTACCTGCTGATCGAGTGGCTCGAACGCCATCACGGTGAGAGCATCGAGGGGGCCCTCGCAGGCGGCGGGCGCTGGGGGTTCATTCCCGGTGCGCTGCTGGGCTGTGTGCCGCAGTGCGGCTTCAGTGCGGTGGCCTCCAACCTGTACGCAAGCCGGGTCATCACGCCCGGTACGCTGCTGGCGGTGTTCATCGCGACCAGCGACGAGGCCATCCCGCTGCTGGCGGCGGAGCCGTCCCAGTGGGTCACGCTCGTGCTGCTGCTGGCCTGCAAGGTGGCGTTTGCCATCGTGGGCGGCTGGCTGCTGGACATCCCGCTGCGCCGCGTTCTGCCGCACTCCCTCTACGGCGGTTACGAGGGCCATGCCGACGACGTCGACTGCCACGAGGAACATGAGGAATCGAGCAGCATTTTTATGGCGGCACTGCGCCACACGCTGGAAATCTTCGTGTTCATCCTGCTGTTCAGCTTTATCATCAGTCTGCTGTTTGAGGGCTTCGGCGAGGAGCCCATCACGGCGGCGCTGTCCGGCATGGGCATCTTCCAGCCGATGCTGACGGCGCTGGTCGGCCTGGTGCCCAACTGCGCGGTCAGCGTGCTGCTGGCCCAGCTCTACGTGCAGGGAGCCATCAGTTTCGGCAGCCTGTTCGCCGGTCTGACCGCCGGTGCGGGCGTCGGCTTGGCTGTGCTCTGGCGCGTCAACCCCAGCTGGAAGCAGAACCTTTTCATGACCGGCCTGCTCTGGGCCGTCGGCGCTGCGACGGGTATGCTGCTGCAGCTGCTGCCGCTTTGATACAAAAAGGCTTCCCCCCCGGGGAAGCTGTCAGCGGCCCCGCCCGCTGACTGAGGAGGGGCAGGCTTCCCAACACCACCCGTTCACGAGTCGCTGCGGCACACTTGCCCCTCATCCGCTTCACTTCGTTCAGCACCTTCCCCCACGGGGGAAGGCTTTTTAGCATCTCCAGTCTGTATACTATACAATTTGTATATTTAAAAAGGAGGACTCCCCATGCAATACAGTATTGAAAACGACATTCTGCGCCTGACTGTCGACTCCCACGGTGCCGAGCCGGTCAGTGTCATCCATAAGCCCACCGGGGCCGAGCTGCTCTGGCAGGCCGACCCTGCGGTATGGAAGCGTCATGCACCGATTCTTTTTCCGTACACAGGCAAGCTGACCGGCGGCAAAATGCTGGCCAAGGGTGTGGAGTACGCAGGCGGTCAGCACGGCTTTGCCCGCGATGTCGAGCACACGATGACCCATCACGCCGACAATCTGCTGGAGTTTGAGCTGCACGCGAACGCCGAGACGCTGCCCAAGTGGCCGTATGCCTTCGTGCTGCGCTCCACCTTCACGCTGGAGGGGGAGACCGTCCACCACACGCTGACCGTCGAGAACCCCGTCGAGGACAAGCTCTGCTTCGGCATCGGCTACCATCCGGCTTTTGCGCTGCCCTTCGATGACCGCCACGTCACCGAGGACTACGAGATCCGGTTTGACGGCGTCGAGTCGCCGCTCTGCGTCAGTGCTCAGCCCAACGGTCTGCTCAACGGCCAGAGCTACTACCTGGCCCGCAACGTCGAGGCTATCCAACTGACCGATGACCTGTTTGACAACGACAGCCACGCCATGGTCAACCTGCGCAGTGCGCATGTTTCTGTCATCGAAAAGGACACGGGCCGCAGCGTCATCTGCGATGTCTCCGACTTCCCGTACACCCTGATCTGGTCCGCGCCCAAGAAGCCGCTGCACTTTATCTGCATTGAGCCGTGGCACAGCCTGCCCGGCGAGGAAAACGGCCCCATCGACTGGGAGCAGCGCCCCTGCGCCGCGATCCTGAAGAAGGGCGAGAGCTGGTCTACCACGCTGTCCACGACCTTTGTCCGCTGAAAATCAGATGAAAGCATTGAAAAAATACCGCTGGCCGCTGACCGGCGCACTGCTGGGGGTGCTGGTCTTTCTGGCTGTTTACGGCGTGCGGGTGCTTGACCCGACGAGCGTTGACTGGATCCTGAACAGCCTCAGCCCCGACCCGATCCAGCACTATCTGGGGTGGGAGCTTTTCCGCCGCAGCCCGGTGCATCTGCCCTACATCGGCGCGAATTATAACGCGGTCTACCCGTTCCGCACCAGCGTGCTGTTCACGGACTCTCTGCCGCTGGCGGCGCTGTTCTTTAAGCTGCTGGGCGGGATTCTGCCCACGCGGTTCCAGTATTTCGGCTGGTGGGGTCTGCTCTGCTATGCCCTGCAGGGCGGGCTGGCGCAGGCGGTCATTGCCCGCATTGCGGGCGTGCAGCCCACATTTGGCCGGGACGACAAGAGCAAGGCCGCCATCGCCATCATCATGAGCCCCGGCCAGACCGCCAAGCTGTGGGGCAGTGTGCTGGGCGCGGGCGTGCTCGTGCTGTTTCCAGCGCTTACGATCCGCATGTTTGCCCACACGGCGCTGGCCGCCAACTGGCTTGTGCTGCTGGCACTCTACCTTTGGCTGCGCAGTGACGAGCTCATGCCCACGACTCGCCGCGCCTGCCTTATCTGGGGCGGCATGGGGCTGCTGTGCGCAGGCATCCACCTCTATTATCTGCCGATGGTCGGTCTTGTGCTTGTGGGATACGCGGTGCGCCGCGCCCTGCAAAAACGCGGCCCGGCGGCTGTGCTGGCACCAATTGCAGCGTTCTGCGCTGCGGCGCTGGCGGAGTTGGTGCTGTTGGGGGCGTTCGCTGTCAACTTTGCGGGCTACTCCAACGGCTACCTCAGTGGCGCGGACTACCTTGGCCTGTTTGTGCCGTGGCTGGCGCAAAGCTGGGAGCAGAATGTTTATGCAGGCGTCGGAACATCGCTGGCCGTGGTGCTGGCGGTGTTCGGCATAGTCTGCAACGCCCGCAAGGCGGAAAAATTCTTTGCCGCCCACCGCGATTGGCTCATTGCCGGGGCTGTGGTGCTGGTGTTGGATTTGATTGCCGCAGGCGGAAACGCCATCACGGTGAACGGAAAAACGCTGTTCACCGTGCCCATCCCGCAGTTTTTGATGAACTTCTGGGCAATGTTTTCCTCCTGCGCGCGGCTGGCGTGGTTGGCAGGTATGCTGCTGGCTGCCGTTGGCTGCGGGTTGGTGCTGCGCTTTTGGGATAACGGTGTCGCGCCTGCCTTGATGCTGGCCGTCTGCGCCGTGGCGCAGGGCTGGGGCCAGCGGTCGGAACTGTTCAACCGCTGGACGGACTACCACTACTACGGCTTCCGCTACGAGAATAAGACCCTGCTGACCGACCCCGTGTGGGAGCAGGTCGCCGCCAGCGGCAGGTACAGCCATCTGGCCTTTGCCACATTTGACTTTGAGCATGACGAGTTCTGGGATCTGGTCGACTTTGCCGCCGACCACGGCTGGACGTCGAACAGCTTCTACATGGCGCACATGGACGGCAACCTTGCGGCGGTCACGCTGCCGGGCGAGCTGAACGAGCTTTCCGCTGATACGCTCTATGCCTTCATCGACGAGGACGAGCTGGCGCGGAACAGCTGCGACCTGCACTATTACAGGCTGGACGACATCCTGATCGGCAGCGTCGAGCCCATCGACGGCATCGAGGAGGAGCCTGCGCCCGAAGTGCCCGCCCACACGATGGATTTGACAAAGTCCGACCTCATCAACGCCCATTTTGCCGACGGCAGTGTAGGGCTGGAAACCGGCGGCGAGATGATGACCGAGGAATGGACGCTTTTCCCCGGGCGCTACCGCGTCACGCTGACCGGCAGCGGCTTTGACCACAGCTATATTTACGCTCGGTACGGCCTCATCAATCAGGAAACCTACAAGCTGGACATCGACTTCACCGGCATCGACCCGAACGAAATGACCTTTGAGTTTACGGCCGCCGAGATGCTCCACTACTGGCGCACCGCCGTCCACACGCTGGACGACGCAAATGTCACCGTCAACAGTGTGACGGTGGAGAAGGTAGGGTAAACCGGTTCGGTTCTCACATCCGGCTGTTTACCGTTTTCCACAAACAAAAAAATCCTGCCTGCACAATCAGTGCAGACAGGTTTTTTACTTTATAACGCTGCTAAATCAGAACGCAACCTTCTTGGCCACGTAGTCGCGCAGCTCGCTGATGGGCATACGGATCTGCTCCATCGTGTCGCGGTCACGGACGGTCACGCAGCCGTCGGCCTCGACCTTGTCGTCGCCGACGGTCTGGAAGTCCACGGTGATGCACAGCGGGGTGCCGATCTCGTCCTGACGGCGGTAGCGCTTGCCGATGGAACCGGCGTCGTCGTAGTCGACCATGAAGTCCTTGGCCAGTTCGTTGCGGATCTCCATCGCCTTGTCGCCCAGCTTCTTGGACAAGGGCAGCACGGCGCACTTGAACGGTGCCAGATAGGGGTGCAGGTGCAGCACGGTGCGCACATCCTCCTTGCCTTTGGCGTCCACGAGGTGCTGCTCGTCGTAGGCCTCGCACAGGAAGGCCAGCGCCACGCGGTCGCAGCCCAGAGAAGGCTCGATGACGTAGGGGATGTAGTGCTCGTTGGTCTCGCTGTCGAAGTACTCCAGGCTCTTGCCGGAGGCCTCCTGATGGCGGGTCAGGTCGTAGTTGGTGCGGTCTGCAATGCCCCACAGCTCGCCCCAGTCGGTGAACGGGAAGGCGTACTCGATGTCGGTGGTGGCGCGGCTGTAGAAGGCCAGCTCGGCGGGCTCGTGGTCGCGCAGGCGCAGATTTTCTTCCTTGATGCCAAGGCTCAGCAGCCAGTTCTTGCAGTAGTCCTTCCAGTAAGCGAACCACTCCAGATCGGTGTTGGGCTTGCAGAAGAACTCGCACTCCATCTGCTCAAACTCGCGGGTACGGAAGGTGAAGTTGCCCGGGGTGATCTCGTTGCGGAACGCCTTGCCGACCTGGCAGACGCCGAAGGGCAGCTTGCGGCGGGTCGTGCGCTGGATGTTCGCAAAGTTGACGAAGATGCCCTGCGCGGTCTCGGGGCGCAGGTAGCAGGTGGAGGAGGAATCCTCGGTGACGCCGATGGCGGTCTTGAACATCAGGTTGAACTTGCGGATGGGGGTGAAGTCGTGCTTGCCGCAGACGGGGCAGACGACCTCGGGATGGGTAGCGATGAACTCGTCCATCTCGTCAAAGGTCATGGCATCGACGTCCACGCCCTTGCCCTGCTCACACTCGGAGATGAGCTTGTCCGCACGGTGGCGGCTCTTGCAGGCGCGGCAGTCCAGCAGCGGGTCCGAGAAGCTGGACACGTGGCCGGTGGTCACCCAGGTCTGGGGGTTCATCAGGATGGCAGCGTCCAGCCCGACGTTGTAGGGGCTTTCCTGCACGAATTTCTTCATCCATGCCTTTTTGACGTTGTTTTTGAACTCGACACCCAGAGGGCCGTAGTCCCAGCTGTTGGCCAGGCCGCCGTAGATTTCGCTGCCCGGATAGATGAACCCGCGGTTTTTGCACAGGTTCACGATCATGTCAAGGGTCTTTTCACTGTTCTTCATTACGTTACTCCTTCCGCATGGCTGGCTGCCACACAAAGCGATTTTTTCCCACCGCGCCGGACGTTTTCCGACACGATATAGCCATTATACCATAGTAGAGGGCAGGGGACAAGGCAGTTTGAGGAAAAAAGCCGCTATTATGCCTCCCTCTGGGAGGGAGAGAGCCTTGCCTTAAGCTCTCTCCCCCACCCGCTTCACGGGAGCCCCCTCCCAGGGGGGGCCGATGAGGTACAATTATAACAACACCGCCGCAATCTTCTTGGCCAGCTGGGTCAGTTCGGCGCGGGTCAGGGTCTTGTCGGAGGCCAGGCGGGCCAGCTCGGCCTGCACACGGTCGATCTTGTGCGCAGGGATGCCGATACGCGCCAGCTCCTTTTGGGTAAAGGGCGGCTCGTTTTGCTTCTGCCCCAGCCGCGATGCCGCCAGCGGGTCCACGCCCCACAGCACTTTTGCCATATGTAAGCCCTCCTGTTTGTGGTAAACGTCCAAAATTTGTGCAGGTTTATCGATATTATACCAAAAAAGGCAGCAAAGCGCAAAGGAAAAGCACCGGGTTTTGCGGGCAGTTTATCGTACTGTAAAATCCTTTTTGGCTGGCAAAACACCCCGCCAGGGCGGCGACCTCGACGTATTGTCATATTGACGAGGTCCATTTTTGTATATTTTACTAAAAAATCGCTCACCCTGTCCAAAAATTTCAAAAAGCTGTTTCTTTTGTGAAAGAAAAAAGCTATAATCTAAGTAACTAGTTGGAATAGAACCGCGCCCGCTGCCGGGCACGGAGTATTTTTGAGGTGACCACTGATGGTTTATACAATGTTTGATCCCAAACTGCTGGACGGCGTGCAGACCGTACATTTCATCGGCTGCGGCGGCTCCGGCACCTATCCGCTGATCCAGATCCTGCACAGCCAGGGCTATGCGATCACCGGTTCGGACGTAGAGGAGACCAAGAACACCGAAGCCGAACGTGCGCTGGGCGTGCGGGTGTTTATCGGCCACGATGCCGCTAACGTGGGCAATGCGCAGCTGGTCGTTTACAGTGCCGCCATCCATGACGACAACCCCGAGCTGCAGGCCGCCCGTGCCCGCGGCATCAAAGCGGTGGAGCGCAGCGTGCTGCTGGGCTACATCAGCCGCAGCCATCCGCAGAGCGTCGGCGTAGCCGGCACCCATGGCAAGACCACCACCACCGGCATGATCACCACCATGCTGGAGCTGGCCGGCAAGGACCCTGCTGCCGTCATCGGCGGCAAGCTGCCCCTTATCGATGGTTACGGCAAGGCCGGCAACGGCCAAAGCGTCGTTATCGAAGCCTGCGAGTACCACGAGACCTTCCTGCACCTGACCAGCGCAGTCGGCGTGATTCTGAACATTGACAACGACCATCTGGAATATTACGGCACCATGGGCCAGCTGAAACTGGCCTTCCAGAAGTTTGCGCTGCTGTCCCGCACGGTGGTCTTTAACATGGACGACCGCAACACGATGGACGTGGTCAGCTCCATCGACCGCCCGGTGGTCAGTTTCGGCATCCACGAGGAAGCCCGCATCCGTGCCATCAATATCAAGGAGTACAAGCCCGGTTTCTTTGAGTTCGACGTGCTGGAGCTGGGTGAGCCGTTCGCCCACCTGCAGTTGGGCGTGCCCGGTTACCATAATATTTATAATGCGCTGGCTATGTGCGCCTGTGTGCGCCCCCTGCACCTGAAGCCCGAGGATGCCGTGCGCGCTGCTGCTGAATTCCACGGCACCGGCCGCCGCTTTGAGATCAAGGGCGAGTGCAACGGTGCGGTCATCGTGGACGACTACGCCCACCATCCCACCGAGCTGGCCGCCACCCTGGCCACCGCCAAGGAGATGGGCTATGAGCGCGTGATTGCCGTGCACCAGCCGTTCACCTACAGCCGCACCAAGATGCTGATGGATGACTTTGCCAAGGTTCTGAGTGTGGCCGATCAGGTGGTGCTGCTGCCGATCATGGGCAGCCGCGAGAAGGATGACGGCAGCGTGAAGAGCGAGGATCTGGCTGCCAAGATTCCCGGCAGCATCGTGGTCGACGGGCTGGAATCCGCCGCCGAGTGGGTGAAAAAGAACGCCCACAAGGGCGACCTGGTCGTCTGCATGAGCTGCGGCGACCTGTACAAAGCCGCTGACATGATGGTTGGCAAATAAGTTTTCCCCCACAGGCTGCCCAGCCGGGCGGCCTGTTTTTGTAGAGTACGCGGGCGGATGCAAGCATCTGCCCCTACAGATCAACGGCAACTATATCATTCATTATTGTAAAGGAGCCTCTCCCATGAACCAGCACTTTCTGCAGCTGTATGCCGACTTTATCGTTAAGGTGGGCGTCAATGTGCGCCCGCGGCAAAATTTTATCGTGCGCTGCCCGGTCACGATGCCGGACTTCGCCCATGCCTGCGTCCGCGCCGGTTATGAGGCGGGTGCCAAGACCGTCGTTGTCCGCTGGGAGGACGACAAGCTGACCCGCCTGAACATGGAAATGGCCGACGAAAAAGATCTGACCGCCATGAAGCCCTACGAGCTGCGCAGCTACCTCGACTATGCCGAGGACCCGGACGGCTGCTGCACACTGGCCATCCATGCCGAGGATCCCGAGGCCCTGGCCGGGCTGGATGCCGGCAAGCTGAACCGTGTCAGCCTGGCCCGCCGCACCTTCCTCAAGCCCTGGCAGGAGTACACGATGAACGACCGCGTGCAGTGGTGCGTGGCCGCTGTGCCCGCCCCGAGCTGGGCCGCGAAAGTCTTCCCTGAGCTGCCGGTGGAGGAAGCCGTCGAGAAGCTGTGGCAGGTCATTTTTGACGTCTGCCGCGTTTCCACCGGCGACCCCGTCACTGCCTGGCAGGAGCATGTTGCCAAGACCAAAGCCCGCCGCGACCAGCTGAATGCCTGGAACCTGGACCATGTGCACATCGTTAGCTCCAACGGCACCGACCTGACCGTCGGCCTGGCCGACGACGCCACCTGGGAGGGTGCTTCCAGCAAGACAGACAGCGGTATTGAGTTCATCGCCAATGTGCCCACCGAGGAAGTGTTCTGCGCACCCCACCGCGAGCGGGTCAACGGCACGGTCTACGGCACCAAGCCTTACGTGTACAACGGCCAGCTGATCGAGGGCTGGCACGTCACCTTTAAGGAGGGCAAGGTCGTTGAGCATGGTGCCGAGAAGAACGCCAGCCTGCTGGCCGAGCTGCTCTCCACCGATGAGAACTCCAACCGCATCGGAGAGGTGGCCTTCGTGCCCGCCTCCAGCCCCATCAACCGCAGCGACGTGCTGTTCTTCAACACGCTGTTTGACGAGAACGCCGCCTGCCACATTGCCTTTGGCGCAGGCTACCCCACCAACATCAAGGGCGGAAGCGCCATGACCCGTGCCCAGCTGATGGAAAAGGGCCTGAACGACTCCGCCATCCACGAGGACGTGATGATTGGTGCCCCCGACACCCACATCACCGGTACCACCAAAGACGGTCAGGAAGTCACCATCTTTGTAAACGGTGAATGGGCATTTTAACTAAATTTTAATCGTAAACTTTGTAAGTGCTGCACACTGTTGCAGCACTTTTTTATTTGACTCTCTGCCTTGTTTCTCTGTATAATAAGGATGTCGATATTTGTCGATTTTATTGCAAGGGGATATGTTGTATGAAAAAGAGAACGTTCCGTCTGGCTGCCGCGGCATTGGCGCTGGCGCTGACCGGCTGCGCCGCTGCCGATACCAGCACAGCCGCGCAGATCGAAATGCGTGTACAGGACGGCTATATTCAATATTATAATGGTACTGATTGGGAAAACCTGATCTCCACCGAAGAGCTGAAAGGCGAAAAAGGGGATAAAGGCGACCCCGGCGAAAAGGGCGAACGCGGCGAGATCGGCCCGCAGGGTGCCAAGGGCGATAAGGGAGACCCCGGCACGAATGGCATCAATGGCCAGAACGGCACCGATGGTGCAAACGGTAAAGACGGTGCCAACGGCCAGAATGGCACCAATGGTAAAAACGGCGTTGACGGCAAGAACGGTGCCGATGGCAAAGATGGCGTCGATGGTAAGGACGGCCTGAACGGCAAAGATGGCGTTGATGGCAAGGACGGCCGGGACGGCGTCGATGGCAAAGACGGTCGCAATGGTGTGGACGGCAAGGATGGCAAAGACGGCATTGATGGCAAGGATGGCCGGGATGGCGTTGATGGAAAAGATGGCATTTCCAGCGTACCAGGCATCACGAAAAACTTGCGTGCTTCTATTTATAATTACTACAACTTCTTTGATTATGACAGCGTATGCGGTCACCTTGAGATTGACGATGTTGAGAAAGCCGTCATTGATGACCAATCTTTTTGGGAAAAAGATTCAAGCAAGCTCAAACACATCAGCTTTCTTATGAACGAGGACGGTCAGCTTTCGCTTACTGCCGTTGCTGAACCTGGCTGGTCGTTCGTCAAATGGGATGACGACGTCACCACCCCATCCCGAACTATTACCTATACGGATGATTCTGGGCTAATTGCTTATTTTGCCCCAACAGACCCCACCCTTAGTTGGGACAATATCAAACCTTTTTATCATTGTTCTGCCGCGTTGGTTCATTCCTATAGTTACTCAGAACCATGGATTGACATAAAGTACGCTTGCAACGATGCATCCTACACATCCAACACGCAAAATACCCTTGGTGAAGGTCGTCTTGCTTCCAAAGGCGAGGATTCCACTTTTGGGAAATATATTGATATTGAGCATAGCGTCACAACCACCGTGCGCTATGGCAACCTTTCCGCTTATCCTTCAGAAAATATAGGCACTTATATTTATGGTACCAGTGTGCTCTCACTTACTACAGTTAATGAATCCGCCACCCTCCGCATCCAAATTTTGCAGGATGGCAGCCCGGTCGACCCGGAAACTGTGCTGCCACCGTTGAGCACAGTGGATTGGCTGCAGCAGGGCGAGTGACCCGCAAAACCATACCGCATCCCCGCCAAAACGCAAACTGCGCAAAATATGTGCGGCCTAATGGGCGCAGGATGGGCTTTTTTGCCGTGTGGGGGTTGCATTTTGTGCGCGGGTGTGGTATATTCTTATTGTTCGATGATGATTTTATTGGAAAGTGGGCCGCAAGGTCCGCTTTCTTTTTATGATTGGAGCATTTTTATGGCAAAACCCGGTAAACCGCAGCAGGGCAGCGCGGTCAAGGTCGTCGAAGCGCTCGTCCGCCCCGTTGTTGAGGGGATGGACCTGCGCCTGTGGGATGTCCGCTTTGAAAAGGAAGGCCCGGACTGGTTCCTGCGCGTGCTGATCGACCGCGATGAGCCGCTGGACACCGACACCTGCGAGGCTGTCTCCCGCGCCATTGATCCGCTGCTGGACGAGGCAGACCCCATTGAACAGAGCTACTACCTCGAGGTCGGCAGCCCGGGCCTGGGCCGCCGCCTGACCCGCCCCGAGCACTACGAGCAGCTCAAGGGCCAGAAGTGCGCGGCGCATCTGATCCGCCCCGACGAGCAGGGCCGCCGCGACTATGCGGGCATCCTGCAGGGGCTGGATGCCGACGGCAACGCCACTTTGGTGAACGGAGAAGAGACCTACACCTTCCCCGTAAAGATGGCGGGCTATGTCAAGCTGTGTGACGACGAAAATCTGTTCGATTGACGATTGACTGAAACCTATCGACTGCAACATATAATTGGGAGGAAACCAAAAAATGGCTACTGCAAACAACGAATTTTTTGAGGCTCTCGCTGCGCTGGAAAAGGAGCGCGGCCTGCCTGAGGACTATCTGGTCGAAAAGATCAAGGCCGCAATCGTCATCGCTGTGAAGAAAGACTACGAGGTCGAGGACGACAACGTTGTCGTCGACATCGACCCCGAGATCGGCGCTTTCCGCGCCAGCCTGCTGCGCGACATCGTGGAGGAAGTCGAGAACCCCCACACCCAGGTCAGCCTGGAGGACGCCCAAAAGGTCCGCAAGAGCTACAAGGTCGGCCAGCGCATGGTCACCCCGCTGAAGACCAAGGAATTTGGCCGCATCGCCGCCCAGACCGCCAAGCACGTCATCCGTCAGGGCCTGCGCGAGGGCGAGCGCAACCTGCAGTGCAGCGAGATGCAGTCCCGCGCCCATGAGCTGATCACCGCCACCGTTGTTTCCGTCGACCACGAGCGCGGCAACATCGTGCTGGATCTGGGCAAGGGCGGCTCTGCCGTGCTGCCCCGCAACGAGCAGGTCCCCGGCGAGAGCTTCAACGAGGGCGACACCGTGCAGGTCTATGTCGTGGACGTGCTGGCTACCGACCGCGGCCCCCGCGTGACCATCAGCCGCACCCATCCCGGCCTGGTCAAGCGCATGTTTGAGCTGGAAGTTCCCGAGATCTACGACGGCACCGTCGAGATCAAGGCCATCGCCCGCGAGGCTGGTGCCCGCACCAAGCTGGCCGTCTGGAGCAAGAATCCCGACGTTGACCCCGTCGGCGCCTGCATTGGTGCCCGCGGCGCCCGCGTGGAGAAGATCGTCCAGGAGCTGAACGGCGAGAAGATCGATGTCATCCGCTGGAGCGAGGACATCACCGAGTTCATCTCTGCCGCCCTGTCTCCGGCCAAGGTCGTCAAGGTCGAGCTGCTGCCCGGCGAGACCAAGAGCTGCCGCGTCACCGTGCCCGACCACCAGCTGAGCCTGGCCATCGGCAACAAAGGCCAGAACGTCCGCCTGTGTGCCCACCTGACCGGCTACAACATTGACATCCGCCCCGAATCCGGCTACTACGGCGAGGACGAGGAGTAAAAGCCAGCCGCCCAGCGGTTACCATATTTTAGAAAAGAGGTCGGCTACTTGCAGCAGCAAAAGCAAAAGAAAATCCCGGTACGCCGGTGCGTTGGATGCAATGCCCAGCGCCCCAAGCGTGAACTGGTCCGCGTAGTGCGCAGTCCCGAAGGGGAGATCAGCATTGATCTGCGCGGCAAAGCGCCGGGCCGCGGCGCCTACTTGTGCCCCTCGGCCGCCTGCCTTGCCAAAGCGCGCAAGGCCAAACGGCTGGAACGCACCTTTGAGGTCCCCATCCCGGACGGCATCTATGACCGTCTGACCGAGGAGATCCAGTGTGCGGAACAAAGCGCAAAGGAGGCGGCAGACCATGGCGAATGAACAGCACCCGCTGATGGGTGCCCTGGGGCTGTGCCGCAAGGCCGGCAAGCTGCTGCACGGGTATGACCGCGTACAGGAAAACGCCCTGCGCGGCAAGGTTGCACTGGTGCTGCTGACGGCTGACGCCAGCGAACGCACCGTCAAGCATATGAAGGAAGCCTGCGAGGGTATCGTTGCCTGTGAGCAGATTCCTCTGACCAGCGCCCAGCTGGCTATGCTTACCCCGAAACCCGCCGCCGTGTTCGGCATTACCGACGAACACCTTGCGCAGCTGTGCGCAAAACATCTTACCTGATAAGGAGGACCACAATCTATGGATTTTAAATACAAGATCGCTGATGTTGCCAAGGAGTTCGGCGTACCCACCAAGAAAGTGATCGAGACCGTAGCCCCCATTACCGGCGAGAGCTACAAGACCGGCAGCACCTTTGGTGAAAAGGAACTGAACCTGCTGCTGGAGACCCTGACCCGCGAGAATGCCGAGGGCAGCCTGGATGCCTACCTGGCCAGCGGCGTCAAGGAAGAGCCCGCCCCGGCCCCGAAGGCCCCCGTTGAGAACAAGAAGCCCGCTGCCGAGGCCAAGAAGCCTGAGCAGAAGCCCGCCCCGAAGGCCGAGGAAAAGAAGCCCGAAGCCAAGAATGCGGAAGAGAAAAAGCCGGAGAGCAAGAAGGACCGCAAGGCCGAGAACAAGCCTGCCGAGAAGCGCAGCGAAAAGCGCGTTACCCTGCAGGAGCTGGCCGCCGACACCGGCATCAAGGAGCCTGTCAAGGCTGTGGAGCAGGTGCAGGTCAACCGTGCCCAGGTGTCTGTTGACACCCGCACCGTCGACGTGAACGTGGATAAGTTCAACGCCCGCTACGACGACCTAGCCGACAGCCGCAACATGCCCAACAAGCGCAAGAACCAGCCCACCGGCAAGAAAGAAAAGTTCAACAACCGCAACAACCGCCGCGGCCAGCAGTTTGGCCGCCGCCGTGAGACCGAGGCTGAGCGACTGCAGCGCATCCAGCTGGAGAAAGCCCGCAACGCGCAGCTGAAGATCTCCATCCCCGATGAGATCACCGTCGGCGAGCTGGCTGCCCGCCTGAAGCAGACCGCTGCCAAGGTCGTTGCCAAGTTCATGCAGATGGGCGAGATGCACGCCATCTCCGATGTCGTCGATTTCGACACCGCCGCCCTGATCGCTGAGGAGTTCCACGCCAAGGTCGAGCACGAGGTCCATGTCTCCATCGAGGAGCGCCTGTTTGTACAGGAAGAGGACAACGCAGCTGATCTGGTCGAGCGTCCGCCGGTCGTCGTGGTCATGGGCCACGTTGACCACGGCAAGACCTCCATCCTGGATGCCATCCGTAAGTCCAACGTCACCAAGGGCGAGGCCGGCGGCATCACCCAGGCCATCGGTGCTTACCAGGTCAAGAGCGGCGATAAGCTCATCACCTTCCTGGACACCCCCGGCCACGAGGCTTTCACCGCCATGCGTGCCCGCGGCGCCAACATGACCGATATTGCGGTTCTGGTCGTTGCAGCCGATGACGGCATCATGCCCCAGACTATCGAATCCATCAACCACGCCAAGGCTGCCAATGTCAAGCTGATCGTTGCCATCAACAAGATGGATAAGCCCACCGCTAACCCGGAGCGCGTGAAAGAGCAGCTGACCAAGTACGAGATCGTGCCAGAGGATTGGGGCGGCGATGTTGCCTGCATCCCTGTCTCTGCCGTCACCGGCATGGGCATCAGCGACCTGCTGGAGCGCATCGCGCTGGAGGCCGAGGTCATGGAACTGAAGGCCAACCCCAGCCGCCGCGGCAAGGGTGCTGTCGTCGAAGCCCGCCTGGACAAAGGCCAGGGCCCCATCGCCACCCTGCTGGTGCAGAACGGTACCCTGCATAAGGGCGACTGCCTGATCGCCGGCACCTCCGTTGGCCGCGTGCGTACCATGCGCGACGACAAGGGCCGCGAGATCACCGAGGCCGGTCCTTCCACCCCCGTCGAGATCACCGGCCTGACCGAAGTGCCCGAAGCCGGCGAGCTGTTCGAGGCTGTTGAGGACGAGCGCCTGGCCCGTGAGCTGGCCGACAAGCGTACCGCCGAGGCCAAGGAAAAGCAGTTTGCCGCTTACACCAAGGTCACCCTGGATAACCTGTTCGACCAGATGGCCGCCAACGATATGAAGGAGCTGCCCATCGTCGTCAAGGCTGACGTCCAGGGCTCCGCCGAGGCCGTGAAGCAAAGCCTCGAGAAGATCTCCAACGACGAGGTCCGCGTCCGCGTGATCCATGCTGGCGTCGGCGCCATCTCCAAGTCCGACGTTTCTCTGGCTGACGCTTCCAACGCCATCATCATTGGCTTCAATGTCCGTCCCGATGCCGTTGCCAAGGCTGAAGCCGAGCAGACCGGCGTTGAGATGCGTATGTACCGCGTCATTTACGATGCTATCAACGATGTTTCCGACGCTATGAAGGGCATGCTGGCCCCGAAGGTGCGCGAAGTTGCCCTGGGCGAGGCTCAGGTCCGCCAGGTCTACAAGATCTCCAGCGTTGGCACCGTTGCCGGCTGCCGTGTTACCGACGGCAAGATCACCCGCGATGCCCAGCTGCGCCTGGTACGTGACGGCATCGTCATCTGTGAGGATTCCATCGCCAGCCTGAAGCGTTTTAAGGATGACGCCAAGGAAGTGGCCGAGGGCTTTGAGTGCGGCATCACGCTGGCCAAGTTCCAGGACATCAAGGAAGGCGACGTCTTCGAGTGCTTCAAGATGGAAGAGTACCGCGACTAAGAGGGAAACAAATCTATGCCTACCAAAAACCATGGCCGTATGGCCCAGGATATGAAGCGGGAGCTGATCGCCATTATCGGCGAGATGAAGGACCCCCGCATTACGGGCGGTCTGCTGACGGTGACCCGTCTGGACGTAACGCCCGATCTTGACCAGGCGAAAGTTTATATCAGCGTAATGGGCCGCGAGGGCGGCCCTGCGCCGGTCGTCAAGGCGCTGAACAAGGCTTCCGGGCATGTCCGCACCGAGGTCAGCCGCCGTATGCACATCCGCAAGGCACCGCGCTTTGTCTTTGTAGCCGATGAGGGCGCTGCTTACGCCGCCCACATCAACAAGCTGCTGGACGAACTGGCGGTCGCGGAGGGCGGCGGCGCGGAGTAAGCGTCTTACGCAGTTGTAATATCTTCTGGAAAAGAGGAACCCTATGACTCAGAATGTAGACCGCGAGACCGTTGTTTCGCGCCTGCTGGGCACCGATGACATCCTGATTCTGTGCCACAAAAACCCGGACGGCGATACCATCGGCTCGGGCGCTGCGCTGTGCAAGGCACTGCAGCACCTGGGCAAGACCGCCGCTGTGCTGTGCAGTGATCCCATTCCTGCCATGTATGATTACATGCAGATCACCGTGTACGACGGCAGCTTCACCCCCGCCTTTGTGGTGGCGGTGGACGTGGCTGGTATCCAGCTGTTCGGCGACCACAATAATATCCAGGATTACGCCGAGCATGTCGACCTGTGCATCGATCACCACGGCTCCAACAGCGGCTACGCCTACGAAACGCTGGTGGACGACCACGCGGCTGCAGCCGCCGAGCTGCTGACCGAGCTGATCCCCCAGATGGGCGTGGAGCTTACGCCGGAGATTGCGGCCTGCCTGTACACCGGCGTGGCCACCGACACGGGCTGCTTCCGCTTTACCAACACCACGGCCAACACCCACCTGGCAGCTGCCAAGCTGATCGAGGCCGGGGCCGATGTGGAAAAGCTGAATGAACGCCTGTTCGAGTGCCGCTCTCATGCACGCATCCAGGCCGAAAAAATGGCGCTGGAAAGTCTGGAATTCTACTACGAGGACCGCTGCGCCCTCATCTGCCTGACCTGGGATCAAATCCAGGCCGCAGGTGTGGCCGGGGCTGAGTTGGAGGATTTGACCAGCATTCCGCGTTCCATCGAGGGCGTGGAGGTCGGCCTGACCCTGCGCCAGCAAAAGGACGGCAGCTACAAGATCAGCGTGCGCACCGGCCACGACACCAACGCCTGCAACATTGCACGGCGCCTAGGCGGCGGCGGACACCCCCGCGCTGCCGGGTGCGAGATCAGCGGCAATCTGGACAACGCCAAGCATGCCATCCTGGAAGAAGTCAAAAAGGAACTGGACCGCGCTGAGGCGGAGAAGAACAGCTTAGAGCAGTAAATTTTGCCATCTGTTTGTAGGGGTCGATGCTCGCGTCCGCCCCTACAGAATCACGGCAGGCAAGACTGCTTTATAATCGAAACAGAAAAGGAACCCTGCGTATGCAAACGCCAAACGGCATTTTGCCCGTGGATAAGCCCGCAGGCTGGACCAGCTTTGATGTGCTGGCGAAGCTGCGCGGCGCTTTGGGCACACGCAAGCTGGGGCACTCGGGCACACTGGACCCTATGGCGACCGGTGTGCTCGCCGTGTTTATCGGCAAAGCCACCGCGGCTGCCGACCGCCAGCTGAACCACGATAAAACCTACGAAGCTACGATCCGCTTGGGCCTGCGCACCGATACCGGCGACATCACCGGCACGGCGCTGGAAACAGCCCCCGTCACAGTAGGGGAAAGCGACCTGAAAGCCGTGCTGCCCCAGTTCACCGGTGAGTTGATGCAGCTGCCGCCAATGTACTCAGCGGTCAAAATCAACGGCCAGCCGTTGTATAAGGCCGCACGCAAGGGCCAGACTGTCGAGCGCACGCCCCGGCCCATCACTGTGTACAGCATTGAATATCTGGGCAGCCCCGCCCCCGGCGATTATATCCTGCGGGTGAGCTGCTCCAAGGGCACCTATATCCGCGTGTTGGCCGAGGACATCGGCACAGCCCTGGGTGTGCCCGCCACGCTGGCCGCGCTGCGCCGCACCCAGGCCGGAGAATTTGGCATCGAACAGTGCCATACATTGCCGGAGATTTTAGCTGCCGCCGAGAGCGGTGCGCTGGAATCGAACGGCTGGATGCTGCCGATCGAGACCGTGTTTGCACCGCTGCCCCAGCTGCATGTGGACAATGCCGTGAAAAAGCACCTGCTGAACGGCTGCCCTACCAGCCATTATCCCGCCGAGGACGGCCGTTACCGCGTGTACGGCCCGGACGGAGCGTTCTTAGGGCTGGCGGCCATCACCGGCGGCGTACTGAATGTAGAAAAACTATTTTGCGAAAGGGACTGAACGCCCATGCAAATTTACCACACCTTGACCCCGGCCCCCGCCCCGCAGGACAGTGCCGTTGCGCTGGGGTATTTTGACGGCGTACACTCCGGGCACCGCGCTGTGCTGGGCGCTGCCGTTACCTATGCGGCGCAACATGGCCTGACTGCCGCTGCTTTTACCTTTGAGCTGCCCGGCAACAACAGCCTGAAGGGCGGGCGTATCCTCTCACTGGCGCAAAAGCACACCCGCGTGGCCCAGCTGGGTATCGCCCAGTATTGGGAGCCATCCTTTGAGGAGTTCCGCGCCCTCTCGCCGGAGGATTTTGTCCGCCGCGTGCTGGTGGACTGCTTCCATGCAAAGGCGGTCTTCTGTGGCGACAACTTTACCTTTGGCGCTTACGCCGCAGGCAATGTAGCGCTGCTGGAGCAGCTCTGTGCCCCCTACGGCATCACCGTAGACGTAGTGCCCATGGCCCAGTACGGCGGGCAGACCGTGTCGTCCACCCGCATCCGCGCCGCGCTGGAGGAGGGCCGCCTGGACGACGCCAACGCCATGCTGGGCAAGCCCTACGCCATTGATTGGGCTGTGACCCACGGCAAGGGCATTGGCAGCGGCAAGCTGGGCACGCCTACCATCAATCAGAACTATCCGGCCGAGGCTCTGCAGCCCTGCACCGGCGTGTACCTGACACGGATTCTACTGGACGGGCAGTGGCGGCCCGCCGCCACCGGCCGCCGCCCCACCGTGGACAGCAGCGCCAATGCCGCCGTCACCTGTGAGACCTTTGTGCCGGACTACGTGGGCAACGTCTACGGCCAGACCCCGCTGCTGGAGTTCCATAAATATTTGTGCCCGGTACGCAAGTTTAACTCCATGGACGAGCTGGCTGACCTGATCCACCACGCCGCCGAGGAAAGCAAGGCTTACTTCGCGGCACAGCACTGAAAGGGGAGGGAAGCACGATGTCGGATGGAAAAACCGCCGTACTTACGCGGAAGTCCCCATTGGAAAAGTTTGCGTCCTTCTGCGGCAGTGCAGCCGCCTGGCTGGCAGCGCTGGTGCTGTTCGGGCTGGCAGCGGCTTCGCTGATCGCGCGGATGGACTTGCTGGATGTTTCCACCTTGGCCGAGGGCAAGGCTCTGCGGGTGGGGATCTCGCTGCCTGAACTGTTGCTGTTTGTGGTGCTGACCGCTTTGTTGGCCGGGCTGTGCCGACTGCTGCGCGGGCTGGATGACCAGAAAAAAACCAACCGGCTGATTGCCGGGGCAGCTGTACTGGAATTTGCGCTGGCGTTGTGGTGGGTGTTCTCCCAGCAGATCTACCCGGCGAATGACCAGGAGACAGTCTGGAAGATGGCTGAGGCGCTGGCGAGCGGGGATTTTTCTGCTTATGCACCAGACAGTTACGGCTGGACTTATTTCCAGACCTGCCCCTATCAGGGTGCTATGGCACTGTTTATGGAGCCGTTTATCCGGTTGTTCGGCAACGGTGCGCTGCGGGCATGGTCGCTGTTTGGTGCCATTTCCGCCCCGACCTGCCTGCTGGCGCTCTGCTGCATTGTCAGGGAGTTTGGTGCCAAACCTCGCACCCAGTTGCTTTGCGCAGTGCTCTGCCTGCTGTTTGTTCCCATTCCGATGTATGCCTCTTTTGTGTACGGCACTTTACCGGCCCCGGCCATGGTGTTATGGGGCGGCTACGGGTTGCTGCGTTTTATAAAAGGCGGAAAATCGAGCTGGCTGGCACTGCCCTTTGTGCTGTTCCCACTGGCCGTACTGGCCTATCAGTCGGCACTGATCTTTATCATTGCTGTCTGCATCGTGGCTGCGTTTTCCGGCTTTGGGCACAGTGGCAAGCAGCTGCTGCGCGGTCTTGTGCTGGCAACGCTGCTGCTGGCTGTGCCGGTAGCCGTGGAAAATATCGGCCAATCGGTATTTTTCAGCCGTGTGCCGATTCCATACTCCACCGGCATGCCTGCCAGCGCCACGGTGCTTATGGGTATCCACAGCGGTACCTATTATGGGCCAGGCGGTTTCGATGGAAGCAGTTGGAACCTATTCTGGGACAACAACGCCGACACCACCGCCGCCAATGCGGCGGCGGTCAAGGGTATTGGCGAGTACTGGAACACCTACCTGCACAACCCCAAGGAGGTCAAGTTCTTCCTGCAAAAGACCGCCTGGCAATGGCTGGACCCCTGGTTTGAGGCCCTGACGATGAACGGCCCGTCCATCACGGTGGCCGGGGGCGTGGGCTGGCTGGCCACCGCGTTGGGCGGCGGTGTGCTGTTTGCCCCGGTGCAGGCCGTGTTGCGGGCACTGCTAACCTTTGTGTATCTCTTTGCCGGCTGCGGCACTTTGGCGCTGCGCCGCAAAACCGGCGGTGCTGTTTGGGCGCAGCTGCTTGGCATCGCGTTTTTCGGAGGGTTCCTCTTCCAGCTCGTCTGGGAGACCAAGAGCCGCTACTGCTTCCCGTTCTTTGTTTTCCTGCTGCCCCTGGCTGCGGTCGGCTTTATCACCGCGCTGCGCTGGGCAGGGGACAAGTCTGCAAAATAATTGTAAAATACCTGCATCCTGCCCCTTGTAATTTGGGGGAGGGTATGGTATACTTATGACTGTTACCGTGGCTCGGTTTGGGGCGTATGCCTCTAGGGTTCCAACTACCCCTTACTGCGCTTTCGGCAAATCCATATTTTTTTGAAAGAGGTATTTACCATGAGCCAGAAATCTGCTATCGATAAGCAGCCCATCATCGCCAAGGCAGCCATCCACGAGGGTGACACCG
>OLRS01001325.1_pt1 | contig 24757 bp, 21 predicted proteins | sample 1673171 | NCBI WGS metagenome assembly OLRS01 (sample SAMEA3136762, study PRJEB25190) | human gut metagenome | biome: human gut; feature: human-associated habitat; material: faeces | place: Austria | collected 2013
CGCAAGGGGTGTGCCGCATCCGTAAGGCAGCAGAGCCGCCAACGGCTGCGCAACAACGGATGATAGGAGCAGAGGCAAATCGTATAGCAGCTTCAAACGCGGCAACGCCACGCTATGGGCAGTGCAATCGGCAAGCATTGCAGCTCTTCGAGCTGCTCGCTTGCAATGGAAAACGCCTTTCTTTTGGACGGTCACACCGCCCGTTTTCTTTCCCGGGAAAGAAAATGGGGGAGTGTGGTGCTGCGGCGCACACGCCGCATTTCCCCCGCCGCCTGAGACAGGCGGCGACATCTCCGCACCCTTTGGTGCAGAAAAAGGAGGCACTTTTGATGTCTTTCACCGAACATAACGTAAACGGTCTCATCTACGACACGTCCGATGTCATCACCGCCGCGGGGAGCGGCGCGGTGCACGCGTTCACGACGCGGCACGGCGGCGTGAGCCCTGCGCCCTACGATTCACTCAACTTTGCCGACAACAAGGGCGACACGAGCGAAAACTTACTCGAAAACTACCGCCGTCTCGGCGAGGCCGTAGGCTTTGACGCGAGCCGCGCCGTCGGCTGCCGCCAGATCCACTCTGACCTTGTCCGCATTGCATCGGAAGAGGACGCGGGCAAAATTCTCTGGGATGACCGTCCCTACGACGCCGACGGGCTCATCACGAACGTGCCGAACCTGCCGCTGTTCGCCTACGGGACGGACTGCTGCGTCATCACGCTCTACGACCCGACTTCGCGTTCGATCGGTGCGGTGCACGCCGGCTGGCGCGGTACGGCGAGCGGCATCGCGCTCAAGGCCGCCGTGTCGATGATGAGCTGCTACGGCGCCGATCCCTACACACTGCGCGCCGCCATCAGTCCGAGCATCGGCAAGTGCTGCTTTGAGACCGACAGCGACGTGGCCGACGCCTTTTTCGCCCTGCTCGACCCCGCGATGGACGAGCGCATCGAAAAGCGCGGCGACAAATACCACATCGACCTGAAGGCGATCAACCGCCTGTGGCTGCTGCGCGCGGGCATCGACCCCTCGCGCATCGACGTACACCCCGACTGCACGAAGTGCCGCCCCGAGCGCTACTGGTCGCACCGCGCGATGGGCGACCGGCGCGGCGGCATGGCGGCGATGATCTGCCTTACGGAGGATGCGCTGTGAAGCGCCGCCTCTCTGCGCTTTTGTGCGCGCTGACGCTCGCGCTTTCGCTTTCGGGCTGCTGGAGCGGCGATGTGAGCGACGACAGCAACGGCGACTTCTGGGAGGAAACGCCGCCGGTGGAAACGGACACCTCCTCCACCCTGACGCCGATCACGTCGTTCGCACTGCCGTATTTGCAGGGCGTGACGCTCGACCCCATCACCTGCCCCGACGGCATGCAGCAGACGCTTGGCGCGCTGCTCTACGAGGGGCTTTTCGTGCTGGACGAGTCGTTTGCGCCGCAAAATGTGCTGTGCAGCCGCTATGAGCACAACGACGACTGCACGAGCTACACCTTTTACCTCCGCGACGGCGTCAGCTTTTCCGACGGCAGCAGCCTGACGGCAAGCGATGTGCTCGCGACGCTTCGCCGCGCGCAGGAGAGCGAGCGCTACAGCGCGCGCTTTGCCAACGTCGCCTCGATGCGCGCAAGCAACGGCGCGCTCATTGTCAATCTCACGCGCGCGGACAGCGCGTTCCCCGCGCTGCTTGACATCCCCATCGTCAAATCCGGTTCGGAGAAGAACACCGTGCCGCTCGGCACGGGGCCGTATCTCTTCGTCACGGACAGCGACGGCGCATGCCTCAAGCAGAACCCCGACTGGCGCAGCGACGGCACGCTGCCGTTCGAGCGTATCGAGCTGCGCGCCGTCAAGGACGCGGACACGGCGTCGTACCTTTTCTCCTCGCGCGAGGTGCATCTGCTCTCGGCTGACCTGACGAGCAGCACGGGCGATCTGCGCAGCGCGGACACGGCGCTCACCGACTACGCGACGGCGAACATGATCTACCTCGGCTTCAACACACAGCGCGCGCCGCTCTCCGATGCATCGCTTCGCAGCGCCCTCGCGGGTGCGATCGACCGCGCGACCATCACGACGGGCTACCTCGCTGGTCACGCCGAGGCGGCGCGCTTCCCGCTCTCGCCGCACTCCAGCCTCTATCCGACGGAGATGGCGTCGACGCTCGCTTCGCCTGACCTCGCCGCTGCGCTCGAAAGCGCGGGCGTGACGGAAAACCGCCCCCGCACGGTGACGATTCTGGTCAGCGAGAGCGACTCGTTCAAGGTCTCCATCGCCGACTATCTGAGCCGCACGCTCTCGACCGACGTTCTGGCGGTCAGCGTGCGCTCACTCCCGTGGAGCGACTATCTGACCGCGCTGCAAAACGGGAATTTTGACCTGTATCTCGGCGAGGTGCGCCTGACGGCGAACTGGGACATTTCGTCCCTCGCGCGCACCGGCGGCGCGCTGAACTACGGCCGCTACGCGGACGCGCAGTGCAACACGCTGCTCGACGCGTTCTCGCTCAATGAGACGGATCAGACCGCCCGCGCGCTGTACCGCTACCTTGCCCAGAGCGCGCCCATCGCGCCCATCGCATTCAAGACCGCGTCGGTCCTGACGCCGAGCGGCCTCATCGACGGGCTGAATCCCACCGTCTCCTCCCCGTTCTACGGGATCGAGGGCTGGACGGTGCACTTTGACAAGAGATAAGGGCGTAAACAAATCGGAATCTAAGGAGGCGCAAAATGGTAACGAGATTTAAGCAGCAAATGAATATGCCGTATAGCTTACATGATATGGTCGTAAGCAATATCACTTGCCAAAATGGAACTGTTTATTTGGAGTTTGAGCACGGATTTGTAAGTGCCAAAGAGCCTTATACGCAAGTAGATGGGAAAATTGCCATTGAAAACGTCGATATGGATAGCACCTGCGTTTTACTGTTGAGCAAATTAGGAAAATACGGCAGATTTGACGGTGTCAAAGTATCATTGAATGATTTTATTAAGCAGTATGGTAAATGCTGCTTTGAAATTGTAGATGAAATGTATGGATTTCATCAGGTAGAGTATATCGGTTATCTGCGTTTGCCTAAAGATAATGAGTTAGATTTAATCCAAATGTCGTTGTCCATGTATTTTAACGGTGACATTGTATACGAAACTGAAGAATAGTATTTTTATGTCCGCTTTTGCAAGGAACTCAAACAACAGGAATTGAATAACTTCCAGTTTGCCGCAACTCCCTCTAACAGTACGCTTTCCCCCTGTAACAACCAAAACGCTCCTCCGCATTCGCGGAGGAGCGTTTGCTTTTCTCGCTTAATACTGCCGCACCACGGCAACGACGCGGCCCAAGATCGTGCACTCGCGGCCGTCGATGGGCTGGTAGTCGGGGTTCGCGGGCATGAGCCAGACCTCGCTGCCCTTGCGCTTGAGCGTTTTGACCGTCGCCTCGTCACCAAGCAGCGCGACCACGATCTGCCCGTTCTGCGCGAGGTTCTGGCGGTGGACGACGACAAGGTCGTCCGGCAGGATGCCGACGCCGAGCATCGACTCGCCGCGCACACGCAGGGCGAAATACTCGTCATCGTGCCCGCCGGTGTCGAACGTCAGGTAGTCCTCGATGCACTCCTGCGCCAAAATCGGGTTACCGGCGGCAACATTGCCGAGGATCGGCACCTGACGGCGGCGCGGGGCAAGCTCGTCGATCTCGACGGGCTGCGGCGCAACGGGAACGGCCTGCAGCTGCTTTTTGAGCGTGATGGCACGGCCCTTGCCCGCGCTCTTCTCAATGAGCCCCATCTCCTGCAGGTGCTTGATATGGAAGTGGACCGTGGAGGGTGACTTGAGTCCCAGCGCCTCACCGACTTCGCGCACAGAGGGGGCATAGCCGTGTTCGGCGATGCTCTCTGCTATATAATCGTATACGCGCTGCTGCATTCTGGACAGTTTTTCCATCTTGTGCGCCCCTTCCAACATTTGTTCGAATTTATGATACCACATTTTTCCCGAAATGCAACATTTGTTTTAGGATTTTATGTCAATTTCGCGGCTTTTTTCTGCCGCGAAATTTTTTGATCTTTTTTGCGTCCGGCTATTGACAAATGCCGCTTGATGTATTATTGTACTAATTACTTAATACAGTGATACACAAGGAGGATCACTATGGACTGGAACTTCCGCAATGACCAGCCGATCTACTCCCAGCTGACACAGCGGTTGACGGAGGCCATCGTCTCCGGCATCTACGCGCCGGGAGAAAAGCTCCCCTCCGTGCGAGAGCTTGCGGTGGAGGCGGGCGTCAACCCCAACACGGTCCAGCGCGCGCTATCCGAGCTCGAACGCGACGGTCTGGTGTTTTCCCAGCGCACGGCGGGACGGTTCGTCACGGAAAATGAAAACATGATCACAAATGCCAAGCTCCGCATTGCGGACGAGCGCGTGGGAGAATTTCTCCACTCGATGAAAACGCTCGGCTGCACGAGAGACGAAGTCATAGCTCTCATTCAGGGAGCTAAGGAGGAGGAAGAATGAGTATTTTTGAATGCAAGGCGCTCACGAAAAATTACGGCGCCAAAACGGTGCTCGACAGCATCGATCTCACAATCGAACCTGGGCGCATCGTGGGCCTGCTCGGCCCCAACGGCAGCGGCAAGACGACGCTCATCAAGCTCGCCAACGGCCTTCTGACGCCGACGTCGGGCGAAATTCTGATCGCAGGCAAGGCCCCCTGCCGCGCAACGAAGGCCATCGTCTCGTACCTGCCCGACCGAAACACGCTGCCTGGCTGGATGACGATCGCGCAGGCGCTTGACTACTACGGTGACTTTTATTCGGACTTCCGCCGCGGCGTGGCCGAAGCGATGCTGATGAACCTCGGCCTTGACCGCACACAGAAGATTAAGACGCTCTCCAAAGGCATGCGCGAGAAGACGCAGCTCATCCTGACGATGAGCCGCGACGCCAAGCTCTATCTCCTTGACGAGCCCATCGGCGGCGTCGACCCCGCGACGCGTGACTACATCCTGCGCACGATCATCGGCAACTACAGCGAGGACGCAGCGGTCATCATCTCCACGCACCTGATCGCCGACGTCGAGCAGATCCTTGACGAGGTCGTGTTCCTGCGCGAGGGGCAGGTCATGCTCCACGAGAGCGTGGAGACCATTCGAGATGAAAAGGGCAAGAGCGTTGACGAGCTCTTCCGGGAGGTATTTAGATGCTGAGCAAACTGATCAAACATGAATTCCGTGCAACGAGCCGCATCATGTGGCCGGTCTTTCTTGGAATGCTGGCACTGACGGCGCTGATGCGTTTTTCTCAGTTGCTCCTGAACGGCGGGCACATTCCCTGGCTCTTACAGCTCATCGGCGTACTGCTGGTCATCGGCTTTGTGATGGGCCTCTTTGCGCTGGCGTTTGCGCCGCTGGTGCTCTCCGCCGTCCGCTGGCGCGACCACGTGCTCAAGGATGAGGGTTACCTCACGCTTACGCTGCCGGTGAGCCTCCATCAGCTGCTCATCTCCAAGCTCATCGTTTCCGCCGTGTGGTATGCTGCGGCGTTCATCGTGGGACTTCTCTCGCTGCTGATTGCTGCCTCCGGCTGGAGCACTTTCCAGTATGTCCCCGATTTTTTCAATGATGTTTTCACAGCGTTCTTCGAAATGGAGGCCTCGCTGCGCAGTCACGCGCTACTGATCGTCTTTGAGCTTTTCTGCAATTTTGTCTTTGCCGTTTCTGCCGCCGAGCTCGTGGTCTACGCCGCCTTCTCCATCGGTTACAGCTTCAATAAGCGCAAGGAGCTGTGGACGGTCATCCTGATTCTCGTGTTCTTCCAGCTTGCGCAGTTCACCGCCATCGCCATGATCGGCCTGTTCATCCATACATGGATCTCACTGGACGCCAACACCCTGCCCACAGGCATCGAGCTGCTGCTCCTCTGGGGCATGCTCGGCGAACTTCTCTTCTGCGCGATCGGCTACGCCGTGACGTGGTACTTCACGACGAAAAAACTGAATCTCGAGTAACGCGTTTTCGAAAAAGCAGCCGCGAAAGGTCTCCGCTTTTCCGGCTGCTTTTTTGCGCCCTTTTTTCTGCAAAATTTTCTGAGAATTAAAAATTATGTCAACCGTCAGCTTCTAACTCACTCGTTTGAAAGGAGTCATCTCATGCAAATCCTGACTGTTTCCGGTCTTCAAAAGACCTACACCACGCGCTTTGGCAGCAGCAAGGTCCAGGCGCTCAAAAATGTCAGCTTCACCGTCGAATCCGGCGAGTATGTCGCCATCATGGGCGAGAGCGGCAGCGGCAAAACGACGCTTCTCAATATCCTCGCCGCGCTCGACAAGCCCACTGGCGGCACAGTGCTGCTCGGCGGCAAGAACCTCTCCGAGATTCCCGAAGAAACCGCCGCAGCCTTCCGCCGCGACAACTTAGGCTTTGTGTTTCAGGACTTCAGCCTGCTCGACACGTTCTCGCTCGAAGACAACATCTGCCTGCCGCTCGTGCTCGCGGGCAAGTCGCGCACGGAGATGCGCGACCGGCTCTCACCGCTCGCCTACGACCTCGGCATCGAGACGCTGCTCAAAAAGTACCCCTACGAGGTCTCCGGCGGACAGAAGCAGCGCGCCGCCGTCGCCCGCGCGCTCATCACCCGCCCGCAGATCTTGCTGGCCGACGAGCCGACCGGCGCGCTCGACTCCCGCTCGACCGACGAGCTCTTGAAGCTCTTCGGCGAGATCAACGCCTCTGGCCAGACCATCGTGATGGTCACGCACTCTGTGCGCGCGGCGAGCTGCGCCTCGCGCGTGCTGTTCCTGCGCGACGGCGAGGTCTCGCTCGAGTTAAAGCGCGGCAAGGACACGGATTCCCAGTTCTACCAGCGTATCACCGATGCGCTCACGCAGCAGCAGACGGGAGGCGAATGCGCATGAAGCCCACCTTTTACCCCCGCCTTGCGTGGATGGGTATCAAAAAGAACGCAAGGCTCTATGTGCCCTATCTTCTCTCCTGCGCGTTCATGGCAGCGATGCTGTATGTCATTGCGTACCTCGCCGTCACCCCCGCGCTCTATACGGTCAATGGCAAGGTGAACGGCTCCGGCACCTCTGCGGTCGCGATGACGATGAGCCTCGGCTCGTTCGTCGTATCGGTGTTCATCGCGCTGTTTCTCTTCTACACGAACAGCTTTCTCCTGCGTCGCCGCAAGAAGGAATTCGGCCTTTACAGCGTGCTCGGCATGGACCGCGGCGCACTCAGCGCCATTCTCTTCTGGGAGACACTTCTGGCCGCGGCGTTCACGCTGATCGCGGGGCTTGGCCTCGGCCTGCTGCTCTCCTATGTCTCGCAGTCCGCACTGCTGCGGCTTTTATCTCTCCCCGCCGCGGCTTTCACCGTGAGCCTTGCCGCCATCAAGCAGTGCGCCATCACATTCATCGCCATCTTCGCGCTGCTCTATGTGCGCGGTGTGCTGTCGCTGCGCCACGCACAGGGCGCGGCGCTTTTGAAGAGCGAAAACGTCGGCGAAAAGCCGCCGAAGTCGCAATGGCTGCTCGTCATCCCCGGCCTTGCGCTGCTGCTCGGCGCGTACTACATCGCCGCGACCATCAACGACCCCGTACAGGCGATGCTGCTCTTCTTCCTCGCGGTCATCATGGTCATTCTATCGACGTATCTTCTCTTCATCTCCGGCAGCGTGACGCTCTGCAAAACACTCCAGAAGGATGAAAACTTCTACTACAAAAAGCGCAACTTTGTTTCCCTCTCGTCGCTCACCTACCGCATGAAGCGAAACGGCGCGGGCCTCGCCTCCATTTGCATTCTCTCGACGATGGTGCTGGTGATGCTTGCTTCGACGGCGAGCCTCTATTTTGGCGCGGAGGACGCGATCAACACGCTTGCCGTCCAGAACCACTGGCATCCCACGGAAATGGCGGACGTCCGTGCGGAGTTTTTCTCCCTCTACGGCAGTCTCTTCTTCCTCGGCATTCTTTTAAGTGTGCTGTTTCTGTTCGCAACGCTTCTGATGCTCTACTACAAACAGGTCGTGGAGGGGTATGAGGATGCCTCGCGCTTTGCCATCATGCAGCGCGTGGGCATGACTAAGCGCGACATCCGTGAGAGCGTGAACGCGCAAATGCTGCTCATTTTCCTGCTGCCGCTTGCCGCGGCGGCGCTGCACCTCGCCTTCGCCCAGCCGATGGTCTGGCAGATCATGCAGCTGTTCGGCATCCAGAACCTCACGCTGTTTCTCGGCGTGACCGGCGCGGCGCTGCTTCTTTTCGCGCTGCTCTACTGCGCGATGTACCGCCTGACGTCGAATGCGTATTTCCGCATCGTCAGCACCGGCGGCGCCGCGGCGTGACGCGCTTTACTATATAGAGAACGGGACGGAAATGTTCATTTCCGTCCCGTTCTTCTTTTTCTCTTTTTACACCAGCAGACCGTATTTTTCGACCAGCGGCGCAAGGGCATCTTCGGTGAGATTTCCCTCGTACAAGGCTCTTCCCTGATAGGCGCGCAGGCCCGCTTCCAAAAGCTCCGTGTCGTCGCAGATAAGGCACAGCGGCTTTCTGATCATGTACTGGTAGTCCGCCAGCGCGTCGACGTCCGCCCAGGACGCGAGCTTCAGCGCGACCATCGGCCATTCGTCATCCATCGCGTCGGAGAGCTTGTCCTCCAAATCGCCGTCCGCGGTCAGCACCGCGCCGTGCGTCGCATCGGCGGGCAGGAAGAAGGCTTCCTTCTCCGTTGCCGCGGGAAGAAGGTCGAGGCATTCCGGTGCGGGGCGAACGTATTCCGCGTCCTTGAGCGCTGCTTTCAGCGCGGCGATGTGCTCCTCCGTCGTGCCGCAGCAGCCGCCGAAGAGGGCCACACCTGCCTTGAGCATCTCGGGCACCAGCGCGACAAATTCCTCCGGCGGGCAGTTGTACACGGCCTCGCCGTTCACGATCTCTGGCATGCCGGCGTTGGGCTTGGCGATCAGCGGCACGCGCGCGTATTTATGCAGGCGTTGGAGCTGCAGCAACATCTGCTCGGGGCCTGCCGAGCAGTTCAGGCCGAATGCGCTCACGCCCATGCCCTCCATCACGGAAAGCGCCGCGACCACGTCCGTACCGGAGAGGATCTTGCCGCTCTCATCGCAGGTAAAGGACACAAGGATGGGCTTTTTGCTCATGCTGCGGATCGCCAGAACCGCCGCACGCGCATCGGTCAGCGTCATCATCGTCTCGATGACGTAGAGGTCAACGCCCGCCTGCTCAAGGCCCGCCGCCTGCTCGGTGTAAATGTCGACGAGCTCTTCAAACGACGCATCGCCGAGGGGGGCTAAAAAGCGGCCCGTGGGCGCAATATCGCCCGCGACCCATGCTTTTCCGTCCGCCGCCTGCTTCGAGAGCTGCGCGAGCGCTTTGTTCATCTCCTCCGTGCGGTTGAAGATGCCGCGCTCTTCGAGCTTCTGGCGGTTGCCGCCGAACGTCGGCGCGTAGAGCACATTCGAGCCGCTCGCCACATACTTGCGCTGAATTTCAAGGATGCTCTCGGGATGCTCGAGCACCCATTGCTCGGCGCTCATGTCGCCGGTGAAGCCGCGCTTTTGGAGCTCGGTGCCGGTCGCACCGTCCAAAATCACGGGAAACTGCATTTCCATAGGGTTTTCCTCCATTAAAAATTCCTGTTCGGAACGATTTTCAAAATGTCAAACTGTCGGTGAACGCGCGGGAAAAGTCGTCGCGCCCGGAAAGCTCGAGATAGCGGCACTTTTTGGGAATCTCCGCGAGCTTTCGCCAGTTTTCCCCGTCGAGCGCCAGCATCGAAGCGCCCGCGAGCGCCGCGTTGCCAAGGGGTCTGATTTTACTAAGGCACGCGCGCGGCAGCATGCCGATGCGCACTACATTCTCGGGCGAGAGATAGTTGCCGAACCCGCCCGCGAGCTCCACACTCGCAATGTCGTCCGCCGTCACGCCGCGCTGCTCGAGCAGCACCCGAATACCGCCTGCCACCGCCGCCTTGGCAAGCTGCAGGTTGCGCACGTCGCGCGCCGTCAGGCTAACGGCCTTCGTCAGGTGAAAGACACCGTTGCCCTGGCCATCCTCGGTCAGATAGCGGCGCATGTCCTCCGGCGCGTCCTGCGGCGGCAGCAGCCGCCCGCTTTCGTCGATCACGCCTCGCTCCAAAAGCACGGCGACGAGGTCGACCAGTCCCGAGCCGCAGATGCCCTTTGCCTCTCCCCCGCCGACAATGTCGCAGAGGAAGCCCCTGTCATAGCTCACATGGCTCACCGCGCCCGTGATGCCCGGCATGCCGCAGCTGATGCCCGCGCCCTCAAACGCTGGGCCCGAGGCGACCGCGCAGCAGAGCGCGCCACTCTCATTTCCCAGCGCCATTTCGCCGTTCGTGCCGATATCGAGAAACAGCCGCAATTCCGGCTGCGCGAAAAGCCCGTCTGCCAACAGTCCCGCCGTGATATCGCCGCCGACATAGCCCGCGACGCACGGGGCAAATTGCACGGGAATGCCCGAAAGCAGCTCACCCGCGCCGTCTTCAAACAGCGTCTCCGGCTGAAACGGCGCGCGGGCGATGGACGCGACCTCGCGCCCGTCGAAAAGGTGCTGCATCACGGTATTGCCCGCAATGACGAGCTCCTTGACCTCCTCCGGCTTCCGTCCGGCGGCGGAAAGTGTCTGTCGCAAAAGTGTCTCGGTCTGCGCGCGGATACAGCGCGACAGCTCGCCGAGCCCGTCGGACGCTTCCATCGTGTGCTGGATGCGGCTGATAACGTCCGCGCCGTAGGGCGCCTGCGCGTTCCAGTCCTGAGCCTGCGCGAGCAGCTTTCCGTCTGCGCGGTCGAAGAGCCGCAGCGCCACCGTCGTCGTACCGAGGTCGACTGCCGCGCCAAGGCCCGAGCGGCCCGCCTGCGCCTTCGGCAGTGTGAGCGTGTCCGTCAGGATGACGCCGCGCATCGTCTCGGGCAGGTCGATCCAATCGCCGTCCTGCGCTTTCGTCTTGCAGGCAAGGCGCGGCACACCGTTCACCTTCACGCGGCATTTGCCGCAGCGGCCCTTGCCGCCGCAGGCTGCGGGGATGGAATATTCCGCCCGCCGCAGCGCGGAGAGCAGCGTCTCCCCTGCTTCGAACGGGACCGGCGTGATTTTCGCCCCCTGCTGAACTTGAATGCTTGACACGAGCTTCCCCCACCCATATAATAGATAAATAATGTATAAATAGTATTTTATGCAGAAATAAATTTCATTGTCAAGAGGCATTGCTTATGGCAGACCTTCTCACCCTCACCCACGAGGTCGGCTTCTCCCAGTGCGCACCGGTGAATATGGATGCACTCGATCCGCTCGAAGCCGTTCGCGACATGTGCAAAGCTGACCGCTGCGGCCGCTACGGCAAAAGCTGGAGCTGCCCGCCCGCCTGCAGCACACTCGAGCAGGCAAGGGCGCAAATCAAGCGCTATTCGCAGGGAATTTTAGTCCAGAGCACCGCGCAGCTCGAGGATGAATTTGATTACACTGGTATGACGTCGCTCTTGGAGGCGCATAAAAAGCGCTTTTCGACCTTCGCCCGTCAGGCGCGGCTCTTATATCCCCACTGCCTGCCGCTGACGGCGGGCACATGCACGCTCTGCCATACCTGCACCTATCCGGACCGTCCCTGTCGACATCCCAAGCAGCGGCTTTCCTCGATGGAGGCCTACGGGCTGTTCGTCAGTGACGTCTGCGTCCGCTCAAACCTCGCCTACAACTATGGTCCCCGCACTTTGACCTACACAGCCTGCGTGCTGTATTGATAAAGGAGATCTTCCCCGTGTCTACCCCGAAAGGAATTTTTCTTGAACTCATCAAGCCCGACGGCCAGCCCGAGCGTCAGCTCTGCCAGTATGAAGCGCTGCACATGTGCCTCACGGACCCCATCAACACCTATCTTCGCGGCAACCGCAAGCGCGGCTCCGTGAGCAAGGACCGCTGGGGCACGACCATCAGCTTCCCCGAAGATGCGCCCGGCCCCATCCCCGTCCACACACCGGAGCTGACGGTCTGTCCCGATGTGACACACTGGAAGGACACCGTCCACGTCCCCGATCTGAGCGTCTGCTCCGAGGGCTGGGAGGAGTGCCGCACGCGCTCGCGCGCCGCCGCGGACGCCGAGGGCAAGCTCCTCGCCGGCTTCATGGGCACAGGCATTTTTGAGCAGTGCCACTTCCTCATGGGCTTTGAAGATACGCTGACCGCGCTCTACGAGCATCCCGACGAGATGCACGCGCTCATCGAGACGATCACGCAGTACCGTCTCGACTATGTCCGCCGTCTGATCGACGGCCTGCAGCCCGATGTCATCTTCTCCCACGATGACTGGGGCACGAAAAATGCCCTCTTTATGAAGCCCGACATGTGGCGCGATTTTTTCAAGGAGCCCTACCGCCGCTTTTATGGCTACATCCGCTCGCGCGGCGTCATCGCCATCCACCACGCCGACTCGTACCTCGTCCCCATCGTGGACGACATGGCCGAGATCGGCATTCAGGTCTGGCAGGGTACACTGCCGGAAAACGACATTCCCGCCCTCCAGCGCCACTTAAGCGGCAAGCTCACGCTTATGGGTGGCTTTGGCGCGGCCATCGACCGCGCGGATGCGCAGCCGGATGAAATTCTCGCCTACGCAAGAGACACGCTCGCGCGCTGCTGCCCCGGCGGGCACTTCATCCCCTCGATCACCTATGGCCTTGCCGGTACGGTCTTCCCGCACGTGGATCAGTACCTCGATCAGGCCGTGAACGAGTACAACGCGGGGCTGCACATTCCCGTCACGCCGCTCCCCGCCGTGCCGAAGCGTGAGATCGGTGCCGCAAAGGCCGAGGTGGTGCAGGCCGCAGCCTCCGCGCAGGAGTCCGCCGATGTGTTCGAGAACATCGCCCGCGCGCTCGAGCGCGGCCAGCAGAAAAAGCTGCTCACCCTCTGCCAGCAGGCACTCGACGAAGGCCACGAGCCGGGCGACATTCTCTCCAAGGGCATGATCATCGGCATGAACCGCCTCGGCGAGGCGTTCTCCGCCAACCGCGCGTTCGTTCCCGAAATGCTCATGGCCGCGCGCTGCATGTCCGCCGCCACGGAGCTTCTGAAGCCCCTGATGGTCGGCGAGGGCACCGAGCCCGTCGGCCGCGTGTGCCTCGGCACCGTGAAGGGCGACATGCACGACATCGGCAAGAATCTCGTCCGCATCATGATGGAGGGCAGCGGCATCGAGGTCTTTGACCTCGGCGTAGACACGTCGGCGGAGCAGTTCGTCAGCACCGCCGTGGAGAATCACTGCGGCGTGATTGCCTGCTCGTCGCTGCTGACCACCACGATGGAGGAAATGCGCGAGGTCGTCAAGCTCGTCCACGAGCGCGGCCTGCAGGACCAGATCAAGGTCATGGTCGGCGGCGCGCCCATCAGCCAGAGCTTCTGCGACGAGATCGGCGCAGATTACTACGCCGAAGATGCCGGTGCCGCCGCCCGCGAAGCCGTCGCCATCCTAAAAGCACAGAAGGCGTCATAAACAATTACAATACATCAAAAAGGTCCCGTCCGAAGACGGGACCTTTTTTCTATGCATTCTGTTGTACGGTACGTGTCCTTACTTGCCCGCGTACTCGACCAGCATCTTGAAGAAGTTCAGGCAGGTCTCATAGTCGCACAGGGCCTTTTCGGGGGTCTTGGTGTAAAGCACGAACTTGCAGTCATTCTCGGGGTGGAACTGCACGCCGAGGCAGAAGGTCTTGTCCTGACGCTCGACCGCTTCAATGACTTCCACGCCGTCATACGTCGCCGTGCTGACGACGGTGAGGTTTGTGCCCTCAACGCCGCCGACCGCCTGGTGGTGCCAGGAGGAAACGTTCTTCAGCTCCGTGGAGCCGACGATCTTATAGAGCCACTTGGAGGCGTCCTTATTGATGGTCACATCGTGGCGGGCATAGGTGCGGTCAGGCGCGTCGGCCGGCATTCTGTGCGTATCGTTGTAGGTCTTCCCCTGCTCCTTATAGTAGTTGGGGATATCCTGGATGAACGTGCAGCCGGAGACGATGGACATCACCTGCTCGCCGCGGCAGACCGCGAACGTCGGCACGTCTTTTTCAAGGCAGTAGGCCATGAGCATGTAGTCGGAGATATCGCGCGTGGCGTTGATCTCTTCGCCCTCGTTCTTTTCCTTCTCGGGGACCTTGAACAGAGACGGGCTCACATCCTCGCCGCCGGTGAAGAAGACGCCGTCGATGGCCTGCATCACAGCGCCGACGTTGCTGGCCGTGAGATCCTTTTCCTTCACCTTGTCAGCGTATTCCTGCTTGAGCATGCCGCTCTCTTCGAGATACGCGGACTCGATCTTACCCTCGGCATCGTACTTCACGGCCGTGCTCGTCACCTGATCGAGCTCGACGGGGATAGCGCCGACGGTCTTGAAGATCGTCTTGTGGGAGTCGTAATTCTGGCCGTTGTAGGACCAGCTGATGCCGATGACCGGCTTGTCCGCGATCGCCGCGGCATTCTTGAGCATCTGCTCGAGCATCGCCGTCGTCACGGGCTTGGAAGCCTCGTAGGTCAGGCCGTCCATCAGGCCGGACCAGACGGCCATATCGTCATAGTCCGCGGGCCAATCCTTCAGCAGCGCCTTGTCCAGACCGGTGCTGCGCAGGATCATCGCGGCCGCTTCCAACTGCGTAACGGCTGCGTCGGGCGCAAATGCGTCCTTGCTGACGCCGTTGACAATGCCCTTGGAGTAGGCGAGGTTGATCGCGCCTTCAAACTTGCTGCCCTCGGCAACATCCTTGAATGCGCTCGCATCCTTGGCGCTCGCTTCCGCCTGTGCGGCGAGGCCCATGTTCTTGATGACCTCCTGCGTCACTTCGGCGCGGGTCATCGAAGCGGCGTTATCATCTGCGAAGGCGGTGACGGAGAGACTGAGCGCGAGAACAAGTGCCAGGATCAGGGACGTTGCTTTCAGAGACAATCTTTTCATACAAATTCTCCTTCGTTCGATATTGGGCGGCACGCGCATGCCGCTCTACCGCCATGATAGCGAGGCAAAGTGAAAATAGCAAGTCCAAGTTGCGGCAAATTGCATTTTTAGCCACTGTATACAACCCATCGACCACTTTTTCCGTGTGATATGCACAATCGCTTTTCCGCTCTCGCATTTTCACTATTCAAGCCGCCGGCGTACGATTTTTGCCCCGCCCTTGTTTTTATGGGGCAATCACGGTATACTATAAAAATAAGCACCGTTCCCATTTCATCAGAAAGGAAATATTCTATGGATATCAAATTTTCCGGCTCGGACGCCGGCGGCTTTCAGTTCGACCCGAACGCCGCGCCCAAGCCCAAACGCGAGCGCAAGCCCCGCAAGTCGATCGGCAGCAAGGGCGGCCGCATCGCGGTCAACACGCTCGTCACGCTGCTTGTCGGCGCGGTCTTCTTCTACGTGCAGATGCCCGCCATCAACCTGCATGCCGAAGAGTTCTACGGTTTCGTGCTGCTGCTTTGCGTCACGTACTGCATCTGCGCGCTCTTCACCTCCGGCTTTCAGGGCACGGGGGCCAAGGGCTACTTCACGTTCGTCAAAAAGCAGTGCACGGTGCCCTTCTTTGTCGTGGCGGCGCTCATCGTCACAGCGCTCGTCGGCGCGCTGACGTCGTGGGTCGTGCTGCGAGCCAAGGACTATCAGGCGCTGCTGCCGATCGACAGCGGCAGCTTTGCAAGCGAAATTGAAGAGGTCTCGTATGACCGCATCCCGATGCTCGACCGCGACAGCGCCGAAAAGCTCGGCGACCGCAAGCTCGGCGAGCTGGCCGACATGGTCTCGCAGTTCGAGGTCGCGGAAAACTACACGCAGATCAACTACCATGGCCGCCCCGTGCGCGTCACGCCGCTGCGCTACGGCGACATCATCAAGTGGTTCAACAACCGCTCGGAGGGGCTGCCCGCCTACCTTATCATCGACATGGTCACGCAGAACGTCGAGGTCGTGCGCCTTGACGAGGGCATGAAGTACACGACCGCCGAGCACTTCTCCCGCAACCTCTACCGTCATCTGCGCTTCGCGTACCCGACCTATATGTTTGAAGAACCGGTCTTCGAGATTGACGAGGACGGCACGCCCTACTGGGTCTGCGCCAAGAAGGAAAAGACCATCGGCCTGTTCGGCGGCACGGACAACCACGGCGCGGTGCTCGTCAACGCCATCACGGGCGAGAGCGAATACTATGAAGAGCCGCCCGCGTGGGTCGACCACGTCTACTCCGCCGAGCTCATCATCGAACAGTATGACTACTATGGCCAGTATCACAATGGCTTCTGGAATTCGATCTTCGGCCAGCGCGACGTGACCGTCACGACCGACGGCTACAACTACCTTGCCGAGGGCGACGACGTCTATCTCTACACGGGCGTCACGAGCGTCGGCGGCGATGAGAGCAACATCGGCTTCCTGCTCTCCAACCAGCGCACAAAGGAGACAAAGTACTATCCCTGCGCAGGCGCGACAGAGTACAGCGCCATGGACAGCGCCGAGGGTCAGGTGCAGAACCTGCGCTACAACGCGACGTTCCCGCTGCTGCTGAACATCGCCGAGCAGCCGACGTACTTCATGGCGCTCAAGGACGCGAGCGAGCTCGTCAAGATGTACGCGATGGTCAATGTCAACCAGTACCAGATCGTCGCCATCGGCGCGACGGTCGCCGACTGCGAGGCGAACTACCGTCAAATGCTGCTCAAAAATAACCTCATCTCCGACGATCAGGGCGCCATCGACGTCACGCCGAGCGATTATAAGAGCGTCGAGGGCACGATCGCCGAGATCCGCACGGCGGTCGTAGATGGCAACAGCATCTACTTCCTGCGCTTTGACGGCGAGAGCGCCTTCTCCGTGCGCATGAGCGCGGCTGAGGTCGCCTATGCGCCGCTGCTGAACGTCGGCGACCGCGTGTGCGTCTACTACCGCGACGGCTACGTCACGGAAAACTGGATCGAAGCGTCCGACGTCGAGCTTCTGGATGGCAGCGCCCAGAGCGCACCGCCCGTAGAAACGAGCGTTTCGACTGAGGACAGCGCGGATCCCGTCGAAAACGCACAGGAAATGCCGTAAAGCGGCGGCAAAGCACTTTCTATTACAAATTTTGATAGGGGTGGCGACACCCCTATCTCTTTTTGGAATGCATTGCACAAAAATGCAAGATTATGAGCAGTTTTTCTCGATAAAATAACCGCTTTGAAAGTTGGCTTGCATCAGTCTAATATGTTTTATTAAAAAAGTTAAAGTTTTTTGTCCATTTTTCTGCCAAATGCACAAAAAGTCAGAAAGAATTTCTTGCACAGCGCCAATAGCGTTTTGCTTGAGATTTTTTTCCTTTGGTGATAAACTCATAGACAAGATGGCTGAACCATCAAGCCCTGATTTTCAGGGTAATTTTAGAGGAGGCTACTTATCATGAACGCTTACATTGAGAGAGTTCTTGCCGAGACCAAGGCCAAGAACGCGAATGAGCCCGAATTCCTGCAGACCGTCGAAGAAGTCCTGTCTTCCCTCGAGCCGGTCATCAACGCCCACCCCGAGTACGAGAAGGCCTGCCTGCTTGAGCGCATGGTCGAGCCCGAGCGCACCATCGAGTTCCGTGTTGTCTGGATGGACGATAACCTTCAGTATCACGTCAACCGTGGTTACCGCGTGCAGTACAACGCGGCCCTCGGCCCCTACAAGGGCGGCCTGCGTTTCGCTTCCAACGTTAACCTTTCCATCATCAAGTTCCTCGGCTTCGAGCAGACCTTCAAGGATGCTCTGACCTGCCTGCCCATCGGCGGCGCCAAGGGCGGTTCCGACTTCTCCCCCATCGGCCGCAGCGACGGCGAAGTCATGCGCTTCTGCCAGGCCTTCATGACCGAGTTCCATCGTCACATCGGTCAGGACATCGACTGCCCCGCTGGTGACGTTGGTGTCGGCGGCCGCGAGGTCGGTTATCTGTACGGCCAGTATCGCCGCATCGTCGGCGCTGCCGAGTTCGGTGCTATGTCCGGTAAGGCTGTCTGCACCGGCGGTTCCATCCTCCGTCCCGAGGCTACCGGTTTCGGCGCTGTCTATTATCTGCGCGAAGTCCTGAAGCACGACGGCAAGGGCATTGAGGGCCTGCGCGTCGCTATGTCCGGCTACGGCAACGTGGGCTGGGGCATCATGAAGAAGATCGACGAGCTCGGCGGTAAGGTCACCTACTTCGCCGGCCCCGACGGCTACATCCACGATCCGGATGGCGTCTGCGGCGAAGAGAAGCTCAACTTCATCCTCGAGATGCGCGCCAAGGATCCGATGCACTGCAAGCCCTACGCTGACAAGTTCGGCGTTGAGTTCGTCGAGGGCCAGAAGTGCTGGGGTGTCAAGGACGTCGATGTCTACATGCCCGCCGCCACCCAGAACGACGTCAACATGGAGTGGGCCAAGAAGATCGCTGAGTCCGGTGTTCCCTACTATATCGAGGTCGGCAACATGCCCACCACCAACGATGCTCTTGCTTTCCTGATGGAGCAGAAGCACCTCACCGTCGCTCCTTCCAAGGCTGTTAACGCCTGCGGCGTTTCCGTCTCCGAGCTCGAAATGGCTCAGAACGCTCAGCGTATCTACTGGACCGCTGAGGAAGTCGATGCTAAGATGGAAGCCATCATGAAGAACATCTACGATGCTTCTGTTGAGGCTGCCGAGCGCTATGGCCTGGGCTACAACCTGGTCGCCGGTGCTAACATCGCTGGCTTCCAGAAGGTCGCTGACGCCATGATGGCTCAGGGCATTTTCTAATCGAAAATCCCTCACGACTTTCTCGTGCCGCACATCTGTGCGCATGAACCAACAAGAAAAAGGCATCCTGCTTTTGCAGGGTGCCTTTTTTGTTGTCCTCAGGTGTTGTCGCGGCTGATGGGCTTTCGAACCAGCAGCGCAAGCAGCGCCTTTTTGTCGAGCGGACAGAGCGGATAGAGATACCCCTTCCCCACGATCGGCTTTGTCGCCGCAAGCAGAGCGATGATCCCGATACAGCCGAGCGCCAGCCCGACCCAGTCCAGCGCGCCGACAAACAGCAGCAGCATCAGCCGCAGCAGCTTGAAGGCGTAGCCGAGCTCATAGCTCGGCTGGGCGAAGTTCGCGATGGCGACGAACGCCATGTAGGCCAGCACCTCCGGCACGAGCCAGTGCGCCTGCACGGCGAAATCGCCGAGCACGAGCGCACCAAGCATGCTGAATGAGTTGGAGAACACATCCGGCGTGTTGAGCGAGGCGAGCTTCAATAGGTCGACGATGAACTCCGCCAGCAAAAGCTGCACGAGCAGCGGCACGGAGTAGTCGCTGTCGATGGCCAAAAACTCAAGCCCCGCCTGCGTGCGCGCGGGGTCCTTCACAAGCAGGAACCACACAGGCGTGATAAACATCGTGAGCAAAAACACCACAATGCGCAGGATGCGCAGATACGTCCCGATCAGCGGCGGAAAGTAGAAGTCGTTTGCCTCCTGCACAAAGTCGAAAAAGTGCGTCGGCAGGATCATCGCCGCGGGCGAGTTGTCCACGAGCACGACGATGTCACCTTCCATGACGCAGGCCGTCGCGGCGTCGGGCCGCTCAGTGTATCGCACCTTGGGAAACGGCGTCCACCACTGCTGCTTGCCCATCATCGCCTCAGCGATGCTCTCTTGGCTCATCGAGACCGAGCGCACATCGATCTTTGCAAGCTTCTGCCGCACCTCGTCGAGCAGCTTTCTGTCGACCTTGTTTTCCAAATAGCAGAGCACCACGTCCGCGCGCGAGCAGTCCGACACCTTGTGACCTTCGAGCGTAAGCTGCGGGTCACGAATGCGGCGGCGAAGCAGCGCCGCGTTAGCGACAAGCGTTTCGATGAAGCCGTCGTGCGCGCCGCGCAGCACCTTGCCCGACGACGGCTCCTCCACCCCGCGCGCGGGATACTGCTTCGCGTCGATCAGCGCGCACTCGTCATAGCCCTCGACCAGCAGCGCCATCTTGCCCAAAAATACGCTTGTCACCGTGTTTTTGACGTTTTGCTCGGCGTTTACCTCGTTGAACGTGATGTATCGGTCGATGAACTGCTGCATCGTCTGCGCGTCGCTGACGTCTCTGAGCGGCAGCCAGAAGCTCAGCATCCGCTCAATAACCGCGTCGTCGCCGTAACCGTCCACCACCCACATCCGCGCCCGCCTGCCGCCGACATACAAGTCGCGCGAGATCATATCAAAGCACCGCCCCACGCCAAGCAGATCATCCAGCGCGCGGGTGTTTTCCTCGTAGTTTGCCGAAAAAAGCTCCATAACCGCCCTCCGCCACATAATTTTCCTTATTATGCTCATGAGCGGAAATTTTATGCCGCGCGGGCGGCAGATTCTCCCTGCGCCGCGCAGGGGGGCGTGGGAAAGGGGGCCATTCTCTCACGTGAGAGAATGGCCCCCTTTAAATCCCCCAAGAGAACGCGAGGGGAGTTCCCCGCGTCAGGCGGGGAGCATATCAAACTTCTTTATTAAAATAGAAGAACTTCTCATCCTCTCCCTTCTTCCTCATGCAGGAAGAAAGCATCTTATAAGAAGCGTCGTTCTCCTTGAAGCACTTGGCGACGATATGTCCCAGATGGCGCTGGTAGAGTCCCCATTCGGCCACGGCGCGGAACGCTTCGACGCCGTAGCCCTGTCCGCCGTATTCCGGCGCGATGCGGCAGCCTTCCTCCGCGCCGCCCTTGCCGTCGAAACGGTAGAGCAGCACCTCACCGATGCACTTGCCGTCTAAACGGATGGCAAAATTGATGGCGCGCTTTTTGGCAAAGTCCTCTCGCACAACATCGAGAAAATAGGTGTTCAAATCCTCGCCCTTCCAGTCCGCGCGGTAGTCGTAGCCCCACCACTTGTTGCGCTCATCGTCGAGGCAGAGGGCGTTGTAGGCCTCGCGGTCCTTGTCGGTAAAGGCCGAGAGCGTCAGGCGCTCGGTCTTGAGCGTCGGGATCTCGTCCAAGTCCTCCAGCTCGTTTTTCACATCAAAGCAGAACTTTTCCGCGAGCTTGCATGGCAGATACTGGAGCTTCGAGGTGCGAAGGCCGCGGTCGCCCGCATCGTCCTCACGGTTCAAATACCTGACGCCGTCCACCGCGTAGCAGCGGGCGAACTCCTGCACCGTCGCGGGATAGACGCCCTCGTAGCCGTAGAGCGCCTTTTCGATGTGGACGTGCAGCGTCTCGCCGCAGCGCTCGGCCATCGCAATCGAAATGAGCCGCCCCTCGTACTCCATACCGCCGACATAGAGCCACGACACGCCCGTCAGGCGCAGCATCGTCTTGGCAAGCGCCAGCTCCTGCCTGGCCGACTGTGAGGTCTTTTCAAACACCTCCGTATAGTCCTGCCAGAAGCGCTCGATCAGCGGCAGATCATCCTTCCCCAGCGCACGGAACTGCGCCTCGGGATAGAGTTTGCGGAATTTGTTGACGTGGTTGCGCTGGCCGCTGTAATGGCGGCCCGGGAACTCTCGCAGATCGTTCGCCTCGTAAATATAGTCGCGCCAGGAACGAAAATTGTTGAGGTGGAAGCGCGGATAGCGCTCTAAGAGCTTCGCCGTCTTCTCCTGCGGCACGACGGACAGCTCGAGCGAGATGCCCTGCTCCACGCAATAATCCTCAATGGCGCAGAGCGCGGCCTCCTCATCGCCGTCCGGTCCCGGCACGGGATAGTCGAAGCAGGGCTTACCGTCGATGCAGTTTTTCACGATCAGGCAGCCCGCTGCCTCAGCGTACTGCGGGTGCAGATGCCCGCGCCACATCAGCTTGACAAGCGCGGAATACTCGCATAATTGGTAGTTGCAATTCTTATAATAGCGACGCAAGCGGGAAAGATCCCGCTGCGTAACGGGTTTGAATGTCAGCATGGAAAACCTTTTTCTCCTTTTCGAGTCGTATCGATTATTTTACCCGTTTTTGCGCCGCGTTACAAGCCCTTTTTCATTTGGGTTCCAGCTCGGCGAGCACTGTCTGCGCGCATTCAAGGAACTGCTGGAGCGACGCCTGCCGTCCCTCGCCTGCGCGCACAGCCATACCGAGCTCGCGCGCCGACTTGGGCTCCACCGGCACGAGCAGCACGCCATCTCCGCGGCCGCGCAGCGTCAGCTCCGTCATCATGCTCACACCGAGACCGTGCTCGACCATGCTGATGACCGTCGGGTCGTCCACTGCCGTCGGCAGGATGTGCGGCTTGACGCCCACGCGGTTGAAGATGCGCATGATGTCCTTGTCAAAGCCCTGCGCGGGCATGATGAAGTCACGCCCGTCGAACTCGCTCAGCGGATACCCCGTGCGCCCGTCGATGGGATAGTCCTTGGGCAGCACGGCATACATCGTGTCGTCTCGCAGATGGATCCACTCGTAGCCGCTCTCCTCTTCCTGATGGCTGACAAAGATGACGTCCATCTTTCCCTGCGCCAAAAGCTCATAGGGGCTGCGGATATGATCCGCCATGCGGATGTCGACGTCAACGTCGGGCCGCTCCTCGCGAAAGCGTCGGATGATGCTCGGCAGCCAGTGCATAGCCATGCTGGCGAATGCGCTCACGCGGATGACCTCGCTGCGCGAGGACGCCACCTGCGCGATCGTGCTGTCAAGCCGCGCGTTGGCCTGCAAAAATTCGCGGATGGCGGGTGCTACACGCTCGCCGTCCTTCGTCAGTCGGACGCCGCCGCGCCCGCGCTCGAGCAGCGTGAAGCCGACCTCGCGTTCGAGGGAATTCATCATGTGCGTCAGGCCGGACTGCGTGTAGCCCATCACCTCCGCCGCCTTGGTAAAGCTGCCGAGGTCTACCGCCATCAGCAGCGCTTCTAACTTTTTGCTCTCCATAGGATATTCCTTTCCTATTAGTATTCAGCATGTTTGGATTATAATATATCCTCGCGCCGTATGCAAGCGGAATTCTCGTTTTCAGCTCCTTTTTACAAACTTTTTCCATCATCTGTCATACAGGTTGGTCTTTTTTGTCCGCCTGCTGCGTAAAATAGAGGCTGAGGTGATGATCTTGAAACGACGTTTCGCGCTCTTGCTGCTGTTTTTGTTGACTTTTCTTGCACTCTGCTTTTCCTGCGCCAAAGACGGCCAAGCTGTCGCCGTCTCAGCTGCGTCTCAGCCGCGGCGCTGTATCGCGCTGACCTTTGACGACGGCCCCTCCCCGCAGACGACCGCCACCCTCCTTGACGGGCTCAAGGAGCGCGGCGCGCACGCGACGTTCTTCCTCATCGGCGAGCAGATCGCGGGCAACGAAGATCTCGTCCGCCGCATGAAAGACGAAGGCCATCAGGTCGGCGGACACAGCTACACGCACATCCGTCTTGACAGCGCTGACGCCGCTGCACTCGCCGAAATCCAGAAAACGGACGAGACGCTGCGCGCCATCCTCGGCGACGGTGACTACTGGCTGCGCCCGCCCTGGGGCTTTGCAAGCGACGCACTCAAAAGCGCCGTCTCCGTCCCGCTCATCTACTGGACGATCGACACGATGGATTGGAGCGTGCGCAACAGGGACCTCGTCGCGCACCACATCATCGAAAACGCCAAAAGCGGCGACATCGTTCTCCTGCACGACCCATATGACACGAGTGTCGAGGCCGCACTTCAGACCATCGACGTTCTTAGTGAGCAGGGCTACGAGTTCGTTACGCTCGAAGAGCTGTTTTCCAACGCCGGCGTCACGCCGCAGGCCGGACACTTCTATCTGCGCGCGGATGAAGAAGTCCCGTGGTGAGGTCTCGACAAAATTTTTGAAAAAATTTCAAATTAGGGCTTGCATTTTCCGGACTGGCGTGCTATTCTATCTAAGCTGACATTGAGCAGTACACATCATCCGGGTGTGGCGCAGTTGGTAGCGCGCTTGACTGGGGGTCAAGAGGCCGTGAGTTCAAGTCTCGCCACTCGGACCAAGTAATGATAATCCGAACTACATTATCCAAGTGGGTAGTGTGTTCGGATTTATCATTTCTATCGAGAATATATTATAGCATGTAGATGGCAAGGGCAGGAGCATCTCTGCTCTTGTCTTTTTCTATAAATCAATATATAGTTATATAAACTAATCAAAGGAGGCGCGTCATATGAAAAAATCATGGTGGAAAGTTCCTTTATATTGTATGGTTGCAAGCTGGATATGCTTTCAACTGGAAATTCGTTTCTTAGGGAGATGGGCAATTGTGACGCTGCCTGATGGGAGCATATCATCGGATAATACCCGGTGGATGCTCATGTCTGCTGGCCTCTTCCTTGCGGTTGTCTGCATTGGCGGATTTTTCTTGTTCCGAAAAATGACACGCAAAGAAATTTTCTTCTCTTCTTCTGCCTTAGTCGCTTTGAATATCGTGTTAGGCATATTTACATACTTGACGCAAAGAATATTTACATCATTCGCCATGCTTTGGAGTGCACTTTCGGAATGGGCCAGTGTGTTTTCTCAGATTGCATTTCAGTTCGGCTTAAACGAATGGCTGAGCGCCGCCATTGTGTGGATATTACCCCCATATATTTTCCTCTTGTTTGGCAAGAAAGAAGTTCATACAGATTGATGAACGGCGGGAGTATCTAAACTGATGCTCCTGCCGTTGTTATACCTTGTCCTCTTGTTCGGCCTGCTGCTTTGCTTTCCACTCAGCATATTCCCGCTGCCCGTCTTCGCTCTCAAAGAACGCCTGAATTTCCGGGAGCAGGACGCGGGCAAGGGCCTCTACCTCGTGATAGGGAATCCCCG
>OLRS01001336.1_pt1 | contig 24605 bp, 26 predicted proteins | sample 1673171 | NCBI WGS metagenome assembly OLRS01 (sample SAMEA3136762, study PRJEB25190) | human gut metagenome | biome: human gut; feature: human-associated habitat; material: faeces | place: Austria | collected 2013
AGTCTACGCCCCATCCGGTGATCGACCTGATGGAAGAGCAGAAGGGCGTGACGGCCAAGGGCGGCACGATGCGGCTGGGCGCTTATCCCTGTACGCTGAAGAAAGGTTCGAAAGTCGCGGCGGCCTACGGCAAGCTCCATATTTCGGAGCGTCACCGTCACCGTTACGAATTCAACAATGATTACCTGGCTGCGTTCGAAGGTGCCGGTATGCAGGCCGTGGGTATCAATCCCGACACGGGGCTGGTCGAGGTCGTCGAGGTCGAGGGGCATCCCTGGTTCGTCGGTACGCAGTACCATCCCGAATATAAGAGTACGGTGCTGAGCCCCTCGCCGCTGTTCGTGGCATTTGTGGGAGCGGCACTCGAATATGCCGGGAAGAAATAATATCAACACTCATAACAGCGAAAGAACGAAACAATTTTAAATGGATAAAAAAACAATTTTAGGTATTGTCGTCGTGGCGGCGCTTTTCCTGGGGTTCGCCTATTTCAATACCAAACAGCAGGAGAAATATCAGCAGGAAATGGCCGCGTATCAGGCCTACCAGGATTCGGTGGCGGCAGCGACGCGCCCCGTAGTCCCCGTAGCCGACAGTACGGCCGTGGCAGCTTCGAGTGCGGTTGTGCCCGAGGCTGAGGCAAATGCCGCTGATGCCGTACGCCGGCAGCAGGTCGCTGCGCTGGGCGAATACCTCGCCGGTGCGCGCGACGCGGAGGCGGAGGAGTTTACCGTCGAGAACGATGTGATGATCGTGACCTTTTCGACCCGCGGCGGCCGGATCACGGGCGTGACGCTCAAGGAGCTGACGAATGAGGAAAATCTTCCGGGCGTTCTGAAAAAGCTCGCCTACAACACGCTCGATGACATGTACGCCGCCATCGGCTACGGCGGCGTGACGAGCCTGAAGCTCATCGGCCGCCTGCGCGAGGAGATCCAGAAGATTCTCAAGCAGCATCAGGCCGACCGTCAGGCGGAGGTGCCCGTCGAGGCGGGCAAGCCCGAGGCCACGCGTCCCGCCGTCCCCACCCGCGCGGGCGGGGAGCAGGGCATCGTCGTGGAGGGGCTCGACAACTGTCTGGTGAAGTTCTCCAAGTGCTGCACCCCCGTGCCGGGCGACGAGATCGTCGGCTTTATCACCCGCGGGTACGGCGTCTCCGTCCACCGCAGGGGCTGTCCGAACGCGGCGCCCGAGCGGCGCCGGCCGGAGGAGGCAGGCCGCTGGATCAAGGTCAGTTGGGGCACGAACACGCGCGAGAGCTACCGCACGGCGCTGCAGGTCGTAGCGAAGGACCGCCTGAGCCTGATCATGGACGTGTCGACCGCGCTCGCCGCGATCAAGACGCGTGTCTCCTCGCTGAACGCGCGCAGCACGCCCGACGGCTTCACCCTCATCACGATGGACGTCGATGTCTCCGACCGCGAGCAGCTGCGCGGCGTCATCCGCCGTCTCGAGCAGATCTCCGGCGTGATGCGCGTCACGCGTCCGGCGGGATAACGCACAATATATTCAACCATTTCAACAATATCTGATACAAAAAGGAGCGTTACACTATGCGAGCAGTTCTGACCCGCGTGAAGCACGCCTCCGTCAGCATCGACGGAAAAGAGACCGCCCGGATCGGCGAGGGCTTCCTGATCCTGCTGGGCGTCACCCATGAGGACACCGAGGCCCAGGCCGTGAAGCTGGCCGAAAAGCTCACGGGCCTGCGTATTTTCGAGGATGAAACCGGCAAGATGAACCGCGGCCTGACGGACGTCGGCGGCGAGGTGCTGATCGTCTCGCAGTTCACGCTCTACGGCAACTGTAAGAAGGGACGCCGGCCGGAGTTTCTCTCCGCCGCCCGCCCCGAGGTCGCCATCCCGCTCTACGAGAAGTTCGTGCAGCTCTGCCGCGACAAGGGGCTGCACGTTGAGACGGGCGAGTTCGGCGCGTATATGCAGGTCGAGAGCCTGAACGACGGCCCCGTGACGCTGATCGTTGACACGGACAATCTCTGATGGCAGGAGGAAACAGAGCATGAAAATCGATTCCATTCAGGTCGGCCCGATCATGACGAACTGCTACCTGCTGTGCGACGACGCGGCGGGGGTCTGCTGCGTCATCGACCCCGGCGACGAGCCCGCGCGCGTGGAGCAGATGGTGCAGCGCTCGGGCTGCGAGCTGCGGTATATTCTCCTGACGCACGGCCACTTTGACCACTGCACGGGCGTCGCCGGGATGCTCGAGCGGCACCCGGAGCTGCCGGTCTATATCTGTGAAAAGGACGTGACCGACGGCGTGGGCAGCGAGATGCAGTTTGCTCGCCTGCCGGAGAAGAACCAGCGCTATTATAAGGACGGCGACACGCTGACGCTCGGCGCGCTCACGATCTCCGTGCTGGAGACGCCCGGCCACACGCCGGGCTCGGTGTGCCTGCTCGTCGGGGACGTGATGTTCGCGGGGGACACGCTCTTCCGCGGCTCCTGCGGACGGACGGACTTCCCCGGCGGCGACTACCGCGCCATGCTGCGCTCGCTCGGGCGGCTCGGAAAGCTCGAGGGAAATTATCAGGTCTACCCCGGCCACGAGCAGCCGACGAACCTCGACTTTGAGCGCCGCTTCAATCCCTACATGCAGCAGGGCATGGCGCAATGAAGCTGATTTTCCGCGGCCATGACAGTCGCTACGCCGTCGAGCAGAGCCTGCTCGCCTTCTTTCCGCAGGAGCGGCCCGTCTACGAGCCCGCCGCCCCGGACGAGGACAACTGCGCATGGATCGCTCTCTCTCAGGGAAAAACATGGACCACCGCCGTCACGACGATCCGTTACGGCGGCAAAACCGCGCGCGGCATCTCGCGCGAGACGATCGCACCGGGGCTGGATCCCTACGAGGCCGAACGCCTGCGCCAGAAGGCCGTGAAGCTCTCGTTCTTCAAGGCGGCGCGCGAAATTACGGGTGTCACGCCCTCGTGGGGCGCGCTCACGGGTATCCGCCCCGGCAAACTCGCCGGGCGCATGCTCGAGGAGGGTAAGTCGCCGCGCGAGGTCGACCGTGTCCTGCGTGACACCTACTATGTCTCCCCCGAGCGGCGGAGACTTGCCATCGAGGCGGCGCAGGCGGGGCTGCGCGCCAAGCGCGCGCTCGCGCCGGATGAAATCTCGCTCTATATCGGGATCCCGTTCTGTCCCACGCGCTGCGCGTACTGCAGCTTCGTGTCGCAGGCGGTGGAAAAGACGTTCCGCCTGATGGATCCATATCTCGACGTGCTCTGCCACGAGATCACGGACGCGGCGCGGATGGTGCGCGAGACGGGGTTGCGCGTGAAGTCGTTTTACATGGGCGGCGGCACGCCGACAACGCTCTCAGCCCAGCAGATGGACCGTCTGCTGACGCACCTGAACCGCAGCTTTGACCTCTCCGACTGCGCGGAGTACTGCGTGGAGGCCGGGCGGCCCGACACGATCGACCGCGAGAAGCTGCAGGTGCTGCTCGACCACGGTACGAACCGCATCAGCGTCAACCCGCAGTCGCTCGAGCCGCGCGTGCTCGAAGCCATCGGCCGCAAACACTCGCCCGGGGACATCGTGCGTGCGATGGAGCTCGCGACGTCGATGAACTTCCCGCATGTGAACATGGATCTGATCGCGGGGCTCCCGGAGGACACGCCCGAGGGCTTCCGCCGGACGCTCGACACCTGCCTGCAGTGCGGCGCGGACAACATCACGGTGCACACGCTATCGCTGAAAAAGGGCAGCCGCATCCTCCTCGAGCACCTCACGATTCCCTCGGCCGAGGCCGTGGGCGAGATGCTGGACTATGCCAACGAGGCGCTGCGCGCCGCGGATTTCGCGCCCTACTACCTCTACCGGCAGAAATACATGTCCGGGAGCTTTGAAAATGTGGGCTGGTGCATATCCGGGGCCGAGGGGCTGTATAATATCTACATCATGGAGGAGCTGCACAGCATTCTCTCGCTGGGCGCGGGCGGCTCGACAAAGATGGTGGACGCCGCGCGCGGCCGCATCGAGCGGGTCTTCCACGCGAAGTACCCCCACGAGTACATCACGCGGCCGGAGAAGATTCAGGAAAACCTCGAGACCTTCCGCCGCTTCCACGAGCAGATGCTGCAAAAATAAGAAGCCAGAATTTGTCCGCCCCCCAGCGGACAAATTTTCGCTATAAAAGTCTCACAGTCTCACAGAGTTCGCGACTCGCAAGCCGCGAATAAGGTTAAATCCGTATTTTGCGGCGGCGTGTACGCCGCGAAATATTCCTTGCGCGGAGCGCAGTGTCGCAGCCCCGTCGCTTGCGGTGGGGCAAGGCATGGAGCGCAGCGAAATCCTCCTCATGGGAAAGGGGGCTTCGCCCCTTTCCCATGAGGAACTTGAAGGGAGGGTACCTATGTCCACTGGAAAACGGCGCGGCTTTCTCGGCGGCGCGGCCATTCTGGCCGGGGCCGTCGCCATCACAAAGCTCATCGGCGCGGTCTATAAAATTCCGCTGGGGAACCTGCTCGGCAAAGAGGGCATGGGCCCGTTTCAGGCGGCCTACAATGTCTACAGCCCAAGGAATTTGCCGTTTGCGATATCTGTGTAGGATTTTACATAACCACCAAGTGGTGTAGCTCCTGTGTAGATCAGGGAAATACCATAAACAATTTCCATCATTGCCAGCGTAGCGATGAATGGAGGTACGCTTAGGTAAGCGATGAAAAAACCTGTGATACTACCAAATGCTGCACAGATTGCCATGACAACGATCAATGCCAGGAATACATTCATTGGCTGCATATCCGGGAAGAACTTTCCGGAATAATCAATACGCTGTAATAATGTACCGGCAATACATGCTGCGAAACCGATCATACGTCCTGCGGAAAGGTCACATCCTGCGGTGATTACACATCCTGCAATACCAAGGGCGATGACAAGTCGTGAACTCATGTTCATCAAAATGTTCATTAAGTTGTTTCGTGTAAGGAAGTTATCAGATGTCAATCCGGTGTAGATAACCAGAATAAACATTACAATGATAACGCCATTGTTGATAATAAAATCTTTTGCTTTCTGCTGTTTTGTCTTTTCCATTCTATTGTCCTCCTCTATCAGAATTTGGTTGCGAAGCCCATGACTCTTGCCTGAGTCATCTCTTCCGGCTGATCGATCTCGCCGGTAAGTTTACCGTTACACATAACGCAGATTCTGTCTGCCATACCAAGAAGTTCTGACATTTCTGATGAGATCATAATGATTGCTTTTCCCTGTTTTGCCAGATCACTCATGATCTCATAAATCTCATGTTTTGCACCGACGTCGATACCACGGGTCGGCTCATCCATGATCAGTACGTCAGGATCATTTGCAAGCCATCTTGCTACGATAACCTTCTGCTGGTTACCACCGGAAAGGTTTGCGATGTGTTCCTTCATACTTGGTGTCTTAATGCTTAACTTCTTAATGCTGTCATCCACAACCTGATTGATTTTCTTGTGGTCTAACACAAATCCTGCTTTAAGGAATTTATTGTATACAGAGACACCTACATTATCTTTGATGGAAAGACATCCGAAGATACCATTTCCACGACGATCCTCTGTAATAAGTCCGATACCTGCATTCATTGCATCAATAGGATGTTTGATCCTGGTTTTCTTGCCGTGCATATAAATCTCGCCGGATGCGATACCGCGGATACCGAAAATACCTTCCATCAACTCGGTTCTCTGTGCACCTACCAGTCCACCAAATCCAAGGATCTCACCTTTTCTCAATTCAAAGCTTACATGCTGGAATGATTTTTCATGGATAGAACATAAGTCTTTTACTTCCATGATGACTTCACCCGGTTTGTTCTCCTTCGGTGGATATACATTGGTAAGTTCACGGCCTACCATCTTTGCAATGATCTGGTCTGTTGAAAGTTCTGCTGCCGGCCAGGTTCCTACATAGGTACCATCCCTCATGATCGTGATATCATCTGCGATACGCTTGATCTCATCCATCTTGTGGGAAATGTAAACCATTGCAACGCCCTTGTCCCTCAGATCATTCATGATACGGAACAGCGCTTCTACTTCGTTATCAGAAAGAGAAGATGTCGGCTCGTCGAAGATCACGACTTTTGCCTGCTGTGAAACTGCCTTTGCAATTTCTACGGACTGCATCTGTCCAATGGAAAGAGTTCCGAGCTGTGCTTTTGGATCAAAATCCATTTTTACCTCTTTTAACCATCTCTCTGTCTCTGCATACATAGTTTTGTGGTCGATCATCTTAAATGGTCCGAATCCCTTGGTCGGGAAACGTCCTAAATAAAGGTTCTCTGCCACGCTTCTTGCAGGTACCGGCTGTAATTCCTGATGTACCATCGCAATACCATACTTCATTGCCTCATCCGGATTGTTGATCTCAATCTTCTTGCCATCCAGAATGACTTCCCCCGCATCCATTCTGTAAATACCGAAAAGGCATTTCATCAGAGTGGATTTTCCTGCACCGTTTTCGCCCATCAGTGCATGAACTGTTCCTGGTCTTAATGAAAGCTGTACATTATCCAACGCTTTTACACCAGGGAAAGATTTGCAAACACCCTTAAGCTCCAGTTTATATTCAGCCATTTTGCTCCTCCTTTATAAATTCAGGTCTATTACCTGTTTTATTTTATGTTGATACAGATCAAAAATCTGTGTAATGTCAATATTCAGAATTCCTTACCCATTAATACTTCCGCTGTTTCAAATACATGACATTTTCATAATTCTTTTCGTTATCAAATCAATTAAGATCGTCTTGTGTCAGTCTTTTTTCAAGACAAGTGCGGGTGCCATTCAAACACCCGCACCGCTTTTTTCATTTTACTTTTTCAATGTAGCAATGATTGATTATTTAACCATGTCAAGGATTTCCTGGGCATTGTCTTTTGTAACTTTCACGTAGTCACAACCAATGTAGTGCTCGTTTCCAGCACCTGATAAGTAGTTGATAGCTGCGTCTGCTGCACTGTGGGACTGTGAGAAGTGATCGTTAAATACAGTACCTGTCATTGTTCCTGCAAGAACATCTTCAAGAGCTTCTGATAAAGCATCAACACCTACTAAGTAGATATCTTCACCTACAGTACGTCCTGCGGATTCGATTGCCTGTAAAGCACCAAGTGCCATTGCATCGTTGTTACAGAATACAACTTCGATATCATTACCATTCTGGCTTAAGGAGTTAGCTACTAACTGCTGTGCTGTAGCCTGATCCCACATACCAACCTGATCGTCTAAGCAGTTTACTTCTAATCCGGCATCTTCAAGAGCTTTGATGGAGTACTCTGTACGATACTGAGCATCAACGTTCTCCGGGTCACCTTCGATCATGATGTAGTCGATCTTGCCGTTTCCGTTCATATCAACTGTGTCAAGACCAAGATCAGCGATCATTTCGCCCTGGTATGTACCGGACTGGCGAGCGTCACATCCAACGTATGTTACATCCCAGTTGTTATCTGCCCATCTCTGCTCCTCAGAAGCATCTGGCTCACGGTTGATGTATACAAGAGGGATACCAGCTTCAACAACCATATCTGTGATTGTCTCTGCGGATGAAGAGTTAACTGGGTTGATGATCAAAACGTCAACACCCTGTGTGATGAAGTTCTGGATCTGGTTTGTCTGTGTAGCCTGGTCGTTAGCACCATCTACGATTGTGATATTGTCTTTTGAGAATCCCTGTTCTACTAAGTAGTTCTCAAGTTCTCCACGGAATAATGTCATGAAGTTATCAGCGAACTGATAAATACATACACCAACTTTTTTATCAGCTAAGTCTCCGTTTGCTGCATCTGCTGTTGCGTCTGCTGCATCGGATGCCTCTGTGGATGCTGCTGCATCATTTGTTGTTGTGGTTGTTGTTGAATTGTCTGATGTTGTTGTATCAGAGCTGCTTCCGCATCCCATTGCCATGGATGCTACCATTGTCATTGCAAGAATTACACTAACTACTTTCTTTTTCATATAAGAAAACCTCCCTTAATGTATTTGGTAACTTCTTGTTACATGATGAATTATAGCAATCGCCCCTATAAAAAAACATATAAAATACTTCTTTCTTTCTTGAAAATTCTTCTGTATTCATTGTGCAATATGTTTAATATGAAAAGTGTATTTTTGTTATATTTTAGTTATTTTTCTCCTTTTTCTGTTGTTTTTACGAAATTTCTTAGATTTCCTTTGGTCTTTTGCACAAAACGGGCGTCTGCCGGAATCCCCGGCAAACGCCCATTTTACGCGGTTTTCATGTTCTTTTTTGCTTTTTTTCTGCAAAGCAGTCGTTTTGGCAAAGGTATTATAATGTGACACCGCAGCCTTTCAGCAACTCTCTCGCAGTGTCTAAGGAATCCACGCCGTGAAGGTTTTTGATCGGTGCAAATTCTCTTTCACGCACAACTTCATATGGAATGCAGTCATCCATCATATGTACCATATCCAGCACTAAAGTTTCAAACTTGTATCCGTTTGGCTGCTCCGGTTTCACCATATTTCCTTCCAGATCAATATGAGGAATTTTCTTCTCCACCACATGAATCGGCATACGTGCGTCTGCGATCTGCTCTAATTTTTTTTCAGAGAAAAGATAGTTTAAGATCACGCCAAAGCCGTAAAGCAGATCTCCATTCTCTTTTCTTGCAGTTGCCATCTCCTGCGTCATCTCATAATACTCTGCGATAGATGGTTTTCCATCCTCAGTACAAAGCACGCCAACTTTTTCATCCGGTGCCGCCTTGCGCACTACCTTCGCTCCACTCTCGCAGCCAGAAACGATTGTTGCGCCGATAAATAGCGGATCCGCAATTCTCTGTAAGCAGTTGTCCACTGCAAACACATTGATCCATTCAAGTCCTCTTGCGTGGATGTCATCTAATAATCCTGCGCTCACCATGGAACCAAACCATCCACCGTTTCCGTTTGGAGACATTGCCACCTCGGTATCAGATTCCATATAGACACGTCCCTCGTGGTCACATGCCGGAACCATCTCCTGAATGAAAAATTTTACATAGTCTTTTGGATAGCCAAAATAATGATGCTCCTCAAAAAAAGTAACGGTATCTTTATGATTAATATTGCTTGTCATAATGTACATTGGAACGTAAGCACCGGCTTCATCCGTCACATCCATCAGATTACGGAAAAGCTGCTCGAATAAATAAAGTTCCCGGTTCACACCGATATTTAATGTTCCCTTCGGTCTGTCCAACCCCAGTCTTGTTCCCTGTCCGCCAGCTAAAAGCACTGCTCCTACTTTTCCTGCCCGGATTGCATCCAGTCCTGCTGCTTTAAACTCGTCTCTGCGTGCCTCTATCTCCGGCACTTCCACTGCTTCTAACGGTGCGAACACACCGCGCTCATTCACAGTCTCTTTTCTCTGGATATGTTCTAAAATCGACCAGTCGATCTGTTCTAAACGCTCTTTGAGCGCTGCATTCTGTTCCGGCGTATTGCGCTCCATGCTCGCTCTGATGTACACCTGTTTCTCATCTTCCCAAATTTTCATGAAATCCTTCTCCTGTTTTCTCCTGTTTTATCTCTCCTTTTAGTGTTCGATAAAACCTATTATTTTTGAACAAATTTCCGTCAAATTCATTCATCTTATATGCCGTCTATTTTAGCATAATTTCCCTATGTCCGCAAACTTTCGGACTTTTTCGCAATTCTGGTTTTCTAATTCAACCCGCGGAAACCTTTTCCGATAATCTCACTGCTGTTGGTGATCGCAATGAAAGCGGACGGCTGATTTTCGTGGATGAAGTTACGGAGTTCCACAGCCTGGCTTCGCTTCATAACAGAGAGAATAACTGCTTTGTCGTTATGCTGATAAGCACCCTCGGCATGATATACCGTTGCACTGCGGTTTAACTTCTGGGTGATAAACTCACAGATCGGTTCCGGATCATTGCAGATAATGGTGAAGTATTTGCACATGTTAATACTCTCGATCACATTGTCGACCACCAGTGATTTTGCCAGAAGTCCGCAGAGGGAAAACAGACCTGTCTGCGCATCGAAGACAAGGCAGGATGCAAGTACAATAAACAGGTCTACCAGAAACAGCGCACCTCCGATATTCAGTTTCGTGTATTTCTTTAAGATCATGGCGATAATATCCGTACCACCACCGGAAGCTCCGACATTAAATAAGATGGCTGAACTCGCCGCCGGAAGCACGATCGCATAGATCAGTTCCAGCACCGGCTGTGAGGTGAGTGGCGCAGACATTGGGAACCATTTCTCCGCTGCACTTAACCCAACTGACATCAGCACACTGACATAGACAGTCTTGATTCCAAAACTTTTTCCAAGAAAAATAAATCCCAGCACAAGCAGTGCCATATTGATAATAAATGTGATATTTCCAGGGGTTGTCGGCATAATGGCGCTCAAAACGACCGCAATACCAGTCACTCCACCGAAAGAAAAGTTATTCGGGAACTTGAATACATACACGCCGACAACCAGAATAAGCGTTGCCACGGTAAGTACAAAATATTCTTCTATTGTGCGTTTTACACGTCCTACATTTTTAAACATTGTTTTTTCCTCTGTTTGATTCATTTGTTATTTTCTGCAAATCTTTTTTTCCTATTATGTGAATTGCACACATATTCTACTATACAATCAAAGAAAAAGATATATTTCCATTTTATAATTCTTTTCGTATTTCTTTTTAATTGTATAACAATTAATATTATTTATCTATGTTCACCGACTTATTCACATTATCCACATAGTTATCCACATATTATCTGATACTTTCCCAGTTTCATCCACGTATTCTAATTATATGAGCCAGTCTGCGAGAATCATATGTAAATTCAAAATACCATTTCACGATTCAAGTGTTTCCAATCACAGAGACGAGATATGAGCGGTCGTCGCCATAACAAAAAAAAGAACCGACACACGAAAACATTCTTTCAAACGCTCTTCGCATACGGTTCTTTCTTATTATTATGTTCCGATCAATTGCAATTAAGCAAGTGCTGCTGTGATGATTGCCATAGAATATACTTCAGAAGCGTTACATCCACGGGACAGATCGTTGATTGGTGCATTTAAGCCAAGTAAGATTGGTCCGTAAGCTTCGAAGTTACCAAGACGCTGTGCGATCTTGTAACCAATGTTACCAGCATTGATGTCAGGGAATACAAATGTGTTTGCATGTCCTGCAACCTGAGAATCTTTGCATTTTGTACGTGCAACACGTGGAGAAACTGCTGCATCGAACTGGATTTCTCCTTCGATTGGAAGCTCTGGATATTTTTCTTTTGCTTTTGCTGCTGCGTTGCGCATCTTGTCAACATCCTCGCCCTTACCGGAACCAAGTGTTGAGTAGCTTAAGAATGCAACCTTTGGATCGATACCGAAAATCTTAGCACACTCTGCTGTCTCACCGGCGATCTCTACTAACTCATCCTCTGTTGGATGAATGTTGATTGCACAGTCAGCCATTGCAAGTACTTCGTTCTCGCCTGTAGCTGCCGGACGTACCATGATGAAGCAGGAAGATACGATTGTGTTACCCGGTTTTGTTTTGATCAACTGTAATGCCGGACGTACTGTATCTGCTGTAGAGTATGTTGCTCCACCAAGAAGGGAATCAGCAACTCCCATTTTTACTAACATGGTACCAAAGTAGTTTGCCTGAGAAAGAATTCCTCTTGCCTGCTCTGGTGTAACACCTTTGCTCTTACGAAGTTCACAGAACATCTCAACCATCTCGTCAAATCTGTCGTACTTCATTGGATCGATGATCTCTGCTCCACGGATATTGAAACCGCTCTCTTCTGCTACTTTTGCAATCTCATCCGGGTTACCAACTAAAATTGGATGCAAGAAGTTGCTTGCAAGAAGTCTGGAAGCTGCCTCTAAGATACGAGGATCATTTCCTTCTGTAAAAACAATTTTTTTCGGGTTCTTTTTCAAGATGTCAATTAACTGACCAAATCCAAACATTTTATTTTCCTCACTTTTCTTTTTCTCTAAAACCGTGTCTATGTACCGGATAAACACAATTTTCGGCACTTTTGCCGTGACATGCTTACATTATATAGCAGTTTTTTGGAAATTCAATGTTTGTATTCAAATAAATGCAGTTTTATTTTTCATCCTGAGAAATTGTCTCATGTTCTTCTGTTTCTTTTAATGCTTCCTGAAATTCCGGCGACTGTGCGATTTTGATCGCCTTAAAAATATTCGGCACATGATGTTCCCCGTCCGGTTTTGTCGCAAGCATAAAACGGCGGAAAAGGAAAAGCATACAGATACTGATCACGGAAACCAGATCTTCTCCGGCTGTCGTTGTCTGAACGATCATATGACGCGCGATCACGAAAATCAGGGCTTCAATAATATTGGCAGTATTTGGTTTACATAACATTTTTAGGAATTCCACACCAATGACAACGCCGAGCACTGCATCCAGAAATTCTAAAAACGCAACCGTCTCCTCTCTGTGACGCCACAGTTCTCCAATCTGCGGAAAAATTCCGATCACCGCTATCACAATTCCAATGACCACAACTGCCGCCATGACCATATCCATCACATCGCATGCATCAACAATTCTTTTTCTCACTTTATCCCACATTCGCTTTTCTCCTTTTTTGTAGTTTCAGAACGTTTTTGCCAACAAAAAAAACATTCTGTCTTATGCATTTTTCTTATAACAAAAGAGTCGTAGTATCACTGCTGCGGCTCTTTACGGTTTCTGTTCTTAAATTTAAAATCCGAGCATCGCCCTTCGAGTCCAGTCCACGGACGTTACCTCCACAGTTAACTCGGTCCAGGCACCCTCACGGCACACAAGAGCTTTTACTTAGGGCTGCTCCATTCCTGACCTGACCCGGTTCGTAAATTCCTGTTGCGTAAGACCCAAACGTCAACGCCACTTATGAAGGGCTGCTCCGCAAAGAGATAACCCTCAGTTTGATATCACCCCAGCTATAGCGGATTGCTGGTTCAGGGTACCGCTGCCACCCCGGCTGCTCGGAGATTTAAGTATAGCTTATAATAACCTTCATTGTCAAGAGTTCACAGGGAATCTGTCACCGTTTCCTGTTTTTTCCTCTTTTTCTTTTCTCTTAACTCCCGGAAAAAATCAGACAACATCATCGAGCACTCTTCCTCCAAAACGCCTTTTTCAATCTCCACCTGATGGTTAAATGCAGCCATCTGTAAAAGATTCAGCACCGAACCTGCGCATCCTGCCTTCGGATTCATCGTGGCAATGACCACTTTTTTCATGCGGCTCTGCACGATCGCTCCGGCGCACATCTGGCATGGCTCCAATGTCACATACATCGTACAATCCTCTAACCGCCAGTCACCGGTCTTTTTGCTCGCTTTTTTGATTGCGGTCAATTCCGCGTGTGCCAACGTATTTCCTTCGGTGTTTCTTCTGTTATATCCTCTCGCAATAATCGTGCCATCCTGCACGATCACGCACCCGATCGGCACCTCATCCAGGGCATATGCTTTTTTCGCCTCGCGGATGGCTGCCTTCATATATTTTTCGTCCTGCGTCATTTTCATTTTTCTGTTTTCCTGTTCTGGTACTCTGTATACAATGATACACTATTTATCGCATCACCACCATAGAAATATTTTTGCTTTTTTTGTGGTGTCGTATATAATGTTATATAAGAATTTTTCCATTCGAGGTTTTTATGCAGAATCACACACAACTGCCCACCGGGCTTTCTTTTTCCTACGAAACAGAGCGATTAATTTTACGGCTACCCTCCACGGATTATCTGCGGGAAATCCATGATTTTTTATATCGTAACCGTTTCTGCTTTGAAAAATATGAACCGACCGCTCCTGAAAATTATTACACACTCGATTTCCAGCAGACGCTCGCCAGGTGTGAGTTAAAACTTGCACTCAAGCTTTCCAGTGTGCGCTTTTATGTTTTTTTGAAAGAAGATCCATCTACCATCATCGGCACGGTCTGTCTGCACAATATTATAAAAATGCCTTATTTCACGAGTGAGGTCGGCTATAAATTCGATGCGTCTTATCAGCATCATGGATATGCCCGAGAAGCTCTGTCTATGGCACTGTCTGTCGGCTTTTATGGTCTCGGACTCCACAAAATCTTTGCCCGCTGCATGCCTGAAAATACGCCTTCCAGAAACCTGCTGCATGCCACAGGTTTTTTCGAGGAAGGAATTGAGCGCGACAGTATTCTCATTCAGGGAAAATGGGAAGATCACATCCGCTACGCTATCTTAAATCCCGATGAAATCCATTCATAAACGGACAGTTCCCTCTCAATTATTGTCCTGTATTATTCATCTAACGTGTGATACCAATAGCCAAACTGGTTGATGTGATCGGTCGTCATAAACTCCGGGAAACCAAAGATTGCTGCCATCACGCGCTCCTGCTGCTGATAAATCCCCGGGACACCGATAAACCATTTGTCCTCTTCGAGCTTTCCCAACACCAGATAGCGGTAATTGAAAAATCCGTGCAGCAAAAAGCTGTTATTTCCAAGATACCAGTATTTCCGCGGCAGTTCACGCAGGTCTTTCAGTTCAATGCGCACACACTCCACATTTTTATCCTCCGGCAATGTAAAATAGGGATACGTGTTTTTGAACCGCTCCCACGTGTCCACCCAGACAAACTTCGGAAAAATATTGCGCATTGGCATTTCCGTTGCATGAAGCTCCTCTGCAGCATTTTCTCCGTTTTTATCTGCAGGATTTTCCGTTTTTTTCGCGGTCACTTTTTCCGCGTTCACTCTTTCAGCGGTCGCTCTTTCCGCGATATTCTCGTTTTTCTCATTTTCTTTCTGGTTTTCTGTTCCACCCACGTCAAATCTTTGCGGTTCCCACAACCTGATATTTTCTGTTTTTACTGTAAATGGCTCTCCTTCCGTCCAGCGTGTCATGGCAATCGCGCCTTCCTCTCCTGCAAAAACCATTCCATCCATCTCGGCAAACGAGTATTCTGATCCTCCAATCTGATCTGCTTTTATAATTGTTCCATAATCTCCGCTTCCTTTTATCATTCTCATCTCTCCCATCGGGAACGCAAGCATCTGCCCTCCCTCTACTTTAAAAAGGTATACCTGATCCATTCCCATCCGAATTGGTGTTCCACGCAGATGCACTTCAATCCTGCATTCATTTCCCCTGATCTCCACTTTTGCAAATCCCGCGTTGATTCCTTTTGTTCCGTTTTCGTATGCATATATATATGTAATAAAACGTTTGATTCCTGCCATCGGATGCTCCCGGCATTTATTTTGTTGCTACTATATATATTCATTGGTCGGTTATGATATGCGTGATTTTTCAAAAAACTTACATTATGAAGCGTGGCTGAGTGATCACAGAAATGTTTAAATTTATCTTCTTTATTCTTGACAGAAGTATGGTTCTCTGCTATTATAATATCAGTAACAATTACTATTATTAAAAAGAAAGGGTGATTATCATGCTAAAATATAGTAGACAACGTGAAGCAATCAAGACCTTCCTTGCCGGCAGATATGACCACCCTACTGCTGAAACTGTTTATCTCGGCATCAAAGAAGAGTTTCCGAATATCAGTCTCGGCACTGTATACCGTAATCTGTCATTACTTTCTGACATCGGTGAGATTCAGAAATTATCGACCGGTATCGGACCTGACCGTTTTGACGGGAATCCGGCTCTACATTATCATTTTATCTGCAAACATTGTGGCAGCGTTTTAGACCTTTCCGTAGATGGTCTTGATCATATCAATGTCCTTGCAAATCAGGGATTTGACGGTGAAATTGAAGGTCATATTACATATTTTTATGGAAAGTGCGCAGACTGTAAAAAGAACAGTTAACGGTACAGTTCCAGTTGTTCTGCGAACTGTACAGCTTTCTATAAAAAATATAAGAAAAAGTATTGACAAAATATATTTTTTAAATTAAAATCAGTAATAGTTACTATTATTAAAGCTAAATAAAATTTAAATAAGAAAAGGAGAACAAAATTATGACAAAATGGGTTTGTACAGTATGTGGATATGTTTATGAAGGAGATGCTGCACCAGCAGAGTGTCCAGTCTGTCATGTAGGCGCTGATAAGTTCAAAAAAGTAGAAGGAGATCTTACACTTGCTGCAGAACATGAATATGGCGTTTACGCAAAAACAGTAAAAAACAATCCAGAAATCAGTGATGAAGACAAAAAATACATCTTCGACCAGTTAAAAGCAAACTTCGATGGCGAATGCTCTGAAGTTGGTATGTACCTTTGCATGGCTCGTATTGCTCACCGCGAGGGATATCCGGAAGTTGGTCTTTACTGGGAGAAAGCTGCTTACGAAGAGGCAGAACATGCAGCAAAATTTGCTGAGATGTTAGGTGAGGACTTAGAGCCAAACATGAAAGCTACTACAAAAGATAACCTGAAATGGAGAGTTGACTGTGAGTTCGGTGCTACTGCAGGTAAATTTGATCTTGCAAAATGCGCTAAGAAAAACAACCTTGATGCAATCCATGACACTGTTCATGAGATGGCCAGAGACGAGGCTAGACACGGCAAAGCCCTTAAGGGATTACTTGAGAGATACTTTGGATAAGCTACAAGCCGAGTAAGGATAAAAAGGAAAGATGACAGAATGGGGAATTTATTCACCAGACTGTCATCTTTTCTTTTTATTCTTATTGGGCGACAGCCCCAACAGTGAGAAGGAGCATAGCGGATTCGAGCTGGCTCGGCTTGTAGCGCAGCGAGATAATACTTGCCCGGCACATCTGATTTTATTTCTCATTCTTTCCTTTGATATTTGAGTAAACGGTTTTGGCTCCAATCCCATCCAAACGTCCGATTTTTCCTGACAGAGCATTGATCACATCCTGCGGCGCATCAATTGCCACGCTGATAATGTTTACTTCACGCTCTCTGTATGGGATTCCCATTCGACCAATAATATACTTTCCATATTCATGCAAAAGATGATTCAACGCCTCGATTGATTCTGGATTCTCCACAATAATTCCAATTAATGCAATTCTTGTTTCCATGATACTCCTCTCTTCTCTAACACCGGTTACTTATACTTTCAACTGCAAAAATTACAATGTAAACTCGTGGTTTTCCTTTATATATGCCAGCAAACCTTCACAGCCATTTTTCACATCCCGATAGGTTGCCTCAAAATCTCCGGTATACCACGGATCAGCGACATCTCCTGCCTCCGACAGCCTGTGCGTGTGTTCATATCCCGCAAAGGACAGCATTTTGTAGATTTTTCCCTGACTGTCCTCGCCTCCGGCGATTTTTATCATGTTACGGATGTTCGCAGTATCCATGCCAATCAGATAGTCATAGTATAAATAATCGTTTCTCGTCATCTGACGCGCCCTGTGCGGGATGAGTGGAACATTCTCTTCCCTGAGTTTCCTTACTGTTCCGTAATGTGGTGTATTTCCGATTTCTTCGCGGCTTGTCGCCGCGGAATCAATTTCAAAATAATCTGCCATGTTTGCTTCCGCCGCCAGATGGGCGAATACACTCTGCGCCATGGTGCTGCGGCAGATGTTGCCTAAACATATGAAAAGCACTTTTATCATTGTTGCATAACCTCGCATTTCTTGGTATTTCGGGCTTTGTAAGCCTTTTTACCTTTCTTCATTTTTCACTTATTCTAGCATATTTTGGCATATCTTTGCATATTTTTGTCATCAATTTTGGTAAAAACTTTGGTAAATTTCAAGTCTGTACAAAAGGCAAGTCTGCCATTGGGAATCGACAGGTAAGAAATTGGAGATTAAGATAAATACTGGCATTCAGCCATTTTTCTCTCATTTTCATCAGGTCATTATGAATTAATTGCTTTTTGAAAATCTTCCTGTGCATCCTGAAATTTAACATGAGTATAGGTATTCATCGTAACACTGATATGTCCATCCTGTGGTGCTGAAGTCACCGGTCGTTTTTGCAGCTACTGCGGCGCACCGCTTCCGGCCGCTTCCAATGACAATACTTCAGTCACAAAAAATACAGATACCGATCGTCTGGTGGATGACTGGCAGTCCTTCGATGATTATGTAAACCGCAACTTATCAAAACCAGTCGCCGATAATGGCAACGGTACCGGTAGTCCTGCTTCCGGTAAAAATGAGACTCCCGCTGCCAGACGTCGGGAAGAGAACAAAAAAAATCCAAACTCCGGTTCCGGCGGATCCAGAAATACTGCCACAAACCAGCATACAATTCATAAAACTAGCACGCAGAAAACCAAAACCAAGCGACAAAAGAAGAAAAAAGGAGGCGGACTCCTATCTGCAACCACTTCTTCTACCACTGGAAGCGTAAAACCGGGAGACACCCTGTTTTATCTTGTGATCCAGTGGATCTGCGTAGCCCTGATGGCTTTGTCCACCCTTCGTATGGCACAGAACTTCTGGACCAACCGGGTGACCCTGGGTTCCATCGCCGGCGTAGTCCAGGAAAAGAATTATGCCCAGGGAATCTATCTGATTGGGGGTACTGATCTGTGTGGGCTTTGGTTGTATGCAGGCACTGTGGATCGCCAGCAGAAAACGGATGCCGGATCTCGGCAAAATCCGCCAGGTAGATATAGGATGGGGACTGTTCGGTTTCGTTGTTCTGATTCTTCTGGCATTAGTATCTGCCAATGCCTATCCCCTCCTTCCTGTCAGCCCGTCTCCGCTGGAAAGAGCCAAATTGTTCTTCCATATGGTGGACGATCTTGGAAAGTCCTTTCTGTTTATGAATGTGATTGGCGCTGTTTTGTGTGTTGTACGTAAGATGGGGACACGGTAGACACAACGTAATCTGTTCGTACAATACACTTTAATAACCAAAATATGCCTCGTGGCGCTGCTGTACAAACAAAGAAACAGAGCAAATCGTTTTTTTCGATTTGCTCTGTTTCTTTAACTATCTCTGATTTTTTTGCATTTCTTCCATTTTCTCACAAAATTCATCCTGAGATATTTGATCCATCACATATTGTTGAAATAATATGCCGGTCTTAGAGATATCCTTCATTGGATTGGAAGAAAACGGACGTGACTTCAATTCAACATGATTCACATAATCCTGAAAGACCTGAAATCCTGGGATATCCAATTTTTCTTCACGAATCACATCAAGTCTGGCCGGAAGACGTTTCATGCATTCTGCATAAGCAATATTTCCTTCTCTGCTTGCGGCATATTTCAGGAATTTTATTGCCGCTTTCTCATGCTCAGATGCCTTGTTTAACACATACTGCCATGTAGCGATGTTGGTAGCATTCTTTCGAAATCCCGGTAATGGTGCCACCTGGATTTTTTCCATTCTGTAAGCTCCGGCACATTCAAAAGTGTTTATGGCTCCGCTATACATAAAAATACTGCCGTATTTTCCATCCAAAAATTTCTGTTCAATTTGTTCATACCGGTCTGTGATCTGTGAAATCGGAACTTCTCCGTTTGCTGTCAGATCGTGAAGAAAGCTGAGTGCTTCTCTCGTGTTTTTATTCTCCCAGTCGTAATAGTCTCCTCCGAAGAGATTTACAAATTCCGAAAGTTCATTGTACACATAAGACTGATCCCATGCTCCTCCATATCCGTAGACATCGTTGCCCAGGTTTTCTTTCAAAAAGGCAGCAAAATCTTCCTGCGTCCGGATCTCCCGGTCTCCTGTGACTTCCCGGTTTACCCAGAATACCATAATATCCATAAGGTAGGGGACAGAATAAACTTTACCATCTTTCATCGGTACATTCTGCATATAACTTTCCGGATAACTGGATAACAGTTCTTTCGTCATCACCGTATCGTTCAATGGTTTCAGATAATCTTTGTATTTAAATTCACTGATCATCTCATCATTGACAGAGAAGATATCGATTGAAGAATCTCCGGCTTCCAGAATCGTGGAGATTTTAGCCTGCCGCACATCTGCATCTGCAGGGCAGGCTATCGTCTCTATCTCAAGATTCAGTTCTTTTTCTGCATTTTCTATAAATTTTCTGAATCCGGGAGATTCTGCATCTACGTGCATGATGGTTAATTTTTCTTTCTGCAAATCCGTATCCTCTGTATGGACTCCATCCTGTCGATCCCTGCATCCGGACATCAGCAACAAAAATCCAATAAAAGCACCTAATACATACTTCTTCAAGTTCTGCTCCTATCTAGGCCAGCGTTCTTCTTTTCCAGGAAGTTCCGGGAAGCTGTTATGTGGTTCTGCCTGATACCAGTATGCCACACTTGCCACATCATCCTGTCTCTCAAATAATCCTCTGTAGCCCACACCGATCTGCTGGATCGTCACTTTCAGATCCTCGTCAAAACAGATCGGATCCTGGATATGCCAGCGGTAAAAACCTCTCATCGGCATAACATCGTCATTGTGATAGAAATTGTGAATCAACTCATCGTGAGAAGAATAATATGGATATCCCAGATAAGGTGTACAATAATTCTGTTCCACGGTCTTACCATCTACCTGCTTAGCAAAGCTCCATGAACCACCGAAATAATCTTCTGTTCCTGTTCCGCAGATGGTAGGATATTCTTCATCTCCGTCGATATAGAACTTAACCTCACCTTCACCCCACCAGTAACGCTCCAGTGTTGTCAGTGCCATATAAGTACCTACATAGTGACCTTTTCCTTTGACATTATCAAGGATTACATAATCTTTCTGCAACTGAGTGATCTTTTCTCTTCTCCACTGTGCATGGAAGTAAGCGATATCCTCCGGCAGTCCCTCATCATACAGGCAATAATCCACCTGGTAGAAGAATGCTGGAATTGAATTGACATGCTGGTTTTCCAGAGTGATTCTTGCTTTTTTTCTGAAAGGCATCTGGAAATAACAGTTCAATCCTCTGCTTGGCACTACTGCGATCGGCATAGAATTTATATTGCATTCTCTACCAAACCCACAGCAGAAAAAGTCTCCCAGCGGACTTTCTACAGACGGTTCGTCTTCATCATCCCAGTACATACGAAGAACCAGATCTCTCAGTACAAAGCAATCTGCGTCTGTGGTTTTCGCATCCACTGTGATCCAGATATGATTGATTGCGCCAGGTCCCTCGATTTCTGCCAGTGTCACTGTCTGACCACTTGCGATGTCATTAAGACACGGGCTTCCCTTTCTGGATGGTCCAAGATCACTGGCTGCCATACCTCCCTTTCCTTTTTCTCCTCTTGGATTTTCTGCATTGATTGCACGGCTTTTTCTATGTTTTGCTAATGCTAGATTACTTAAAGTTCCACCAAATTCGTTATACATTGTTACATCCTCCTTCTGGTTGGCAAATTATATCAGGTTTTGTATTACTGTTCACTTCATTCACAAGAACTCGTTTCACAGGTTAATACTCCTATGAACAATTACCAATTAAGCTTTTACTCCTCCTGCCATTATACCATCCATAATCTGTTTTTCAAAGACTGCTACGAAAATAATAATCGGTAACAGGATGATCCAACCCATGGCACTTACCAGATCCCACGGAACACCATACATGTTATCTCTCAGTGGCAGCTGTACAATTGCAACAGACAGCACCTGGATATTATTTGAGTAATACAATGGAGTAAAGAAGTTATTCAAACAGGTGATAAAGTTAATGATACAAACTGTAGCGATTGCAGGTTTCATCAGCGGTAAGACCACTTTGAATAATCTCTGGACAAAATTCGCTCCGTCGATGGTTGCTGCTTCTTCCAGGGAAATCGGAATCTCTGATGCAAAGTTCTTTAAGATCAATACAGTAAATGGAATGACTGCACTGATATAAAGAATGATCAGACCCGGATAAGTGTCATACAGTCCTACTGCTCTCATGAAATCATACAACGGTCTTGCTGTTACAACTTCCGGAATCAACATTGTTGCAATAATGAACGCGAAGGCAATGCTGATCCCCTTTGTTCTGAATCTTGAAAATCCATATGCCGCCATGGCACAAATAACAGTACTTACCACAATTGTGACACCTACGATCAGAACTGTGTTTCCGATTTTTTCCAAAAGTCCTACGTTCTCTATCAGGAATTTGTAGCTTTCCAGTGTCGGGTGATCCGGAATATAGTCGATTGGCATCTTGAACAATTCACCTGGCGGTGTGATCGATGATACGAAAATCCACAGAACCGGAAATAAGATCAAAAAGGAAACGATTGCAAATAACAGCCATTTGCCTACTGCAGTAATGGCTTTATATACTTTATATTTATTAGTATCCTGCATGTCAATACCTCCTAATCTGCCAGTTTATTCATGAATTTGATGTTGATAAAGCTAAAGACCGCCATTACAATGAACAACATAACTGCCAGTGTAGATGCATACCCCACATTTAGATTGGTAAATGCTTCTGTGGTAATTCTATATGCGATCAGGGATGTATCCTCACCAGGACCACCGGAAGTCATAGCATATACCAAGTCGAAAGCTGTCAGTCTCCAAAGTGTAAACGGAATACATAAAGTGATAACATTTTTCAGGATCAACGGTAATGTGATACGGAAAAAGATCTGCACTCCGTTTGCCCCATCCACCTTTGCAGCTTCGTAGATATCACCGGAAATAAACTGAAGTCCTGACAATACCAGGATTGCAAAGAACGGAAGGTCTTTCCACAGGTCCATGGCGATAACCGCTGCTCTGGCGGAACCGGTGTGGATCATCCAGTCATACTGAAAATTTGGTACAAACCGTCTTATAAAATCGTTCACCAGACCGTAATCGTTGTTGAATCCCCATTTTGCTGCCATACCGATAACAACAGCCGGCATAGCCCACGGGATCAGTACGATGGTTCTTAAGAATCTTCTGCCCTTAAATTTCATATTCAGGATCAAAGCCAGGATCACACCTAAAACCACATGGAATACCATGGAAACAACCACAAATTCCACGGTAAAGGATATGGATGTCTGCACTTTGGGATCTTTAAACACATTAACGTAGTTTGCCAGTCCGACAAATTTGTTGACTCCTGATAAAACCTTTACGTCAAATAAACTATTTTTCAAAGTTACTATAATCGGATATAAAGTAGTAAAACCACGGATAATCACAACCGGAAGAATTAAAATCCATGGAATCCATTTCATCGATTTTTTACTGATTGTCACTCTTTTCTCCTCCTGTCATCTTAGGAAAACGCACCATAAATTGCTATGATGCGTTCCCTTTTACCAAGCAGATTTTTTCAATCCGCATTCATTGCCTATTGCCAACTGTTTTGTTATTCATCAGTTATTTCTATCATTGTTCAGCTATATTACTTGCTGTATTTTTCAACCAGGCCCTGAGCTTTCTCACAGAACTCATCTACAGAGATCTCATCTTTCATACATGACTGGAAAATAGTTCCCATATCTGTGATAAATTCCATTGTCTGAGGAAGCATCGGACGTCCGTTAACGTTGCACTCAGAAGCATAGCGGGAATATATTTCTTTTGCAGGATCTGTATCCGGAACAACTTTTTCTGCTATATCTGCTCTTGCAGGATATCTCTCGAATGCTTTGTAGGATGCTTCCATTCCGCCTTCTTCTGTCATGTACTTAAGGAATTTGATGGCTGCTTCTTTGTGCTTGGAAGCGGAATTCAGAACATAATTCCAGGAATCTGTAAAGATTGCTCTCTCTCCTTTACCGCTGAAGTCAGGAACCATAGCCATATGGATCTTGTCATCTCCCAGCATACCGGCTTTCTTGTAATCAGTTCCAAGTCCCCACATGAAAAAGCTTCCATATTTTCCATCATTGATCTTCGGGTTCATCTGCTCATATTTGTCTGCGATCTGATCGATCGGTGTCTGGTTATTATCCACCATATCTTTCATGAACTGAATGGCTTCTTTGTTTTCAGCCTTTGTCCAGTCAAAATAATCTCCACCGAACATATTTACAAACTGTGCAATCTCATTGTATGCATAGGTTTTTTCCCAGGATCCGCCGTATCCATATCTTCCGTCACCAGAAGCTGCTTTCATATATTTCATGAAGTCTTCTTTTGTATCGATCTCTGTAATTCCGACTTCATCCATGATTTTCTGATTTACCCAGAAAGCCAGGTATCCGGTATATCCCGGAACACCGACAATGTTACCGTCTTTATCTGTGATCATATTCTTCAGATAACCCTGTGCAAACTGACTACGGACATCTTCTGTCATAACTGTGTCGTTCAGGCCTTCCAGCCAGCCTGAGTTTTTGAATGACGCACTCATCTCATCATTGATTTCGATAATATCAATAGAAGCATCTCCTGTAGATAAGACTGTCGTAACTTTCTGCTGACGAGTATCGGAATCTGTCGGAGCTGCGATTACATTGATGTTCAGTCCTGTGGCATCCTCTACATTTTTCAGCCATTCATCAAAGTCAGGATCTGTTGTCATGACGCTGTACAAAGTCAGATCATAATCTTTGGATTTTTCTGTACTTTCTCCTTTGGAGCTGCCGCATCCTGCCAACATTCCTACTGTCATAACGCCTGCCAGTAACACGCTCACTAATTTCTTTTTCATTTAATTACCTCCTGTTTGTTTGTGGTAGTGTCAAAAACTACCCATTTTATTGTTCTAAAATTCTTTTAAAACCTTGA
>OLRS01001346.1_pt1 | contig 24467 bp, 22 predicted proteins | sample 1673171 | NCBI WGS metagenome assembly OLRS01 (sample SAMEA3136762, study PRJEB25190) | human gut metagenome | biome: human gut; feature: human-associated habitat; material: faeces | place: Austria | collected 2013
TCACTGAAAGGTGACCGGGAATTTTTATATCAACGGCTGAAATTTAAGCGCTTACCGCAATTCTGCGTGCTTCCCGGTATAAAGAAATCTCCCACTCCATTCTACAATCATTTCATCCCACAAACAAAAATAAACAAGCGGACAGGCAAGCCCACCCCACAGCTTTCATACAAATAAAGCAAGCCCATCCGCACCACAGGATGTAGAATGGAGATGATACATGTAAGAAAACCAACCTATTATTTCTGGAAATCCCCAAGTGCTTCGCAGGAGCAACTTCAAAGACAATATGACCTGCTAAAGCGTTGCGGCTTCCGAATCGCCATTTACACAGACGGGCCGGAACAGAAGGACATCCGGCAGGCGCTGAAAACTTTGATACAAAATCATTGGGAGGATTCCTGAATAAAAAATTCCTGTAATCCCTATTTACAAACAGATACACACGATATATCATATAATTACATTATGCTAAAATAAAAAAGGATAAACAAAAAAGGAGGCCACCAAATGACCGCAGGCTACGTCCGTCTCTCCCGCGATGACGACAAAAAGAACTATGTCTCCATCGAGAATCAAAAACTCATCATCACCCAGTACGCCGCCGATCACGGCGCAGTCATCGACCGCTGGTATGAGGACGACGGCGTTTCCGGCTACATCTTCGACCGCCCGGGCTTTCAGCAGATGATGGCGGATTTGGATCGGGACGTGGATACGGTCTATGTGAAGGATTTCTCCCGTCTGGGCCGCCATAACGCCAAGGTGCTGCTGCTTCTGGACGAGTTTCAGGAACGGGGAAAGCATCTGATTGTCATTGATGATAATTATGATTCCATGGATTCCAGCGATGACACGGTGGGAATCAAGACCTGGTTCAATGAGCGATATGTGAAGGATACCAGTAAAAAAATCAAGCGGGCCATTGGAGCCAGACAGAAGGAAGGGACACTGGTGACCCAGCCGCCCTTCGGATACTGTCGGGATGCCAAAGACAAAACCGTTTTAAAAATCGTCCCCAAGGAGGCAGAATCTGTGAAGCTGGTCTACGACCTGTATCTGTCCGGATCCGGCTACCGCAAGATAGCCGCCTACCTGACGGAGCAAGGCGTTCCCACGCCCTCCATGGCGCGCCGGGAACGGGAGCTTGCGGAAGGCCGTGTCAGTAAAAAGCGGATTGCTACCGAGTGGTCGGACAGCATGATCAAGGATTTGCTGGACAATGATTTCTACATCGGCACCTTCCGCCTGAAAAAGCGCTCCAGAAATACCGTTCACGGCAAGGATAAGCGTGTCCCAAAGGACGAACAGTGTATTTTTGAAAATCATCATCCGGCCATCATCGACCGGGCGACCTTTTCGCTGGTGCAGGAGCTGAAAGAGAAGCGCAACCGCACCAATTACCGTGGCAGCCATGGCCAGTGGCTGGGCTCGGAGATTCCGAATCCCTTTGGCAGCTGCCTGTTCTGCAAGGACTGCGGAAGCCGTCTGACGCCCATTAAGCGGAAGAACAACAGCGGCGAGCGGAAATATTATATCTGTACCACCTACAACACCAAGGGCAGGCGTTACTGCGGAAAAGCCCACCTCATCGAAGAAAATGATTTGATGGAGGACGTACTGAATTATATCCGCCTTTGCCGGAACGCCCTCTGCGAGGTGATTGCCGCCTATGATTTGAAGGATTTCGAGGCAGAAATCCAGTCGGTGGAGGAAAAGCGACAGAGCATCCAGGCGGAGATAGTGGAGAGGAAGAGCCAGCTCAAAACACTTCTGGCCCAGAAGGTCCGGGATCTGACTATGGCAGCAGGAAATGAGGAACTGGTGAGCGACACCTACGAGTCCATCCAGAAGGATTTGCTGGCCCAGATTCACGGTCTGGAGCTGCGCCTGAAGGAACTGGACGCAACCACACTGGAGACGCCGGACGTGAAAGATAAGTTGAGAAGCGCTCTGGATGTGGTGGATAAAATCATTGCCGGGGGCAGACTGGATCGTCGGGACATTGAGCTGCTGATCGAGCGTATCGACGTGGACGCCGACGGTCTGCCGGAGATTACCCTGAAATACGGCCTGTCCGGTCTTATCAGCTACAATCCTGCCGACGAGATGAACCGCCGGGAAAATACGATGATCGCTGTGGTTATGAAGCTCATTATGGAGGACGAACGGGGGTACACCTCTGCCAAGTATCTGTCTGAGCATCTGACCTCCCTGGGCTTCAAGAAAACCAAGCAGAGCATCCTGCCCTACATCCGCCTGATGAAGGAACTGGGTATTTTAAAGGACACAGAGAACTCCTTAAAGCCCTACGAGATCGTAAAGCCGAAAGCGGAGATAGAGCCTCTGATCCGTGATTTCCTCCCGGATATCCGGCCTGAAATCACCGCTGCGCAGCTATCCGAACAATATTTACATAGTATAGCGACTGACAGGTGGCATGCCACAAATGGTCTTCGAATATATCCTGAAAAAGCACAACCTTGACCCTGCCACCGATATGAATATTGATCAGAGTATTGATTTCGGTTCTACCGCTGCTGCATTTTCCGGTGGGCAGGGGGACTTTACCGTGGAGTTTGAGCCGGGTGCGTCTACGCTGGAGAAGGAAGGAAAAGGCTATGTGGTGGCTTCCCTGGGCGTGGATTCCGGTTATGTGCCCTACACAGCTTACAGCGCAAAGCAGAGCTATCTGAACGATCACCCAGAAATCATTCAGGGTTTCACCAATGCGCTTCAGAAGGGAATGGACTATGTACAGAGCCACACCCCGGCGGAGATTGCAAAAGTCATCGCGCCCCAGTTTGCGGAGACGGATCTGGAAGATATTACCACCATCGTAACCCGCTATTATGAGCAGGATACCTGGAAGAATAACCTGATTTTCGAAAAAAGGAGCTTTGAGCTTCTGCAGGATATTCTGGCAGAGGCTGGTGAATTAGGTGAGCGCGTGCCTTATGAAAAACTGGTGACGACAGAATACGCAGAAAAAGCAGCAGGAAAATAGAAAATAAAGCAAACCGGCATGCCGACCCCAAAGATCGGCATGCCGGTTTGCATAAGATAAGCAGAACAAATACATTAATCTTTTCGAATCGTATATTCATCACATACCGTCCAGTTGTCCACCCGGTAAGTCTGAAAATGCAGCTCTTGTTCAGTGATATCAAATCGCATGGCAACCGGAAAATGCTCTTTTTCCACGAAAACTACCCGAATATCCGGATCCGGCTCATGGTACAGACAGCCGCTGGATGTACCGCAGGTCACATAGAGCGTACCTTCTGGATTCACCACAGTGCTGCCGGGTTCGTAATCGTAATCATTGTAAGACTCGCAGTCCCGGTTCATAAAGGCTGCCCGGGAATAAATGTGATCGTGCGCGCTGAGCACCAGATCGATATCATTGTCGGCGGCAATGCGGGCCAGATATTCCTTTGTATTGGTATGGCTGTCCTGAGCAGAATAGGGTGAATAGTGCTGCACCAGAATTTTCCAGCGGACATCCGGATGCTCTGCCGTTACCTGGGCTGCAAATTGTTCATGGACAGTCTCTCCCTGGCTGGTATTGCTGTTCAGAACGAGGAAGAGAACGTTATTTCGGATAAAATAGTAATCCCCATCCTGGTCATACTGACTTTGTCCAAGGGAAGAACGGTTGGGGACATTGAAGTGTTCATAGAAATACTGGCCGCCGGGGTGACCGTTTTCTTCCAGAGAGTAATCATTGGGTACGTCATGGTTTCCCACTACTGGAGCCAGCGCGATTCGGTAGAGCGGAAGATGCTCCAGATAGAGTCGATAATGTTCTTCACTTCCGAAATCAGCCACCTGATCCCCCAGATGGAAGAGAAAATTTGCATCCGGCACATAGGAAATAATGCGGTTCAGGACACTGTCCCAACGTTCAGCGGTAACCGATGCGTCCTCCATATCAGACTGCCCAATCTGAGCGTCTGCGGTGACAAGAAAAGTTAGCTTATCCGGATTGTCCGTCGGAGCGTGATAGGAATAAACCGGAGACCAGCCGTCGTCATTGCCCACCTGATAAGTATAGGAGGCAGAGGCATTGATGCCGGTTACGGAAGCTTTATTTACATAATATCCGGAAACAGTCGCAGAGGCAGAGGTCCGGGCTTCAAAAGTCTGCATTTCGCCGGAGGAATTGGTCCATTTTATCATTCCGGCAGAAGCACTGGGGGAAAGCCAGTTAAAACGAAGTTCGTCTGATGAAGCGCCGATTTCCAGAGAAAGATCCCGGATAGAGGTAGTGCTCAATAGTGGCGCGCTTTCGTAATCCGGCAGAAAAGCAGCCAGCTGTTCTTCCGGAGTTAAAATAGTGTTTTCAGAAACAGCCGTATCATCCGTATTCGATTCTTCTGAGCCATCAGGCGTTTCCGAGGGGGAAGCCTCAATGTGTTCCTCGAGCGGGGTGGAATTTGCAGAAGTCTCGTCTGAAACTGTCTTTGTATCTTTGATCAGCCGAAAAATGGTCAGAATGATTAAAAGGAACAGAACTACGCCGGTAATCAGAACGCCTGGTGGAAGCTGCTTCTTTTTTCTTGCCATAAATAAACCCTCCTTCTTTGTATAGATATTCAGTATAGCATAAAAAACCGTGTAAAATAATTAAGGTTTTATAAAATCCAATGATCTTCTGGACTTTAAAATTTTACTGTGCTAAAATAAATATATTAAGGACAAAACAAAGAAGGGGAATGTCATGAACAAGAAAATTAGAACGGAAGCCGTTGATTTTCTGTTTGACGCGATTTTGAGTCTTCAGAATAAGGAAGAGTGCTATACATTTTTCGAGGATGTATGCACGATCAATGAGTTACTTTCTCTTTCACAGCGCTTCGAGGTCGCGAAGATGCTGCGGGAGCAGAAGACCTATCTGGAGATAGCTGAGAAGACGGGAGCTTCCACAGCAACCATCAGTCGTGTAAACCGTTCACTGAATTACGGTGAGGATGGATACGACATGGTATTTGAGCGTCTCGAGAAAAAAGAAAAATAAAGGGAGCGAAAGATGAAGATTTCAACAAAGGGGCGCTATGCGCTCCGTTTTATGCTGGATCTGGCTGCCCATGGCGAAGGCCGCTACGTGCCGTTGAAGGAGATATCGGCGCGACAGGGGGTTTCCTTAAAATACCTGGAACAGATAGTATCTCAGTTCGGAAAACTGGGACTTCTGGAAAGCGTCCGTGGACCGCAGGGTGGCTATCGTCTGGCAAAACTGCCAAAGGATTATACAGTGGGTGAGATCCTGCGGTATGCGGAAGGCGAGCTGGCTCCGGTGGCCTGCCTGGAGCAGGAGGTCAATACCTGCCCCCGCCAGGCTGAATGTGCGACTCTGCCGTTTTGGCAAGGGCTTTACAAGGTGATTACCGAATATGTGGACAGTGTGACCTTGGAAGATCTGCTGGAGCAGCAACGGGAACGATCCGGCAGCGAATTTTATATCTGAGAAAATAGCGTAGAACAGGAAAACCCGGCGATTGCCGGGTTTTCCTTATGTTCCGTATTAATTTAAAGCTTTTTTCAGCTCCCGGATAAACTCCGGCGTTGTACCGCAGCATCCGCCGAGAATTGACGCGCCTGCCGCTTTGAGTTTCAGCATGCTCTTAGCGAACTCTTCCGGTTCCATGCTGTAGACAGCTACACCGGTTTCAGGAGAAATGGTGGGCATGCCCGCGTTGGGTTTTGCGATAACCGGAATGGATACCCGCTGCCGGATGCCTGCGATCACAGATTCCAGCTGATCCGGGCCGGTGGAGCAGTTGCAGCCTACCGCGAAGGCGCCCATGGCTTCCAGTTCCTCCACGGCGTCAAATATATTTCCGCCGAAGAACAGGCTGCCGTCCGCTTCCATGGTCAGGGTACAGAAGACGGGCAGGTCGCAGACGGACTGAGCAGCGTCCAGGATAACCAGTGTTTCATTGGAGGCCAGCATGGTTTCGGCCACCAAAAGATCCACGCCGGCATCTGCCAGACAGGAAATCTGTTTCTTATAGGATTCATATAAATCTTCATATTTCATGGGGCCCAGCGGTTCCATGAGTTTACCGGTGGTAGTCAGATCTCCGGCCACCAGAACCTGATCGCCGACGGCTTTCCGGGACAGGCCCACCAGGGTATGGTTCAGCCGTTCCGTCTCGGCTGCCAGTCCGTGGGTGGCGAGACTGAGTGGATTGGCCATAAAAGTGGGGGCGTAGACGATGTCGGAGCCTGCCTCCGCATAGGCTTTCTGTAGTTCCATAATTGCGTCCGGATGCTCAGCTACCCATTGTTCGGTGCAGATACCCTTTGGCATACCGGCCTTCATCAGGTTGGAGCCTGTGGCTCCGTCCAGAATCAGCGTTCCATTTCCAAGGCGTTTTGTCAGATCTTCTTTTGTCATCATGTGCCTCCTTTTATCCGGATACTGCCTGAAGCAGCATATTTAGTTTTATGATAGTGGAAATCAGGTTGTCCGTCAAGAAACTTTGGAGAAAAATAGTGAGATAGGGGAAATCGGTACTTGCATGGAAAAATTCCCCGTGCTATACTGTAACACGCAGGTAAAGCAGGTGTTCGCGGCTGGCAGGCCGAAAGGTGCCAGGTGAGGAAAGTCCGGGCTCCACAGGGCAGGACGCCGGATAACGTCCGGCGGGGGCAACTCCAGGGACAGTGCAACAGAAATGAACCGCGGCTGCGTTTGCAGACGTAAGGGTGGAAAGGCAGTGTAAGAGACTACCGTCCGTCTGGTAACAGGCGGAGCCATGTAAACCCCGTCCGGAGCAAGACCGAAACGAGACATAACCCGGCCCGGGTGTCTCAGGTGGGTCGCTTGAGCCTGTCGGTGACGATAGGACTAGATAGATGAACATCCAATGACATAACCCGGCTTATCGCTTTGCCTTGACGAAAAACGGCGGACCAGCCGGAAAAAATTTTCCATGCTCGGGGACAAATTAGCCCCTCCTTAGGAATACCCTACGGGTATCCCTGGATGTCCTGAGAACAAGGACACAGGTATGAAAAGTTTTTTCCGGCTGGTCCGCCGTTTTTCTGGTTTTCATCTGTATTTAATTAGTGCATATGTAAGTCGCAGTCATCGTGCATGTCGTGAAAATGGTCCGGATCAGGCATCGCTCCGATGTTCTGGGTGTTCAGGGTGCGGCGCTTCAGGCGCTGGTCTTCGGACTGCTGGAGGATGAAGTCTTTGATGGCGCGGGCGTTTTTGATGTGAGCGAGCTCCAGCTTGGGATGGGTGACGTCGCCGGTGTTGCAGATGACGGTGCCCAGGCCCATGATGCGCTCGAAGAGGCTGGTGGTCAGGGTTACGTCCTGGATTTTATACATGTAGCAGTCGTCTTCCTTGCGATTCAGGAAGCCTTCATCGATGGTGACGATTTCTTCGGTAATGGTATAAGTGGTAAAGGTAAAGGGCAGTCCTAAGAATACCCAACGTTTTTTCTCTTTGAATTCCATAATGAATACCTCGCTTTCCGGCAGGAATCTCCCCGTCAAGAAAAGTATACTTGAAAAAGTACAATTTTGCAAAAGATATTTGTTGAAATCCGCAAAAGTTTGATGTAATATATTACGAGATAAAAATTAACAAAGCCAAATGGGAGGTTATTATGAGACATCTAATGAGCCCGTTGGATTTTTCCGTGGAAGAAGTGGAGAAGGTTTTGGACCTTGCCAGCGACATTGAGAAGAATCCTGCAAAATACGCGCATGCCTGTGACGGTAAGGTTCTGGCGACATTGTTTTATGAACCGAGTACAAGAACAAGACTTAGTTTCGAATCTGCTATGATCCATTTAGGGGGTCAGGTCTTAGGATTTTCCAGTGCGGCGTCCAGTTCCGCATCCAAGGGAGAAAGTGTTTCCGATACAATTCGTATGATTTCCTGTTATGCTGATATATGTGCGATGCGGCACCCGAAAGAGGGAGCTCCGATGGTAGCGTCCGCAGTTTCCGGTATTCCTGTGATCAACGCAGGCGATGGCGGCCATCAGCATCCGACCCAGACCCTGACGGACCTGATGACCATTCGTTCTTTGAAAGGGCGTCTCGATCACATTACCATCGGTCTCTGCGGCGACCTGAAGTTTGGGCGTACGGTGCATTCTCTGGTAAAAGCGCTGGTTCGTTATGAAAATGTGCGCTTTGTATTCATTTCCCCGGAGGAGCTGCGGATTCCCAGCTACATCCGTGAGGAGGTACTGGACGCCAACGGTCAGAATTATAAGGAAGTGGAACGGTTGGAGGACGTGATCGGCGACCTGGATCTGCTGTATATGACCCGTGTTCAGCAGGAGCGTTTCTTCAACGAGGAGGATTATATCCGTCTGAAGGATTTCTACATCCTGAACAAGGAGAAAATGGCTCTGGCCAAGCCGGATATGCTGGTTCTGCATCCGCTGCCCAGAGTCAATGAGATTTCCGTCGAGGTGGACAATGATCCGCGGGCCGCTTATTTCAAGCAGGTACAGTATGGCGTCTATGTACGTATGGCGCTGATTCTCACACTTCTGGAGGTGAATGTATAATGTCAATGTTAAGTGTAGGACGTATCTCCGAGGGCTTTGTGCTGGATCACATTCAGGCGGGCAAGAGTATGGAGATATACAAATATCTGAACCTGGACAAGCTGGACTGCACCGTGGCGATTATCAAGAATGCCCGCAGCGGCAAGATGGGAAAGAAGGATCTGATGAAAATCGAGTGTCCGATTGATTATATTGATATGGATGTGCTGGGCTTCATCGACCATAATATCACCGTCAATATCGTAAAAGACGAGAAGGTCACGGAGAAGAAGACCCTGACGCTTCCCAAGGAGATTCGCAATATCGTAAAGTGCAAGAATCCCCGCTGCATCACTTCCATTGAGCAGGAGCTGGATCAGGTATTTGTCCTGACCGACCCGCGCAAAGAGGTGTACCGCTGCAAGTACTGTGAGGAAAAGTACAAGAGAAAATAGTCTAAAATGTGCAAAAAAATCCGTTTATCCTGAAAAAATGTGGATAAACGGATTTTTTCTGGAATAGGAAATTCCGATAGAATTCCCTATTCCAGAAAAAATATTATCGCACTCGGCGCAGCGGTAGATGGTTGCTGAAGCAACCGCGCCTCGGCGCGAGAATGTGCCAACGGCACATTCTTTTTTATTTGACAGGGGAAACTTAGAATGCTTTTTGGAACGAACCGGAGCTTCAGATTGCAGGCAATACCACGGAAAATGTAGTTCCCTGTTTGTCGCTCTCCGCCGAAATCGTCCCGTGATGGGCCGCCACAATCTCCTTCGCGATAGCCAGTCCCAGTCCGGCTCCGCCTTTTTCGGAAGATCTTGCACTGTCCAGCCGGTAAAACTTCTCGAAAATTACGTCCAGCTGTTCCTTGGGAATCTGCGGCCCCTGATTGGTAAAGGTAATATGAATCAGCTCCGCCTCTTTCCGGGCTCGAATCTCGATGACCGTATCAGGAAAACTATAGGCGGCTGCATTTTTCAAAATGTTGTTGAACACCCGGGCAAGCTTGTCCGGATCTCCGGGCAGAATCAGGTTCTCCGGCACGTCCATATGTACGGATTTTCCACTGGGCGTCAGAATCGGATAAAATTCCTCTGCAAGCTGCATCAGCAGAAAGGACAGCGGAATATTTTCCCGGGTCAGAGGGATGCTGTGCAGGTTAAACCGGGTAATTTCAAAAAACTCATTGATGAGCTGTTCCAGCCGGTAAGCCTTGTCTAACGTGATGGACAGATACCGGGCACGCTGTTCCACAGGCAGATCCGGCGCTTCCTTCATCAGATCCAGATAGCCGATGACGGAAGTCAGGGGCGTGCGGATATCGTGGGCCAGGTAGACCACCAGATCGTTTTTGCGCTCCTCGGCCTGGCGTGCGTCCCGCTCCCGTTTTTCCAGAATGTTTTTGCATTCATTGAGTTTCAGCTCCAGAAAACCCATTTCAGGGGAAAGGGTAATGAGTTCGGTCTTTTCATCCAGCAGCGCGTCGCAGCCGGCGGAAATCTCATCGAAATATTCGGTCATCCAGCGGATGGAATAGCGGAATACCACGATGATGGCAATGATGATGGCGCCTGCCAGAATGGTTTCCAGGTTATTGCGGAAGGTGATTTCGTAGATATAAAGGGCGTCGTCGTAGTCCAGATGGAAAAGGCCGGTCAGAAAGCCCACCACTGTATCGCCGAACCGCCCGCGAATCAGTTCCCGCAGCAGGAAAACCGCGCAGATGGACACAAATACCAGCGACAGGATTTTTCGCATCAGTTTTCGTTCAAAGAGGACGTATTTACTGCCCCGCGACTGTTTTTTATTCAATTTTGTACCCCACTCCCCACACGGTCTTGATATACTTGGGTTTCTCGCTGGAATCGTTCATCTTTTCCCGCAGATGCCGGATGTGTACCATAATCGTGTTATTATTGCTGCTGTAATATTTCTCACCCCAGACGTCGTAGAAGAGACGGTCAGAGCTGACCACCTGCCCCCGGTTTTTGCAGAGACTCCAGAGAATAGAAAACTCTGTGGGTGTCAGCGCCAGCGGCTGCTCGTTCAGGGTGCAGGTGTGATCCCGTTTATTGATGGTCAGTCCGGAGATGGTAATGGAATCCGGATCCTCTTCCTGGGCGGGCGAATTATTATACTTGGTAAAACGGCGCAGCTGGGCTTTAACCCTTGCAATCAGCTCCAGGGGCCGGAAGGGCTTGGTCATATAATCGTCGGCGCCCAGGGTCAGGCCGGTGATTTTGTCCACCTCTTCATCCTTGGCGGTCAGCATGATGATGGGAAAATTCTGTTTCTCCCGTATTTTCTGGCAGATGGTAAAACCGCTCATATCCGGCAGCATCACGTCCAGCACTGCCAGATCCGGCGTCTCGGCCTCCATATACGCCAGAGCGTCGGTTCCGTTATAAAAAGTATGCACTTCGTAAGCTTCATTGGTCAGATACAAGGTGATCAAATCCGCAATTTCCTTCTCGTCGTCTACGACTACAATTTTGGCTTCAGCCATAGTAAAAAACCCCATTCCTTTAGAAAAATAAATAGTATATTCCGGTAAATGCCGCAAGGGCAGACTGTTTTCACCTCCAGTATACCAGAAAACCACGGAAAAGGATTTAAACTTTTGTGAAAAAATCTTAAGAAGCCATAAATTTATTTAACAGCTTCTCGTAGAGGAGTCCGGTCAGAAACCAGACCGGCGCGTAGTCGAGCCTTATGACCCCGTTTACATTGAGCCGGGCATGACTGTAATCCCAGGGGCAGATGCCCCGTTTTTTCAGAAACATGCCGCTCAGGTACTCTGTCAGAAAAATCCCACCCGCATAGACGCTGCCCCGCACCCAGACGCTCTTTTTCCGGAGCAGCCGCGAAATGGGCGCGAACAGAAAGGCCATCCCGTAAATGGGAAACATCCAGATGGAGGAATGCCCCATCAGTTTCAGCTGCCGCCGCTGAAGTGATTTCAGTCCCGTCCAGAAAATTTCCAGGCACCAGCCCACCAGGCCGCATAAAATAAATCGTTTTCTCATCATAGAAACAGTATGCACCACACAGAATGGGAAAATACGTAAAATGTAATTGAACTTTTCAACGAACATGTTGTCAATTTCGACAAACAGATTGAAAAATATAAGGATATTAGTGTACTATTTGACGTAGCGCAGAAAGGTTTTCTGAAGAATATGTGGGCGGAATGGCGAGAGTGCGCAGCTGGCCGGACCGACGGTATGCTTCAGAGGCCGGGTACGAACGCAGACAAATGGGAAAATGAGGGAAGGAAGCATGAAAAAACGACATGGAAAGGCCGCATTGGCCTGGACGCTGGTGCTGTGCACCGCGGCAGGATCCGTAAAGCTGGACGCACAGGCAGCGGGATCCCGGACAGCCGTATCCATTGAAAATGATATGGTATCCATCGGCAATGACTATATTTCCAGAGAATACAGCATTGCAGACGGCCACATCGAAACGACGCAGATCGTAAACAAGCGGATTGGAACCAATCTGGTTCCCCAGGACGGCTCAGAAGATTTCGTGATCAATACACTGGGCGAGTCCGAGTCCGAGACGCCGGATACTCCCGGTGAAGATACGGATAAAATCACCAATGATCCCCAGTGGGAGCTCAACACACCGGACGCCATCTCCAAAGAAAGATGGAGTGCGAAGCTGATCAACAGCGCCGGTACAGAATTCCCGGAGAGCGCAGTGAATACCCTGTTTGACAATGATCTGGGCAGCTATCCGAACGAGTACACCATCAACGGACATCCGTTTACTCTGGACATCGACCTGGGTGAAACAAGGACAATCGCGTCCATGTCGGTCAATAAACGGCCGGGTTATCAGGATTCCAATTACGGAACCAACGGAACCATGGGCGGATATGAGGTCTGGGCAAGCAACGACGGCGAGAATTATGAGAAGGTAGCCGAAGGCGAATTTACCGAGGCGGATTACAACCTGCATCAGGAAGGCGACCTCTACAACGTAGGCGATCTGGTATATGCCAATTTTGACCATGCGGTAGACGCGCAGTATGTCCGTGTAGTACAGACAAGCGCAGCGATCGGAAGCGCCGAGGAGTTCACCAGCGCCGAGATTGGCTTCTACACCGGAACCTTTGAGAAGACACAGAAAATCGTGGAGCCGACGGAAGCTTTGGACAGAAGCACCTGGAAGGTAACCATCACCAATAACGGCGGACAGGTATTTGACGACGCTCATACAGCAAGACTGATTGACGGCGATCTGAATACCAATCCGGATGAATACACCAAGGCCGGAAGTCCGTTTACCGTGGACATCGACCTGGGAAGCGTGCAGACGGTATCCTCCCTGTCCATCGACAAGCGTCCGGGATACGGACAGGTCGAGTATGGCTTAAACGGCACCATGGGCAAGTTCAAGCTGTATGTAAGCGAGGACGGAACCAATTACACCTTCGCGGGAGCCGGAGAATTTACGGCAGAAGCCTACAACCTGCATGAGGCGGACGGCCTCTACAATGTGGGCGATCGGGTTTACGCAAACTTTAAGAAGACCTATACCACACAGTATGTGCGTCTGGTTCAGGAATCCTGCTCCATGGGCAGCAGCGATGAGTTCACCAGCGCAGAGCTGAATCTCTACGCAGATCAGTACGTAGGTCCCAACTGGAATACCGACGAGGAGGCTCCGGATATTACGGCTCCCACCTCCAAAACCATCAAGTCCGGCGAGCTGGTATTTGACTCTGCAGAGCAGGCGGATATCGACGGCGGTAAGAAACTGACCATCCACTATGCGCCCTATACGGTGAACGGCGTAGACTACGACATCGATCAGGTAGCCGTGCTGATGAATGACGAGCATTACATGAACACCTACCTGGAAATCAGCGTATCCGACAAGGATAAAGCGCAGATTGATTACATCGACATGGATCGCTTTGTACTTCCGGGCGATGTGGAGGGCGTGTGGTCCCATCCGGACGAGTCCAAGATTTCCTCCATGTGGATTGGACGCCATGAGCTGATGCTGGGACAGCCGATTTACGCAAATGGTCTGTTTATGGGATCTGAGTTCCCGGCGGCAGACACCCGGATTTCTGACAATACCACAGAGATTCGTTACTACTCCGGCAAGACCTTCACCCGTCTGGGCCAGGACAACCAGCTGCAGGCAGACGGAACCTTCCGCACCTGGTGGAATGTTGTCGGCGCAGCCAGAGGAACGGATACCGCTGTGGTACAGACCGATTTCTTCAGCTATATTGAGGATATTGCCACACCGACCGAATTCCGGAAGCAGTACAACTCCTGGTATGACAATATGATGAACATCACTGACGAGAGTATTGCGGCTTCCTTCTACGGAGCGGAGAAGGGCCTGACCCAGAATGGCGTAGAGCCCCTGGATTCCTATGTAGTGGACGACGGCTGGAACAATTACTACGACGGTACCTATACCGCGACGCCGGGATCTTCCCAGGGAACCACCCCGAATGTGACCGGTTTCTGGGAGTTTAACGCCAAGTTCCCCAACGAGCTGTATACCTCCAGCGCCCTGTCCGATAAATTCCAGTCCACCTTCGGACTGTGGCTCGGACCCCAGGGCGGATACAATTATTTCGGAACCTTTGCGCAGTATCTGGAGTCCAAGGGAACCGGATATGTACAGAACGATTACTGGAAAAATATCTGCGTAGGCTCCGACAAGTATGTGAAGAACCTGCAGAGCCTGTTCATCGATTATGAGAACCGTTTCAACATCGATTACTGGAAATGGGACGGCTTTGCTTTAAGACCCTGTACCAATGCCAGCCACGATCATATGACCGGCGGAACCCAGAACATGTATTACACCACAGACCTCTGGGAGAAATGGACCGACCTCTTCGACGCGGCCAGAGAGGCCAGAGCAAAAGAGGGCAAGGGCCTGTTCATCAACGCGACATGTTATGTAAATTTAAGCCCATGGCTGCTGCAGTGGGTGAACACCATCTGGGTACAGGATTCCGGCGATACCGGACAGCTGGGAACCGGCGAGCGTCATCAGCAGAAGATTTACTACCGTGACCAGGTATACTATCAGCTGTACAAGCAGAACCAGATTCAGTTCCCGCTGAAGAATATCTACAACCACGACCCGATTTACGGCGTATCCGATAATAGCCAGGCGACCACAGAAGTCTTCCGTGAGTTCCTGTTCGCGAACGCCGTGCGCGGTACCGCTTTCTGGGAGCTTTATTACTCCCCGTCCATCATGGATGACGCCAAGTGGAAGGTAACCACAGACGCCATTGCATGGGCAGAAGAGAACCATGAGATTCTGAAGAACGCGAAGCTCTTCGGAAATCAGCCGAAGAACGGCGTATACGGCTATTCCAGCTGGGATGGCACAGAGGGAATCATTTCCTTCACAAACCCGCTGGATTCCGAGCAGACCTACTCTCTGCAGGTAAATGATACCATCGGCGCAGATCCGGCACTGACGAACGCAAAGGGCGTTCAGGTACATCCCTATGAGGCAGGCGAGCTGAAGGCCGTTTCCTATGGAGATACCATCACCGTAACACTGAAGCCCCACGAGACTGTGATTCAGCAGTATGGCAGCAGGGACGCAGATGCTCCGAAGCTTGTATCTGCCAAGTCCACCGGCGATCAGGAGCTGACCCTGAAGTTTGACGAGCGCATCCAGGGCGGTACCTTCACTGTAAATGGCAAAAAGGCAGAAGCAGAAGTAAAAGAGGATTACCGCACCGTCGTACTCACCACCGACAAGCTGCCGGAGGGCGAGGTAAAGGTAGGCGTACAGAAGGTAAGCGATGTAAATGGCAATACCACAAGCGCTGACGTGACAGTAGCCTGCTACAAGGACGGCGTCATCGCCGAGGCGGCAGCCCGCACCGACGTAAAGGGCAAAAACAGCATCAAGGCAGCCTACGACGCGGAGACGGAGACCACATGGCTTGGCGGCGTAACGGATAGCTATGAGGTAAAGACAGACAATCAGCTGACCGGAACCACAGATTTCAGTATCGTGACCGGCGTTAAGACCACAGCGGCAGGAACCACCCTGGTAACTGCAGGCGACGATGTGAAGCTTTCCATCAACAAGGACGGCTTTGTGGAATTCAAGGTAGGATCCCTGACTCTGACCTCAGAGGAAAAGGTAACCACCGTAGACTCCAAGGCGACCGGAACCTTCGGTACCGATGAGTATCAGCCCACCAAGGCGACGACCACGACCAGGGGTCAGGTAAACGACGGAGAAGCACACTCCATCACAGCAGTACGCGAGGCCAACGGCATGCTGAAGCTTTACATCGACGGCGCGCTGGCAGCTTCCGCATACGACGCAAATGTGATCAATGAGAACTTAAAGGGCGGCGCTATCACCATCGGCGGCGCAGGCTACACCGGCGATCTGGCAGCTGTACAGGTGCTGAACCGCGCATTAGCCTATGACGAGACCTCCGCCATCGCTCCCAAGCCTCCGGTTGTAGAGGAAAGCAGCCGCGAGGGCTGGACCGCACGCGCATGCTCCGAGATGCCGGGCATGTCCGGTGACGCCAGCGCAATGGCAGCCATCGACGGCAGCACAGGCTCCTGGTGGCATACCAACTATCTGGGCGGCGATACCTGCGCGGACAAGCACTGGATTGCAGTGGACTTCGGTAAAGAGGAGACCTTTGACCACTTTATGTACACCGGCCGCGGCGCAGGCTCCAACGGTTCCATCAAAGATTACATTCTGGAGATGAAGAACGCGGACGGAACCTACACCACCATCAAGGAGGGCAGCTTCTCCGCAGACAATGCAGCAGATACAGTGGATCTGGGCAAGGAGTACAAGGGTTACGGCTTCCGTCTGACAGCAGTGTCCACCCAGAACGGACAGAATTTTGCGGCTGCAGTGGAGATGAACATCGGCCTGACCAAAAAGAGCGAGCAGGTAACTGCGCCCAACATCACAGAGGGCGACGGCAGCCAGTGGAAGAAGGGCGATCTGACCTTTAAAACAGACGCAAAGGACGATGCGATTCTCGGAGTGTATGTGGATGACGAGGAGATTTCCGCAGATTCCTACACCGTTAAGAATGGCGTGATTACCTTAACCGAAGCTTACCTGAAGACACTGTCCAAGGGCAGCCACACCATGACTGTGGTAACCAGATATGGCGAAGCAACCGCGACCTTCGAGGTGCTTTCCGGTTCCACCGTCATCAATCCGGATGATAACAAACCGGGCGACAATAACAAACCGGGTGATAACAACAAGCCAGGCGATAACAATAAGCCGGGCAATGACAACAAGACAGATAACGGCAGCACAGGCAGTACGACTGGCGGCAGCAATGGCAGCGGTTCCCACAAGGGAAGCGGAAGCTCATCCAAGTCCAACACCCAGAGTACCAATGCGGCGGCTACCGGCGATACCGCTCCGATTGCAGTATGGGCCATGCTCCTGCTGGCAGCAGGCTGCGGCTGCGCAGTTATCTGCACAAAGAGAAAAAAGAATTCATAAAAGAATTCTGAAATAAAGCTTGCATATTTCCGCAGACAGGCTTATAATACACATCAGAAAATGGTTAATTCTTCAGGGCAGGGTGTAATTCCCGACCGGCGGTAAAGTCCGCGAGCTGTATCCTTAGAGATATGGCCGAATCGGTGAGATTCCGATACCGACAGTAGAGTCTGGATGAGAGAAGAAAAGGAAGCGGAATACAGGATCTGAAGAAGATCGACAGCTTTGCTTTTAAGCCCTGAGTATTTACAGTACTCAGGGCTTTTTTTCGCGGAAAACGAGGTGAAATCCGTTTCCGCCGCGAACACCTTAAAGAATTATCCTTTTTAATCTACAGAAAAAAAGGAGAAATGTAACATGACAAACTTAATGCAAAGTGTAAAGGACAATCTGGCCTTTTTAGGCGTCTGCCTGGTGATTGTGGTGGCGATTTTTGTGGTAGCCGGCCTGACGGAGAAAGCTCTCCGGCAGAAAAATTCCATGGCTCGAACCAATTCCCCGGCTCGTCGGGTGGCACTGGTTGGCGTATTTTCGGCGATTGCGGCGGTACTGATGCTTTTTGAACTGCCCCTGTGGTTTGCGCCCAGCTTCTATGAGCTGGATTTCAGTGAGATTCCGGTACTGATCTGTGCCTTTGCCATGGGACCTGTGGCAGGCGTGGCCACCGAACTCTGTAAGGTGCTTTTGAAGCTGGTGCTGAAGGGAACGACGACAGCATTTGTCGGCGACTTTGCGAACTTCGTGGTGGGCTGCAGCCTGGTACTCCCGGCTTCCATCGTATATTACATAAGAAAGAATAAGAAAATGGCCATCGGCGGCCTGGCGCTGGGAACTCTGATTATGACCATTTTCGGAAGCAGCTTCAACGCCCTCTATCTGCTGCCGAAATTCTCTGAACTGTTTGGAATGCCCATGGACGCGATCATCGGTATGGGAACCGCCATCAACAGCAGTATTCACAGCGTCTGGACCCTGGTGTTCTTCGCGGTTGTGCCGTTCAACATCCTGAAGGGCGTGGTGGTATCTGTCATTACCATGCTGCTCTACAAGCATATCAGCCCGATTTTGAAAAAGAACTAGGTGCTCACAGAATCACTGGACAGTACAAAACGGAAATGCTATAATAAAGCCGCAGAAACGGCCAAAAAAAGCAAAAATAGAGCCTCGCAGCCTCTGCGGGGCTTTTGTTTTGCGAGCAACGAGTGAAAACGAAACTGCAAAGGCTGCTTCTTATATTTTGCTACGAAGATTTATATGAGGTATTAAGATGATAAAGGAAACATTTTCAGAGACAGACACCAGAGCCTTTGGTGAAATGCTGGGTCGGAAAGCCGTTCCCGGAACCGTTTACACCCTGACCGGCGACCTGGGCGTGGGCAAGACCGTATTTACCCAGGGATTTGCGAAGGGTCTGGGCGTCACCGAGCATGTAAACAGTCCCACCTTCACCATCGTACAGGAATATGAGGATGGCCGCCTTCCTTTCTATCATTTCGACGTGTACCGTATCGGCGATATCGAGGAAATGGACGAAATCGGCTATGAGGATTATTTCTATGGAGAGGGCGTCTGCCTGATTGAGTGGGCGGAGCTCATTGAGGAGCTGCTTCCGAAGAAGCGCACAGAGATTCTGATTGAAAAAGACTTGGAAAAGGGCTTTGATTACCGGAAAATAACCGTGGAGGAGATGGAATAACATGAAGATATTAGGACTGGACAGCTCAGGACTGGTTGCGTCCGTGGCAGTGGTAGAGGATGACGGCACCAATAGCAATCTCCTGGCGGAGTACACGGTCAACTACAAGAAGACCCATTCCCAGACCCTACTCCCCATGCTGGACGAGATTGCCAATATGATCGAACTGGATCTGAACACCATCGACGCCATCGCCGTGGCAGGCGGCCCCGGATCCTTTACGGGACTGCGCATCGGTTCTGCAACTGCCAAGGGACTTGGCCTGGCGCTCGGCAAGCCGTTGGTACACATTTCTACTGTGGACGCCCTGGCTTATAATTTATACGGAACCGATAAAATTATCTGCCCGCTGATGGACGCCCGCAGAAATCAGGTTTATACTGGTGTTTACGAATTTCAGGGAGACAAGCTGGTGGCGTTGGAGCCTCAGATGGCAGTCGGCATCGAAGTAATTGCGGAGAAGTTATGTAAACTTGGGAAGGATGTAATTTTCCTGGGCGATGGCGTGCCGGTCTTCCGCCAGGTACTGACTGACGAACTCATGAAGGGCGTAAGCTTCTCCTTCGCCCCGGCTCATGTCAATAAGCAGCGGGCTGCTGCGGTAGCCATGCTGGCCGTATCCTATGTCCGCGCCGGAAAGACAGAGACGGCGGCGGAGCACCGTCCCGATTACCTGCGTCTGTCCCAGGCAGAGCGGGAACGGCTGGAAAAAGAAAAAGCGGAGAAGGAAGCATGAATGAGCTTCTGATTCGCCCCATGGAGGAATTGGATTTGCCGCAGGCTGCGGCTATCGAGAAAGAAGCCATCACCCCGCCCTGGTCGGAGCAGGCCTTTCGGGAAAGCCTCGGACTGGAGCACACGATCCTGCTGGCTGCCATACAGGACGGCCAGGTGGCAGGCTACTGTGTCTGTTACCAGAGCTTTGAAGAAGGCGAAATCACCAACGTGGCCGTGAAAAAGGAGCTGAGGGGACAGGGGATCGCCGGTAAGCTTCTGGAAGCCCTGTTTTTATATGGAAAGGAGCGCGGCGTGGAACGTTATATTCTGGAAGCACGTGCAGGCAACGAACCGGCCCTGCGTTTATATGAAAAAGCCGGATTTATCCGGGTTGGAACCCGTAAGAACTTTTACGAACAGCCTGTGGAAGACGCAGTGATTATGACGAGAGGCTGACCCGAGACTGACAGCCATTTCCACTAGGCAGAAAAAAGCGGATTATGTAGAATATTCACGTAAAAAGAAAAACTGTGAGAACAGCAGGAGGAATAAGATGCGTGAGTATAAGACCACAGAGACAAGAATTTTAACCAGAATGATTTGTAATAGCTGCGGTAAAGTCATTGCCCTGCGCGGCGGCGTGCCGATGGAGGGCGTCTGCGCCGTGCGGCAAAGCTGGGGTTATCAGTCGGAAAAAGACGGAGAACAGGACAGCTTTGATTTGTGCGAGGCGTGCTATGACCGCATTACCGGGCAGTTCAAAGTCCCTGTGACGCGGACAGAGCAGACCGAATGGTTATAAGATAGGAAGATTAGGAGACAGGAATGTTAGATGTATGTTTGCTGGGAAGCGGAGGCATGATGCCGCTGCCCTATCGCTGGCTGACAGCGCTGATGATGCGATACAACGGAAGCAGTGTACTGATAGACTGTGGAGAGGGAACCCAGATTGCGGTGAAGGAAAAGGGCTGGAGCTTCAAGCCCATCGACGTGATCTGCTTCACCCATTTCCACGGGGATCATATCAGCGGCCTGCCGGGGCTTCTGCTTACCATGGGAAATGCGGAGCGGACGGAGCCTTTGACCTTGGTAGGACCGAAAGGTCTGGAGCGTGTGGTGAACGCCTTACGTGTTATCGCGCCGGAGCTGCCATTCCCTATCGAATTTATCGAGCTGACCAAGGCGGAAGAGGAACTGGAGATCAACGGCTATCACATCAAGGCATTCCGCGTCAACCATAACGTAACCTGCTACGGCTACTCCATCGAGATTAAGCGTGCGGGCAAATTCAATCTGGAAAAGGCACAGAGCCTGAATATTCCGAAAAACTATTGGAATCGTCTGCAAAAAGGCGAGACCATTACGGGCGGAGATACTGTATACACGCCGGATATGGTCATGGGCGCGCCCCGCAAAGGCATCAAGCTGGTCTACTGCACCGACACCCGCCCGACGGAATCCATTGCCCGCAACGCAAAGGGCGCAGATCTCTTTATCTGCGAGGGAATGTACGGCGAGAAGGACAAGCAGGTCAAGGCCGTGACTAACAAGCATATGACCTTTTACGAGGCCGCGCGTCTGGCGAAAGAGGCGGACGTAAAGGAAATGTGGCTGACCCATTACAGCCCGTCCCTGACCCGTCCTGAAGAATATATGGACGAGGTACGCAAGATATTCCCGCGCGCGGTGGCCGGAAAGGACAGAAAATCCGTAGAACTGGATTTTGAGGATGAAGAAAAATGAGTGAGACGATGAATACGAAAAAAGATATCTATATACTGGGAATTGAGAGCTCCTGCGACGAGACGGCGGCTTCCGTGGTAAAAAATGGCAGGGAAGTACTCTCCAACGTTATTTCCTCCCAGATTGATCTGCATACTCTCTACGGCGGTGTAGTTCCGGAAATCGCGTCCCGCAAGCACATTGAGCGCATCAATCAGGTTATCGAGGAAGCCCTGACTACAGCAAATATGACCCTGGACGATCTGGACGCCATCGGCGTCACCTACGGTCCGGGTCTGGTAGGCGCGCTTCTAGTGGGAGTGGCTGAGGCCAAGGCTATCAGCTACGCGAAAAAGCTGCCTCTGGTGGGCGTACACCATATCGAAGGCCACATTTCCGCCAACTATATCGAAAATCCGGATCTGGAACCGCCCTTCGTGTGTCTGGTGGTATCCGGCGGTCATACCCATCTGGTGGTAGTCCGGGATTATGGGAAATATGAGATTCTCGGACGGACCCGGGATGACGCCGCAGGGGAAGCCTTCGACAAAGTGGCTCGCGCCATCGGTCTCGGCTACCCCGGTGGCCCGAAGATTGACAAAATATCGAAAGAGGGCAATCCGGATGCCATTGCGTTTCCACGCCCCAAATTCGAGGATTCCCCCTATGACTTCAGCTTCAGCGGTCTGAAATCTGCCGTGTTGAATTATCTGAACGGATGCCAGATGAAAGGCATTGAGATTAACCGCGCCGACGTGGCGGCCTCTTTCCAGAAGGCAGTCTGCGACGTGCTGGTGGAGCATGCTATGATTGCGGTGAAAGAGAGCGGTCTGAACAAGTTCGCCATTGCGGGCGGCGTGGCGTCCAATTCCGCACTGCGTGCGGCCTTTGAGAAAGCCTGCGCGGAGCGTCAGATTGAATTTTATCATCCATCGCCGATTTTCTGCACAGACAACGCGGCGATGATTGGAGCAGCGGCTTACTATGAGTTTATCGCAGGCAAGCGGGACGGTCTCGACCTGAACGCGGTGCCGAATCTGAAGCTGGGAGAGCGGTAATGTATGCTGCTGTCTGTTTCGTTTGTCGAGATTATAGTTCGCATGTACAGGCTCTGTCTGTAGAGCGCGCAACGAGATCTTAGGATAGTTACATAAGAGTATTGCAGGAGATATGATATGAAGAGAAAATCATGCACAGCTATCATCCTGGCAGCAGGTCAGGGGAAACGGATGGGAGGCGACGTCCACAAGCAGTTTCTGGAGCTGGAAGGACACCCGGTCGTCTATTATTCCATCCGGGCTTTTCAGGAATCCCCACTGATCGACCGGATTCTTCTGGTGACCGGCGAGACAGAGATAGATTATGTAAAAACAGAGATCGTAGAGAAATACCATTTCGACAAGGTAAGTGCCGTCGTGGCAGGCGGCCATGAGCGCTATGCCTCGGTCTGGAATGGCCTGAAGGCGCTGGGGAAAAGTCTGAGTGAAGAAGAGAAGGCTGGCTTTGTATTCATACACGACGGCGTGCGTCCTTTTATAAATGAAGAGATTCTGCGTCGTGCCTTTGACGCGGTAGAGATATATCATGCCTGTGTAGTCGGCATGCCAAGCAAGGACACGGTCAAAATCGCTGATACAGACGGTTTTGTATCCGCCACACCGGCCCGCAGTCTGGTCTGGAACGTACAGACCCCTCAGGTTTTTGATTTTTCCCTGGCTTACCGGGCTTACGCCGCCCTGGAAGAGAGCGGGCGCAGTGATGTGACCGATGACTCCATGATTATTGAGGCCTTTACCGATACAAAGGTGAAGCTGGTGGAGGGATCCTACGAGAATATCAAGCTGACCACGCCGGAAGATCGGAAGATTGCGGAGACGTTTCTGCATAATCAAATATAAGAGAACCCGGATAGAAAACCGATTCGGGGAATGGGAAAAAGCGGAGTTCTGAGAACAGGATTCTGCTTTCTGTTTATAAAAGCGAAAGGAAAGGGAAAAGTATGAAATTTTTGTTTGCATCTGACTCATTGAAGGGAACCCTGTCAAGCGACGACACAGGCAGACTTCTGGCAAAAGCGGCAAAAGAGGTATTTCCGGCCTGTATCTGTGAAAGTATCCCGGTAGCAGACGGCGGAGAAGGAACCGTAGATGCGGTCATCCGGGCGGTACAGGGACAGCAGATCCGGGTGAAAGCGCAGGATCCCCTGATGCAGACAAGAGAAACATACTATGGAAAGCTGGATGAAAACAGGGCCATCATCGAGATGGCCCTGGCTTCCGGCTACGCCCTGGTACCTGCGGAAAAGCGAAATCCCCTGTATACAAGCTCCTACGGAACCGGTGAACTGATCCGTGACGCCCTCGACAGAGGCTTCCGTGATATCACCATCGCCATCGGCGGCTCCGCCACCAACGACGGCGGCATGGGCTGCATGCGCGCGCTGGGCGTCCGCTTCCTTGACCGGGCGGGGCGGGAGCTTATGGGAAACGGTTCCGATCTGGGACGCCTGGCTGCGATAGATGACAGCGGCCTGGACCCGCGGATCGCAGACGCAGTCTTTACCGTCATGTGCGACGTCACCAATCCCCTCTGTGGAGAAAATGGAGCTACTTACACCTTTGGCCCGCAGAAGGGCGCAACTCCGGAGATACTGGAACGTCTGGAGCGCGGCATGGAGAACTACCGGGATATCCTTACCCGAACATATGACATGAATCCGGATACTATTCCCGGTTCCGGCGCAGCAGGCGGACTGGGAGCGGCATTGCTGGTGTTCCTTCGCGCACAGCTGAAATCCGGAATCGAGACCGTGCTGGATCTGATAGAGTTTGACAGGCGGTTGAAAGGGGTATCTCTGGTGGTAACCGGAGAAGGATGCACTGACTGGCAGTCCTGTTATGGCAAAGTGGTACAGGGCGTCGGTGATCGCTGCCGGAAGCATAACGTACCTGCGGTAGCTCTGGTAGGCGGTATGGGTGAAGGCGCGGAGCAAATCTATGAGCATGGCATCCGTTCCATTGTTACTACCGTAAATGGCATCATGCCACCGAAAGAAGCCTTCAAAAACGCGGAAATCCTGTATTATCAGGCGGCTCTGCGCCTGTTTCGTCTGTTGAAAACAGGCATGGAACTGGGAATTTGAAGAAATTATTAAAAAAATGAAAAAAGTTGTTGACATTGTCGATTAGTGATGATAGAATACATTTTGTCGCCACGCAAGGGCGGAAACACGTCAGAGTGTGGAGAGGTATCGAAGTGGTCATAACGAGGCGGTCTTGAAAACCGTTTGTCCGAAA